>Ga0180438_10004031_pt1 | contig 21533 bp, 18 predicted proteins | sample SS_ome_12_FD_132455 | JGI IMG/M metagenome (GOLD analysis project Ga0180438, IMG submission 132455) | Hypersaline lake sediment archaeal communities from the Salton Sea, California, USA - SS_3_D_2 metaG | ecosystem: Environmental > Aquatic > Non-marine Saline and Alkaline > Hypersaline >...
CCGGAGCAGGCGCCGCCAGAGCCAAAAGTAGGTCCCTGGGAGCTATGGCGCTCCAAGTCGTAGGTGCCCATCTTGACAGCCCCCACGGTGACGGCGTCCAGTGAATCGGCCGGGAAGGTCAGACTGCGCTGTGTCACCCACTCGTCCAGGTGAGACATGTTGGGGCAGTCCAGGGAAAGACAACCGTTACGGGTGGTGCTATAGTCCGAGATGGCCACTCCGTAGCAGGCGCTGTAAGGGGCGGAGATGCTGATGAACTCTTCGGGCGTCTGGCCCGCTTCTCCATTCTGCCGGTTGTACGAGCCCGTCATCAAGGACCAGGAAGAGTCGGCCAAACGGTACAGCTCCAGGTCGTAATCTTGGTCAAACGCGCTCCAGTCGTCCCAGTGCAGGCCAATTATGATCGGGTCACCGGCTGGGATGAGGTAGCAGGAGGTGCTGTGCCCGGGGCCAAAGTAGTTGATGGTCTGACCGGGTGACCACTCGTGCGCCCCGCTGCCATCGTCGTTGTAGAGCCCGCTCCAGCTTACCTCGGCCTCATCCCCTGCCGCCACGGCGAAGAAAATGCCGTTCGACTGGGCTGTTTTCACAATCCTCGCCAGGTTGCCCATTCCGTTGCCCGGCCCATCGAGAGGCCACCCCAGAGACATGGAGATGACCTCCACATCGTCGGTGATGGCCTGGGCGACCGCGTTGCCCAGCTCGACGTCGGTGCTGATCTTGTGCACATCTATCGTGGCCCCGTAGGCCATGTCGTAGACGATCTCGGCACAGGCCGTCCCATGAGGGGTGCCAACCATTCCTGAGCCGGTCCAGTCATAGGTGGTGACCGAGGCAGGGAGGTCGGTGCCCAGCAGCCCAGTGTAACCTGTGAAGCCAGTGTCAATGACGGCGACGCGCACGCCCGTGCCGTCGTAGCCGGCTGCGTGCCACGCCAGGGCATTCGAGGCGGCTGCTCCCTCGGCCGTCTCGCTACCAGCTTGCATTGGCGCGAGAGGTATGGGCCGCAGCGGCTCGCGGATGATCTGGACGTCAGGCCGCTCGGCCAGCGCTTCCAGTTTGCCGAGGGGCACCAGGGCTTGCAGCAGATGCTGGTAATGGGTCTGATACTCGCCGCCTGCAGCCTCGACCGCTTCCCGGACCTTGTCTATCGCTGCGGCAGTCGTCACGATCTTGACTTGCACCCGGTCATCCTGGAGAACCATGTGGTGGCGCATCGCAAAGGTCTGCGCCTCTGCCAGACCGTCACGACGGTGCACGTCCAGCAATTGGCTTAGCGACGACTCTAGCCTGGGATGGCCTTTGGATGGCCGTTCCCCTGGAGTCACCTTCATCGTGCTTACCGTCTCGGTGCTCCACTGCGTGGGTTCCCCGAGCGCTGGCGTGACAGGGGGGTTCTCCGCCCCAACTGTGCTGCCTGGTAGGAGGAGCCCGATGATGAAGAGCAGACTGATTGGCAGCCATGGCCATACGCTTCCTGTCGGCACCGCTGAGCGATTGTTCCTCGTCATCGCTTCTGCTCACTTGATCTTTAGCGGATCATCACCGTCATGCCAAATACGTCGGCAAAAAAGCGGGATTTCTTGCGTCCGGCCCATCGCTCCAGATCGTTTCCCTCAGGCGGATAGACGGTGAAGACGATCACATCTCCATAGATGGCGCAATCCAGGTCTTCGATGGCGTTGACGTGCCCGCGATCCAGGCCGTCGGCAAGGCGGAGGATGGCGGCCATCCGGGTCACGATCTCTTGGTCTTTGGCATCGAGGCGGGTGAAACCGTCGTGCTTGCGCTTGGGCCGGGCGCTGCGATGGTAACGGGCCACGTTGGCCACGATGAGCTTTTCGCGGGGTGTGAGCGCTGGCAGATCGGCAGCCACGATCATGCGGAAGGCGTGCTTGTGATGGTCTTCGTAGTCGTGCCAGTAGCCGATGTCGTGCACGATCGCGGCGTAATGGAGCAGATCGCGATACTCGTCGTCCAAGTCGTGGAGATTGGTTGTCAGGTCAAAGATGCGCAGCGCCAGGCGAGCGTCTTGATGGGCGTGTTCTACTTCATAGTCGTAGCGTTCGGCCAGGGCGATGACTTGTTCCAGGGCTTTGTCCGCATCGTCGAGCATGGCGTGCCTATTCTTCTCGCGACGTGGGCTTTCGCAGTTGTTTTTTCTCGCTCTGGCGGCGTTTCTCCACCAGGCGGCGCTCTCGCTCGGCGCGGGGTACGCGCGTGGACCGGCGGCGCTTGCGTGGCTTCAATGCCTGGGAGAGCAATGCCTGGAGCCGCGCCGTCACCTCTTCGCGGTTCCGCATCTGGCTGCGGCTCGCCTGTGAGACCAGCCGCAACACGCCCTCGCGGTCGATGGCCGTCTTGAGCCGGGCCATCACCTGCTCGCGTTGCGCCTCGCTCAGGCTGGGCGAACCGGCCACGTCAAAGATCAACTCGACCCGTGTGGCGGATCGGTTGGCGTGCTGACCGCCCGGCCCGCTGCTGGGGGTGAATCGAAAGCGCAGTTCGGCCAGGGGGATGCTCAGATCGTCGTTTATCTGCAGGGCGGCCCCCGTCTGTCCTTCCTCAGGCATCATAGCTGCTCATCGCCGTAGGAAGCGGCGCTCCAATTCTTCGACGCCGAGGGTGACAAAGGCTGGCCGCCCGTGGGGGCAGATGGCCGGTGACCAGACTGCCAGCAGGTCGTCCACCAGGTCTTGCATCGTCTCCATCACGAGAGGCTCACCGGCCTTGACGGCCGCGGTACAAGCAGCCCGGGCAACGATCCGCTCGCGGAGGCGTTCCTCGTCCAGATGCCAATCGCGCTCCAGTTCGTCCAGCAGGGTCGTCACCAGTTCCATGGGTGCGACAGGGATCAGGGCTGGCGGCAGCGCGCGCAACAAAAAGCTCCCTTTGCCAGAGGGCTCGACCTCCAGGCCCAGGTCGGCCAGGAGGTTCAGGCTGCTGGTCAGTCGCTCTGCTTCGTGAGGCGTAAGTTCCAGCCGGGCAGGTGGTTCAAGGGTTGCCCGTTGGCCGCCGTGCAACAGTGTCTCGAAAAGCACCTGCTCGTGGGCGGCATGTTGATCGATCACCATCAGGCCCTCGCTGCCTTGAGCGATGATGTAGCTGTCGCGCAGTTGCCCCAGGACGCGCAGTTCTCTAGTGGCGATCTGGTCTGGTCTCGGCTCTCCGATCGCTCCCTCCGGCGGGACTGGCTCGTCGGGGAAGGGCAAGTCTAGCGAAGGGTACTGCTCTTGCTGCGGGAAGGGCGACAGTGCCGCGTCTACGGCCCACAGGAGTGCCTGGTAGACTGTTTGCTCCTGGGCAAAGCGCACCGCTCCTTTGTGCGGGTCGATGTTCACGTCGACTTGGCGCGGGTCTATGTCGATCCGCACGACGGCCAGCGGGTGGCGGCCCGGTAGCAGTCGCCCGGCGTAGGGTCGCTCCAACATCACGGCCAACAGCCCACTCCGAATAGGGCGCCCATTGAGGGTGAAATGCTGGCCTTCGCGGTTGCTTCGACCCACAATGGGCCGGCTGATGTACCCCGTCACCCGCAGGTCGTCCGCCTCCCAGACGGCTTCGATCATCTCGGCAGCGATCTCTTGCTTCAGGGTGGTGCCCAGCCGTTCGCCTAGCGTTCCATGCAGCGCGACGAACGTTTCCTTGCCGTCCAGCAGGAGCCGGAAGGCGACGCCCGGCCAGGCCAGGGCGTAGCGAACGACCGTCTTGCGCACGAGCTCGCCTTCGCGCATGGCGCTCTTGAGGAATCTGCGCTGTGGAGGTGAGTTATAGAACAGATCGCGCACCGTCACGCTGGCCCCCACCGGGCTGGCAGCGGGAACGACCTGGGCCTGGTCGCCTTCTGCGGTCAGACGGGTGCCTTCCAATTCGCCCTCGGTGCGCGTTAGGATCTCCAGCCGTGCGACGGCAGCGATGCTGGACAGAGACTCGCCCCGAAAGCCCAGCGAGCGGACGGCGTCCAGGTCTTCTGGCGCGCGGATCTTGCTGGTGGCAAAGCGTTCCAGCGTCAGGGGGGCATCGGCGCGGGAGATGCCGTGTCCGTCGTCGGAGACGCGGATCAGCGCCAGGCCGCCTCCTTGAATCTCGATGCTGATCTTGCGAGCGCCAGCGTCCAGGCTGTTCTCGATCAGTTCTTTGACCACCGAAGCTGGTCGCTCCACCACCTCTCCGGCAACGAGGTGGTTCGCCAGTTCAAGTGGCAGGACGTGGATGCGATTGGGTTGGGGCATGGGCAGCTTCTCTTTCACCTCCCTTTAGCCAGGGGGCAACTCTCGTCGCTCTGGCTGCCCTTCTCCTAGCTGGGTGGAAGTGTTATAGTACGGTTGGGCCGCCAACCACCTGATGTCCTCCCGAAGCTCCTTTCTGGTGTCTGTGATAGACTCTTTGATCTCGTCCAACCAGGAGCCCTCGGTCAGGTCGTATAGCTTGGCCTTTAGTCGGAGGATTTCTTTCTCTGCCCGTTCGAGCTTTCTATGGCGAAAGACCCAGACGCCCTGCACGACCAGCCACTGCAAGAAAATCACCGTCAGGCAGGTCCCCAGAACGATGAGATTCAGGGGAAGTCTGACCGTGGCGAAGTAGAGATAGACGTAAGTGGTGGTCAGCATGTAGCTCCAGTTGGCCGCGGCAAAGATGATGCCCCCCAGCAAGGCCAGCAGGAAGACGATGTGGCTGATGAAACGCATGGTATACCTCCTGATCTAAACTCTGAAACTAGAAATTCTTTGCTACAGAGGACGAGTTGCCAATTCGTCATACTGCCGCGCCTATCTTGCAGCGGGTGGACGAATTGCCAATTCGTCCTACTTGTCCCATTATAACCGACTTTGGCGCAAAGCTCAACTTGCCCTACGGACAGGCGATCTTGGTAGGGCAGGTTGGCGGCGGGTCAGGCGAGGCTTCGTACGACGCGTGTGATCTCTGTTATCGCCGTACCCGTCAAGCCAGGTCGTGAAAGTCGCCTACCTGCCGCCCCGCCGTAGCACCGTCGCTCCGACGGCCAACAGGGCCAGCGCACCCACGCCCGTTGTGGCCAGGCCCCAGGACAGCCCGCCGCGCGCCAGCAGCCAGCCCTGTAGCCACGGGATGGAGGTGGCGCCCAGGCTGGCGCCCGCAGTGAGCAGCCCGACGGCGGTGCCGGCCGCGCCTGGGTAGAGCCGTTGGGCCACGCTCATCGTCGTCGGGTAGACCGGGCCAAAACAGAACCCCACCAGCAGTACGGCGACGATGAGCAGAGGGGCAGCAGAGGTCGCGCCGCTCACCGTGAGCAACAGCGCGCCCACGGCTGCGCCTCCCGCGCCGGACAGGACCAGTTTCTCGTCGGTCATCCTGCGTCCCACCAGCCTCGACCCGAGCAGCCGTCCCCCCGTCAGCGTCAGGTAAAAGCCGGAGGCGGTCCACGAGGCCAGCGCGACCCCGGTGCCTAGCCCTTCGCTTAGGAAAGCAAACGTCCACGTGCCGACGCCTACTTCGACGCCGACGTACAGGAAAAAGAAGGCTGCCAGCGCCCAGAACGTGCGGTTGCCGACGACCGCCCGGGCCTGTGAGGCCGCCGACTGGTGGGTGACTGCGCAGGCTGGCAGTGGCGTCAGCGTGACGCCGAATGCGATCAGCAGGGTCAGGACCGCGATGGACCCGAAGGCAGGCCACAGGCTGTCCAGGGCGTTCAGCCCATAGCCTGTCAGAAGCGGCCCGATCAGCGCGCCAACGCCAAAGAGGACGTGCAGTCGGTTGAGTGAGGCACTCCTGTGCTCGCCAGCGGCGTCGCCCATCACCACGTGCACGACGATGTCAATGCTCCCTTGGCCCAGGCCCAGAGAGAAAGCAGCCAGCATGGCCGCCGCCAGGCCGGGGGCAATCAGGATGGCGAACAGGCTGAAGGTCTGGATCGCCAGGGCGGCCAGGTAGGTCGGGCGGCGGCCAACGGTGTCTGTCAGCAGGCCGGCCATCAGACCGGCGATCAGATAGCCAACCGCCAGGCTGCTGACCAGCCCGCCTGCGGCGTCCAGGCCCACGTCCATCTGGCGGGCCAGGGTGGGCAGGCTGGGGCCGATGGCGCTGCCGCCGAGTCCCAGCGTTAGGAAGCTGAGATAGTTCAGGGCGACGATGCGTCGCCGATGTTGTGGCATAAGCGCTCTTTCTGTTGTATAATCGTTGCCGCTCGGCATTTTTGGTTTCCCAGGATGTGTCGCAAGCTGCGTGACAGGATTGAACACGCACTACGCATAATTTGACATAATAGTATTGACGCAACGCTCTAATGGAGGGAAGATGGGAGCATGGCTAAAGGTCGTCATAGATTTCGACGGTACGTTGACTGCCGAGGAAGCACAGGTCGCGTCGTTGGCCGAAAAATCGTTGGACACACTGGCGAACGAGATCGTCGGCGCGCCACGCGGGCAGTTGGCCGCCGACTATGAGGCCACGCGGGCACGCCTGCTGAGGGCGCCGCACCGCTACTGGTGGGAGGTCAACGGTCTGATCGCGTCCTACTGCGACGAGGGCGCTTTCATCCTCAACACGACGACGCTACAAGTCATGCTGGGCGAGAACCCGACCTACGCCCGGGCTGTGGCCGTCGCCTTTCCCCAGGCCGAGTATGACCCGGTGGTGGATTGTACCAACTACTTGTTTCATCGTCACACGGCCGAGTTGCCGCCTCACTTTCGTCCCGCCGCCCGCGACGTGCTGGCCCGCCTGATCGAGCACCCCGACTGCACGCCGGTCGTCCTGACCAACTCGCTGGGCGACAAGGTGCGCCGTCACATGGGGACGCTGGCGCTGGAGGCCGAGGTCGCCGTGCTGGGCGACACACGCCAGTACGAAATGGATCCCAGCTGGACGCACCGCTTCCGGCATCCGCACCTGGGAGACATCCAGATCTGGCCGGTGGGGGAGAAACACCGGGTGGACCTGCGCCGTCCGGCCTACTACCGGGCGCTGGCTCAAGCCGCTGCTGGTTCGCGTCTGGCAGTGGTGGCCGATACTTTCTCGCTGCCCGGCGCGCTGCCGCTGATGATGGGCATCCCGTTCTTTCTCCTCCGCACGCCGTACACGCCCGCCTGGTGTGCCCAGGCGACGGGCGACCACCCGTTGGGCCGCGTCCTCGACGACCTGGCCGATCTGCCGGCAGCGCTGGGCGATCTGGCGGCTACCGGGTAATCTCTACCGGCGATTGTCAGCTTTTTATCGGTAGGACTCTGACTTTTGCTCCCAAGAGCGAAATGACGCCTGTGCCGAGGGAAGCCTAGCTTTTCCTCCACAGCCAACAGGGGCGCGACCCTCGCGCCCCTGTTGGCTTGTGGGGTTGACTCGGGATCGGCAGTTCAGCCGGCTTGCCTTCGTCAGAGTCGAGGGCCATCGTGCCGTCAACGTCAAAGGGGAGGTATTATACAGTTGGGCCATCTGTTTGACAAGGAAAGGAAATCACTCAATCGCTGCACAGTGATGGTGGATGTTTCTTTGACAAATGAATCAGCTAGCTGTATAATCCGCTCGGAAAATGAGCAACTGCTCATTAAATGAGTATGTGTTCAAAAAGAGGGAGCTCTATGGCCGAGACGGCGAGAAAAAGGGAGGGGAAAGGGCGAGAAGGCCGTCGTCAGCGGCGTATTGTCCGTCGCCGGCGCGAGATCCTGGCTGCCGCCGCGCGGGTGTTTGCCGGCAAAGGCTTTGCCAAGGCCACGACCAGAGAGATCGCCGACGAGGCTGACGTGGCCGAGGGGACGCTGTACAATTACTTTGGCGGCAAGCGTGAGATGCTGCTGGCCATGGCGGAGGAAATGGAGACGCCGTTCGAGACAGCCATGATTGCCGTCTCTGGGCAGGACGACCGGACGGCGGCTATCGCGCTGTTCGAGGCGGCTTTTGCTTTCTCCGAGACGCAAATCCCTTTTGTGCGGGCGCTGCTGAGTGAGGCGTGGGTGGATGACGAATTGCTGGAGCAGTTTTTCACCGCCCGGTGGGCCCGCGTCGAGGAGCGAATACGGGCGTACATTGCCCGGCGCATCGCCGCCGGGGCCTTTCGCCCCTTCGACCCGGCTCTCGGTGCGCGGGCTGTGGTGGGTATGTACTTGGGCCTGATGCTGCCAGTTATCCGGGGCATCGCATCCCTCCCTTCGCCGGAGGAATGCCGCGCCCTGGCCGAGACAATCACCGACCTCCTCCTGGACGGCGTTCGCGTTAGAGTTGAGAGTTGAGTGGTGGTCGATGCTGCGGCGAATCTGGGCGGTGATCCAAAAAGAGTTTATCCAGACCTTGCGAGATCGGCGCACGCTGATGATCCAGATCAGCCTGCCCATGATACAGTTATTCCTCTATGGCTACGCGATCAACATGAACGTCGACCACATCCCAACGGTCGTGGCCGATCAAAGTCGCGACGCGGCCAGTCGCGCCTACGTGGACGCCATGGCGACCTCGGGCTATTTCGACGTCGTCAGCTATGCCTCCAATCAGGCCGAGGTCATCCAGGCCATTGACCAGGGGCGCGCCCAGACGGGCGTCGTGATCCCGCCCGGCTTTGGTGCCCGCGTAGAGCGGGACGAGGCCCAGGCTCTGCTCCTGGTGGACGGTTCAGACCTTTTTACCTCTCAGTCGGCCTACAACGCTGCGACCTCTATCGCCCAGGCCCACGCGATCGAGGTGCTGATGGCCAAGGTGACGCGATCGGGACAGGCCCTTCGACTGGGCTCAGGACACGCAGGCGGGGGGCAGAGTCTCCTGCCGCTTGATGCGCGGGTCCGTATTCTCTACAATCCCAATTTGGATGACCTGTGGTTCCTTATCCCCGGCTTGCTGGCCATGCTTTTGCAGGTTCAGAGTGTCACCCTGACGGCCGCCGCCGTGGTGCGCGAGCGCGAGGTGGGCACCATCGAACAGATCCTGGTCACCCCCATCCGGCCCATCGAACTCATGTTGGGCAAAGTTGTGCCCAACATACTCATTGCCCTCGTCAATCTGCTGACCATCCTCGGGTTGGGCGTCTTTTGGTTCGGCGTGCCCTTCCAGGGCAATTTTGGGCTCTTTTTCTGGTTGGCCTTCATGTACGTCTTTTCGGGTCTGGGATTGGGTTTGCTGATCTCGACGGTCTCTCAGAATCAGAAACAGGTCCAGCAGTTGGTGTCGATGATCTCGCTGGTGGGGGTCGTGCTGGGCGGGTCTATCTTTCCGCGCTACGCCATGCCCTCTGCCATCCGTGCTGTTGGCTGGCTGTTCCCCCTGACCTACTTTGTTCCCATTACGCGGGGCATCATCAACAAGGGCGTCGGCATCGAGTTCTTGTGGGAACAGGTAGCCGCGATGTTCGCCTACATTGTGGTGATGATGGGCGTCGCCGCTCGCGCGTTCAGGCAGGGGCTGGACTGAGGGAAAAGAGGTATGCCGAAACGACTCAAGCGCTTTGGCGCTCTCGTTCGAAAAGAGATGATCCAGCTCGTGCGCGACCGGCAGACACTGGTCATTGTCCTGTCTATCCCGTTCATCGAGTTGTTCCTTTTTGCTTACGCCGTGGATCTGACAGTCGATCATATCCCCACTGCCGTTGCCGACATGAGCCTCGATGCCCAGAGCCGCGCGCTGATCGACGCGCTGGCCATCTCGGGATATTTCGACGTGGAGATGTATCTCGAGGACGAGGTACAGGTCATCCAGGCCATTGACGAGGGACGGGTCAGGGCTGGCATTGTGATCCCGCCCGACTTTGCGACGGAGGTCGAGCGCGGCCAGGGCCAGGCGTTGATTCTCCTCGACGGTTCCGATTCGTTTACCGTCCAATCGGGCTACAGTGCGGCCGTCGCGATTGTCCAGGCTCGGGCGATGAAATTGCTGGTGGAGAAGGTCGGCCGGACGGGGGCCAGCCTGGGGGCGATACCCATCGACTCGTCAACCCGCGTCCTTTACAATCCCGGTATGGACGACATGGTCTTTATCCTGCCGGCGATGGCGGCGATGTTGTTGCAGACGTTGACTGTCAACCTGACGGCTGTGGCCGTGGTGCGCGAGCGCGAGCTGGGCACCATCGAACAGCTCTTGATTACACCCATTCGTCCGATGGAACTCATGGTGGGTAAGATGGTGCCCAATATCGTCGTCAGCGCCATCGGCATGCTGAGTGTCATCGTGCTCGGCATTTTCTGGTTCGGTGTGCCCTTTCAAGGCAACCCGTGGCTCTTTGTCTGGCTTTCCGTTTTATTCCTCGTCTCAGGGTTAGGGCTGGGGTTGTTGATCTCGACGGTCGCCCAGGCACAGAAACAGGCCCAGCAGATAGCCATGCTGCTGATGTTGCTCAGCCTGCTGCTGACGGGCTTTATCTACCCGCGAACGCCGATGCCGCCCGCGGTCAAGGCCGTCGGCAGTTTCATTCCGTTGACCTACTTTATTCGCATCGTCCGGGGGATCTTTACCAAGGGGGTGGGGCTGTCCTTTATCTGGAGTGACGTGGTCGCCTTGGTCGTTTACGGGAGTGTGGTCATGATCGTTGCGGCGGCAACGTTCAGGAAGCGATTGGACTAAACCCCAAGGGTTTGACAAGGATTATTAGAGTGACCGCTGACATCACCATCTCAACCAAGGACCTGATGAAACGTTTCCGCACCAAGCGCGGCATGGTGATTGCCGTGAACGGCGTGGACCTTCAAGTGAAGCGTGGCGAGACCTTTGGTCTCATCGGACCGGATGGGGCGGGCAAGACAACGACGACGCGCGTCATCCTGGGGCTGCTGAAGCGCACCGGCGGCGAGAGCAGCATCCTGGGCTACGATTCCATGCGCCATACTTACGACATCCGCGAGCGCGTGGGTTACATCGCCCAGCAATTTGCCCTCCCCGGAGACATGACGGTTTTGGAGAACATACGCTTCTTCGCTAATGTTCAGGGGGTTGAGTGGAGCGAGCAACGACGGCGCATCCCCGAACTTCTCGAATTCGCCGGCCTGAGCCGCTTTACCCGCCGGTTGGCGAGTCGGCTCTCCGGAGGGATGAAGAAGAAACTGGCCCTGGCGTGCAGCCTGATCCATGAACCCCGGGTGGTGATGTTGGACGAGCCAACACTGGGCGTCGATCCGGTCAGCCGCCGGGAGTTTTGGAACTTGTTGGGCAACCTGCGCGCCGAGAGAGGCCTGACCATCTTTGTCTGCACGCCCTACATGGACGAAGCGGAGCGCTGCAACCGGGTGGGCCTGATGTACGACGGACGCCTCATCGCCTACGACACCCCGCAAGCGGTCAAAAGGATGGTACCGGGGCGCTTGCTCGAGTTCACACCTTCCGATTTTGAGCAAACTCTTAGGGTTCTTCGAAACCCCAAGGGTTTCGGACTGGAGGGCATACGGGAGGTACAAACCTACGGGCTGATGCTCCACGTCTTTGTGGACGATGCGACGCGGCGCCAGCGTGAGATCAAAGTCGCGTTAGCTGCCCAGGGGATTGCCTGTGCGGGGATGCGCGAGATCGAACCTCGCATGGAAGAGGCGTTCATTTCGCTCATCCGTAAACAGAGGGATGCAGGACGTGAAGCGTGAAGCGTGAATTGAGCACGAGTGACGATGGACGAATATACGATTGAAGTGAACAATCTAACCAAGCGCTTTGGCGACTTTACCGCCGTGGACCATGTCAGTTTTCGCGTGACACGGGGGGAGGTCTATGGCTGGTTGGGACCCAACGGCGCGGGCAAGACGACCACCATACGCATGCTTCTGGGCCTGCTCAAGCCCAGCGAGGGCGAGGCGCGGGTGCTGGGCTACGACCCGGCAACGCAGGCCAAAGCGATGCAGGCACACGTCGGCTACATGTCGCAACTGTTCACCCTGTACAACGACCTCACGGCGGTGGAGAATATCCGCTTTTACGGACAGGCCTACGGTCTCAAGCGGCGCGATCTGCGCCGTCGCCGGGCCGAGATCATCCACATGGCCGGGCTGCGGGGGCGTGAAGGTGTGCTCACGGCCAACCTGTCTGGCGGCTGGAAACAGCGGCTGGCCCTGGGCTGCGCCATTGTCCACAACCCCCAGGTGATCTTTTTGGACGAGCCAACCGCTGGCGTGGACCCCGTCAGCCGCCGCCAGTTCTGGGAGCTGATCTATGCCATGGCCAGGCAGGGTGTCACCGTCTTGGTCACGACCCATTACATGGACGAGGCCGAGCTGTGCCAGCGGGTCGGTTTCATCAGCGAGGGACGACTCATCGCTCTGGACACACCCGATCGGCTCAAACAGACGCAGATGCGCGGCCACGTGCTGGAGATCGACTGCACCGACAGCGAGGCAGCCATGCGTCTCCTGCAGAGTGCCCGGGCGCGCGGGCAACTTTCTCTTGACGAGGTGGCCCTCTACGGCGCGCAGATCCACGCTGTGGTACCTGACGCCGAGGCGTTCAAAGGACCAATCGCCCATCTGTTGGCGGAGCAAGGTATCACCGTGAGCGCAATTGAATGGATTGCACCGACGTTGGAAGACGTGTTCATCTCTTCTGTGAAGGGAAGGGAAGAATGAGTGAATTGCAAACGATGAATTGCGAATTGCGAATGGCGAATGATGAATTGGAAAAAGGTATCGTTGCGCTAAGGGCAGGGCAGCGCGAGGTGGCCCGGCAGGCGCTGGCCCAGGCTGTCTGCTCTGATCCTGAGGATGCAAGGGCGTGGTTCTGGCTGAGCCACTGTGTGAACGATCCGGGCCAACGGCGGGAGTGCCTGGAACGGGTACTGCGCCTGGATCCGGCCAACGAAGCCGCACGGCGGGCATTGGGGCGTGCAGCGGGGGCGCAGTTGTGGCGCATTGTGAAGGCTGGCACTCCCGCAATAGGTAGCCGCGCTTTCCACAGCGCGCCAGAGTCTACAGGAGGTAGCTGCGCTTTCCATAGCGCGCCAGAGCCCACAGGAGGTAGCCTCGCTTTCCACAGCGCGCCAGAACCACGGGATATGGAAACCCCACTTCACGCGCTGCCGGACAGCCTGGGCTTGAACCCCTGGCCTGAGGAGCCACAGGACGCTGGAACATGGTCCCAGCCCACCCTGGCGAACTCGGGTGCTGCTGCCGGCAAATACTCCCCCACACCCTGCGAGCCAGGAGACGGGGAGACCACCTCACCCAGCACGCAACACGCAGTACCTGTTCTTTTCGACGCCTGGCAGCACCGCCCGGTTCTGTTTGCCCTGGGTGTGGCCGTTGTCGTTGTCCTGGTCTGTGTCCTGGCACCTCGCATCGGCTGGCTGACCTCCGAGGCGCAATCGGTTGGCGGTGAGTTGCTGGAGGCCGCCGGGATCATTCAGGCCGAGGAGGTGCTGATCGCCAGCCAGTGGAGCGGCCAGATCGTTGCCCTCCCGGTGGACGAGGGAGACGCCGTGGCCGTCGGCGACGTGATCGTCCAACTGGACACCTCAACCCTCGATGCCCGGATCGAAGCTGCTAGGGCGGCCGTTGCCATGGCCGAGGCGCGACTGGCCCAAACGAAGGCAGGCGCCCGTCGGGGGCAGATCGCCGTCGCCGAGGCGCAACTGGCCCAGGCCGAGGCTGCCTGCGTCGCCACGGCACAGACCGTTAGCGATACGTTGGCCCTGGTGGAGGATCCCCAGGACATTCGCCTGCAGATCGCCGTGACCCAGGCCGAAGCTGAGGCGGCGCAGCACCACGTGGCACGGGCGGTGGCGGTCAAAGACGCTGCCCAAATCGCCAAGGACAAGTTTGAGAACGTGGGGGGCAAGGCAGGTGGTCGAAGGATTCATGTGCGCAGTGGCCCGGCCAGCGAACTCCCAGCCTTGCTGCCGCCCGAGGTCGTCGCCCTCTTGCCCACGCTAGGCGATGGTGTTTACCATTTTGGCAGTCTGGAGTTGCACTTGCACGGTGACACTTATGATCTCTACACGTGGATCAACGTCCACATCCCCTTTGAGTTGCACCTGGCGCCCAACGACTGGTGGCAGGCGTGGGTGGGCGTCAACGCGGCTGTTGCCCAACAGGAGGGCATTCAGGCGTCGCTGGCCCACCTCTACGCGCAGCGGGCACATCCCCAGAGCCTGGAGGCCAAGGCCGACGAGGCTCTGGCTGCCCTGGCTCAGGCCGAGGCCCAGGTCGTCGCCGCTCAGGCCCAGGTGGATGGCCTGAAGGCTGGTGCGACCAGGGAGCAGATCGCCGCTCTGGAGGCTCGCCTTGCCCAGGCTCGCGCCGCGCTAGATTCGCTGCTGACCGAGCGGGAGATGTCTGACATCGTTTCGCCGATGGACGGCGTCGTGATAGATGTTATGGCCCACCCGGGAGAGGTGGCGGCGCCGGGAGCGACGCTGCTCACCGTGGCCGACCTTTCTGTGGTGCATCTGACTGTTTACCTGCCCGAGGCCCAAATCGGTCACGTGCGCCTGGGCCAGGAGGCGAGGGTGACGGTGGACAGTTTTCCAGGCCGGGTTTTCAAGGGCGAGGTGACCTATATTGCCGACCGCGCCGAGTTTACGCCGCGCAACGTGGCGACCAAAGAGGAGCGGGCCAACCTGGTCTTTGCCGTTGAGGTGCGCATATCCAACGAAGACGTGGCGCTCAAGCCGGGGATGTCCGCCGACGCGGCCTTTGGGGAGTAGGAATTGCAGATTGCAGATGTCGAATGGCGAATTGCGGATGGAGATGAACGTGAACGATAAGCGACGCTGGTGGATAGTTGCGCTGATGGTCGCGGCGACGGTGGTCAGTGGCTGCCAGGGGAGGTTGGGCGCTGCCGCTGAGGAGAACCCATTGAAAGCATCGGGCACGATCCAGGCGGACGAGGTGAGGGTGGCCAGCGAGTTGGGCGGGCGTATCGCCGCGGTGCGGGCCAGGGAGGGAACAAAAGTGGGCGCGGGTGATGAATTGGTCGTTTTGGATGCCACGTCGCTCGAGACCCAACTGGCCGAGGCCGAGGCAGCCGTGGCCGCCGCTCGGGCCGACCTGGACGTCGTCAAGGCTGGCGCGCGTGTGGAAGAGATCGCCGCCTCGCAAGGGGCGCTGGCGCTGGCCGAGGCACAGCGCGACGGTGCGCTGGCTGCCTGGGAGAACGCGCTGCAGGCAATCGAGGAGCCGCAGGAGCTCGATGCGCAGATCGCCGAGGTGCGCGCCAAGGTGGAGCTGGCGGCACAGGGCGTCGAGTTGGCCGAGGCGGAGCTAGCTCGCCAGCGGTTGATGCGCGATCAGCGGCCGAAAGGTTCGGTGGAGCGCCGCATCGCCGATCTACAGGTGCTGGCTGCCGAGGAGGAGCTGGCCGCTGCCCAGGCTGACGAAAAGACCGTCCAGACGATGCTTAACTGGTTGTGGCTCATCCGCAGCGAGCCACTGGGCCTCATCGCCCAGGCGCACGCGGCCGAGGGAGGATACTGGGTGGCTGAGGTCGGCGTCGCCGTGGCCCAGGCCCGGCTGGACGACCTGCTGGCTGGTCCCACGGCAGAAGAGATCGCCGTGGCTGAGGCGAACCTGCGCCTGGCTCAGGCTCAGGCCGATCTGCTCCGGGCACAGCAGGCCAAGTTTACGTTGCGCAGTCCCGTGGGCGGTGTGGTGCTGGCCCAGGCCCTGCGCGTGGGTGAGGTGGTTGCCCCCGGGGCGACGATCCTCACCCTGGCCGACCTCCACGATGTGACGCTGATCGTCTACGTGCCGGAGAACCGGATCGGCCAGGTATGGTTGGGCCAATCCGTGCAGGTGTCGGTGGACAGCTTTCCTGGCCGGGCATTCGCCGGACAGGTGACGCGCATCGGCGACGAACCAGAGTACACGCCGCGCAACGTCGCCACCCAGGAGGAGCGACTCAACACTTTTTACGCCGTCGAGGTGCGCCTGCCCAACCTCGAGGACCTCCTCAAGCCGGGCATGCCCGCCGACGCGACCTTTTGAATTGGGTGTGGTCAGAACGCGTGGGTGGTGACGACTTTTCCTGGCGACGAACGCGGCTGTCTGCCACAGATTTTGGCCAGACCCTTTTGAAGTCGATGTTTAACCTGCGCAAAGCTCCGGATCTGTGGTATAATAAATCGCCGAACAGATCTGGAAACTCACCAGTTAACTGCCTACCCATGGAGAGTCAAACAGATGGGCGCTAAAATCACATTGACCGGCACGGCCACAGGGATACAACGCCAGAACACTATCGTCTCTTTTCGGTTGATCACAGGGCCGGCGACAAAGACCGCTCCCCGAGGACTCGAGCTTTTTGGACAGGTGACCTATCATGTGCAATGCACGCAGCGCCAGTGGAAGCGGGCGTACGCCAGCAATGATGACCACTCTGAGCTGATCGTCGAGGGTTACTGCGAGCCCCGGCACGACCCGGCCACGGGCAAACTCTTTGTGGCCGTCGTGGCCATGTCCCTGCACAGCATGAGAAAGCAAAACGAACAAAAGCTGGAGCAGCTCTCTGACGACTTGGAAAAGGCCAAGACTGCTTTCCAGGAGGCAAAGGCTGGCGGCGCGAGCCGGCAGGAGTTGGAGCCCCTGGCCGAACGTTTGGTCAAGGCCCACGAGAGTGTCGAACGGTTCCTCGAACGGCACCCAGAGTTGGACAGACCGTAAGGCTAACGACGGGCTTCACACAACATCAGATTCATCCGGGCCTACCAGGCGCGTCACTTCCTAGGCCATGCGGTGTTATAGGTATGTATGGCAGGCTGATCGCCTGTCCTCTTTTTTTTAGGAGTGAAGTGATGTTCAAAAAAGTACTGATCGCCAATCGCGGTGAGATCGCCGTCCGCATCATCCGCGCCTGCCGGGAGTTGGGCGTCCGCACCGTAGCCGTGTATTCCGAGGTGGACCGCAGCGCCTTGCACGTGCGCAGCGCCGATGAGGCCTATTGCATCGGTGGAGCGCAGGCGCGCGAGAGTTACCTGCAGATGGATCGCATCCTTCAGGTGGCCCGGCAAGCTCAGGTGGATGCGATTCACCCCGGCTATGGCTTCCTGGCTGAGAACCCTTTCTTTGCCGAACGATGCCAGGAGGCAGGCTTTGTCTTCATCGGCCCCCGGCCGGAGACGATCGCTTTGCTGGGCAACAAGGTCGCTGCCCGCAGGTTGATGGCCCGGGCTGGCGGTCCCACCATCGCCGGCACCGACTTGGACCTGTCTGACGACGAGTTGATCCGGGCGGCGGAGGAGATTGGCTATCCGGTGATCGTCAAGGCGGCCTTCGGCGGCGGCAAGGGAATGCGCGTGGTGCGACGTCCGGAAGACCTGCACGCTGCCCTGCGTCTGGCCCGCCGCGAAGCGGAAGCCGCCTTTGGCGGCGGCGCAGTCTACCTGGAGCGAGTCGTCGAAGGCGTCCGCCATGTCGAATTTCAGATCCTGGCCGACGCCGACGGCAACGTCGTCCACCTGGGCGAGCGCGAATGCTCTCTCCAGCGACGGTACCAAAAAGTGGTGGAAGAAGCACCCTCCCGCGCCCTGGACGCCGATCTGCGGCGGGAGATGGGCCAGGTCGCTGTCCGGCTGGCCCAACTGGCAGGCTATGTCAATGCTGGCACGGTAGAATTTCTGTTGGATAAGGACGGCAAATTTTACTTCCTGGAGATAAATCCTCGCCTGCAGGTGGAGCACTCTGTCACCGAGATGGTCACCGGCGTGGACATTGTCAAGGAGCAGTTGCGCATCGCCAGTGGACGCACACTGCGCTACCGGCAAGAAGACGTGCGTCTGTGGGGCTGGGCTATGGAATGTCGCATCCTGGCCGAAGATCCTTTCCGGGGCTTTATTCCCTCCGTCGGGCGCATCACTCGGGTGCGCCAACCGGCAGGACCAGGGGTGCGTGTGGAGTGCGGCATCTATGCTGGCTTTGATATCTCTCTGTACTATGACTCCCTGATCAGCAAGTTGATCGCCTGGGGTGAGACACGAGGTGAAGCGTTGCTGCGCATGCGTCGGGCACTGGAGGAATACCGCATCATGGGGGTCAAAACCAACATCCCATACCTGCAACAGATCTTTAACAGTCCCAGCTTTCAGGGAGGGCAGACCGATACCCAGTTTCTCGATCGGCACTGTCCACCCGCAGAGGGAGAGCGATCTCGGGGGGCCTTGACGGTGGCCATTGCCGCCACTCTGTTGGCCCATCGGCAGAAGCAGCAGCGCCACACGGCGTCGCCAGTTCTGACGACGGACGCGAGTCGGGGTGGCAACTGGAGGCAGATCGGTCGATGGATAGGGATGCAGGGATGAAATACGTCACCACAGCGGACAGACAGGCCTTCGAGATAACGATCGAGAGCGACGAACGGATCGCGGTCGGAGACCAGTTGTTTTCCGTGGATATGCAGGCGATAGAGGGTCAGGAGTTGTTCTCCCTGCTCATTGACCACGAATCCTACGAGTTGGTCGTGGACGAGCACCAGGATGGCTTTCGCGTGTTGCTGGGGGGAGAAATGTACGAGGTCATGGTTGAGGACAGCCAGCCGCGTCGAACGAGGACGAAAAAGTCTTGGCCTGTTGACTCACCCGATGGCGAGTGTATCGTGCGTGCTCCCATGCCAGGCCTGGTGGTCCAGATACCCGTGTCGGTGAGCCAGCAAGTGTCTGCCGGACAGGTACTGGTCGTTCTAGAGTCCATGAAAATGGAGAACGAGTTGCTGGCCCCGCGGCAGGGTGTTGTGAAGGCGGTTCATGTGGCGGTGGGGGATACGCCCGGTCTGGATGAGCTGTTGATCACCCTGTGCTGAAAACTGCCTCACACGAAACGGGCGAAGCCACCAGGCTTCGCCCGTTTTGCCAACTCTTACGACGATGGCGGGGATCATCACTGACGCTCTGTCGGGACGACGAGCCACAGAATGAGGTAGGGAACCAGGCCCGGCAGCCCGCCCGGCAGAAGCAAGATGACGAACAGCAGCCGGAACCAGAAGGCGCTCAATCCAAAAAAATCAGCCAGACCGCCGCACACGCCGGCCACAATACGGTTCTGCCGCGAACGGCGCAGCTTGTTGCTCATAGTGTGAACTATCTCCCGTGTCCTTTTCGGTCAGTCGTTCACCCTATTCTACGCATTACGGCCGGACAAGTTGCGCCAATCAGGGTTATGCGGCGACCATCGAGTATTCCGCAGCCTCTGACAATAAGAGACGCGGGCTGGATGCGTGCGCCGTCGCTCTTTTTACTCCAGCTGGGCCCCAAAGCGATAGCCCACCCCCCGTACGGTCCTCAGACGGATAGGCTGGCGAGGGTTTCTCTCGATCTTGCGCCGCAGCCAAGAGACGTGCACCTGGAGCGTGCGCGTGTCGCCAATGTAATCCGTCTCCCACACCTCTCGCATGAGGAACTTGTGGCTGAGGACCCGATTGGGATAGCGCATAAAGGTAGCCAGTAAGTGACACTCTTTCGGCGTAAGGTGGATGACGCCATGGCCGTTTTGTAACTCTTTGGTTTTGAGATTCAGGCGCAAGCCATCAACAGCGAGGACTTGAGGCGCCTGAGCTTGCCGCTTTTTCTGCCTGCTCATTGTGCACCTCCCCCAGTCTCACCCCCGAGGGACTATTATACCATAGATCGCCAGGTGGGAAAGCGCGTCGGCCCGTTTAACCTTAAAATTCTCGCGATGTTTCGTAATGTGATATTCATCACAAATAGAGAACAAGCGCGATTCTGTGGTATAATGGGAGCGTCGGTAGTAGCCAGCGTTCCACACAGGAGGGAAACTATGACACGACCCGGGGACGTCATTCCTTCCGTCAAGCCAGACTTGCCGGCGACGGAAGATTTTCTAGGTTTTGCGCCCTATGCCCAAACGCTGTTCGACATCGTTCGCGACGAAAACACGCAAACTCCCTTGACCATTGGTATTTTTGGCTCCTGGGGAAGTGGCAAAACCAGTCTCATGACCATGATCAAGGAGCGGCTGGATGACTTGCGCCGGCAGGAGAAACGCCAGGCTCGGCAGGGAGAGATCGTTCGCTCACATTTGCCTGTGTGGTTCAATGCCTGGCTGTATAGCAGCGAGAAGTCACTTGGTCATGCTTTGATCCTGCGGGTACTGGCCGAGCTGCACCGCGAGGTGGGTCATGACCCTGAGGCCCGGCAGGCGCTGGACGAGATGGAGGCCAATCTCCGTCGATCAGGAGAGTTGGCGTCTGTAGGCGACCTGGTCATCAAGGGCCAGGCACTGGTCAGTGGTGACGGGGAGGGGACCGAGTTCCGGCTGCCTCTGGCGACCGGACTGAGTCTACTGAACGAGATTGCTGAGGCTAGAACCGAAGCGGCTGATAAAGACGCCGATCAGGCAGCCGTCTCGGCGCTCATGCGAAGGGTAGACCAGATGCGGACGGCCCTTGACCGCAAGCGTGTCGAGGCCCTGGAAGTCTTTCGCCAGGATTTTCAGCGCCTGGTGCGCAGATATGTCAGCCCTGGCTTTCTGGTCGTCTTTGTAGATGACCTGGATCGCTGCCTGCCCGACAAGGCGGTTGAGGTGTTGGAGGCGATCAAGCTCTTCTTTGACGTTGCGGGGTGCATCTTTGTCCTGGGCATAGACCGGGAGGTGATCGAGCGGGGCATCCGTCTCAAGTACAGAGACTACGAGCGACTGGACGAGAAAGGCCCGCCGCCCATCAGTGGGGCCAAATATCTGGAAAAGATCGTCCAGATCCCGTTCCAGTTGCCGCCTATTGACCGCGCCGCGATGGAAGGTTACATCGGCAAGATGGCTCCCCGCCTGTTGGAATTGGACCGCCGATGCGACGACGTTTTCACCGTCGGTATGGTGCCGAACCCTCGCCGCGTCAAGCGCACACTCAACATTTTTTTGCTTCTCTGGCGGCTGTCCCGGCACCTTGGAGATTTGAGGGACCGGATCAAGCCGGTGCGCCTGGCCAAGATGGTGGTCATCCAGCTCCATCACCCAGACCTGTTTCGCCGGCTGCCTGAGGCGCCTCATTTTCTCATCGACCTGGAGAGACAATTTCGCAGGGAGAGAGAACGGCGCGTGCGCCAGGCCCTGCAGCGCGTCGGTGCCAGTCCGGAGGTTGATGAAGCGACTGAGCCGGAGGTGACCGGCCCCCTGGGGGCATTTCTTCACGACCGCGGGCTGCGTGACTTGCTGACGTTGCACGACGAGGGCGAACTGGACGCCAACTTTGCCGACATGACGCCGCCCGATGTGCTGGAATACGTCCATCTGAGCCGCAGCGCGTCGGAGGCCTGGACGACCAGGGAGGCCGTCCCGTGGACCTTTGAGCCTCAGTTGGTGCGCATCCCGGCCGGTAAATTTCTCATGGGAGTACCTGGGGAGCAGGTGGACGATCTGGTCGCGTTGTTTGAAGGCGAAGACCTGGGCGCCGACCGGGGGTGGTTGTTGGCTCAGACACCCCAGCACGAGGTGGACTTGCCTGCCTTCTACATCGGACGATACCCGGTGACCAACGTCGAGTACGCGGCCTTTGTCAGAGCCTCGGAGGGACAGGTGTCGCCGCCACGTCACTGGGAGAAGGGCGAGGTGCCGTTGAAGTTGGCCAGCCATCCTGTGGTCAACATTACCTGGCAGAACGCGATGGCCTATTGCGATTGGCTGAGTGAGCAAAAGGGGAAAAAGTATCGCCTGCCCACGGAGGCA
>Ga0180438_10004034_pt1 | contig 21526 bp, 34 predicted proteins | sample SS_ome_12_FD_132455 | JGI IMG/M metagenome (GOLD analysis project Ga0180438, IMG submission 132455) | Hypersaline lake sediment archaeal communities from the Salton Sea, California, USA - SS_3_D_2 metaG | ecosystem: Environmental > Aquatic > Non-marine Saline and Alkaline > Hypersaline >...
ATTGTAAATCTTTTCATTTTGATTATGTATTGGTGACTAATTGCGTGATGTTAATTCAGCTGGCTGAGTTGGTGGTATGAGTATATTACCATTCTTGTCATCCCTCATCAACTTGGCTGGTTCACCAGCTAGCAGTACGCGACGTGTTAGCTCCATTGCTTTGTTTGAAAACTCTATGAATGGATTAACATCGCCTTGAGTAGCCATGAGTATAGAGTCATGTAAGAATACAACAGCAACACGCAATTCTACCATTGTTGTTGAATCATCATTGTATTTCTCAACATACCCTTTTAAACTATCAGACAGTTCACCTAACCGTTCTACTGTCTCAAGTATTATTTTCTCCCTATTTGATTCCATAGTTATACAATATTAACAATGACATCATTACAAAACTTAGTAGAACCAAATTGTTTTACTTCCCCCATTATTGTTACCTCAAATCCCTCTTCTTCCATGATGTTAACATCACGAGCAGTTATACAAGTGAACATTACACTCTTCTCACCAGCTTCTTTAGCTAGTACTACACGACGATATGGACTACTACCACACATGTTATTTGTCTTTATTTTATCCTGATACCAAAAGATCTAAAAACACCCAACCTGCACGTGTAAATCTTTCAGGTGGTAACTCACTTAATATAGGTATCAAGTGATCAAAAAACATGGCCCTCCTCAAAAAGTGGATGCTAGGTTCACCTTTATAACCACAAACGATTGGTGTATCCATATCGATAGAGTCATAGTCCTCCCCCTCACATCTATCCATATTACGTATATAATCTTGATGTGCATTATCATATGAGTCAAATCTGGTGCACCCCACTTCCCCAGTTTTACTCGCTAAAGGACAACCAACACATGTCCTCGTACCCTTAGAGAGCATGGGATTCTCCACATGTACAGTGTTATGTATGATACATAGTGGACAATTTAGCACCAAGAAGAATGTCTTCCCATCAGGGTTACGATACTTAGCGGCTAGCTCTGCGCAAGCTGCTATTGTTCTTGCTTTTTTTGATTTAAATGTCATGGCGATGAATATTAATTCAAATGATGTGTTACTTTAGTGATATTAATAATATTGTTCCCCTGTTATCCCAATACTAGCCGCCACAATAGCTAAAACCCCAGTTTCTGCTGGGTACAAAAGCAACCAAAATATATCTTTAACAAGAAACGATATTACAATAGGATGTGCGGCAATTGCTACTAATACCATTGGTACAAGTATGTATACCAATCTAACCATTTTGATTTTCTTCATTAATATTTTCATGATGATGTGTTTTAAATGAGATCACGATGATAAAGAATTGTGTCAAATCCCCCATTACTTTTGTACCTAAATTTGATCAATACATCGTCATTGGTGAAGTACATGATTTTTTCAATTATACCCTCCCTTGTGAATGAAGAGAAGTAATTAGCTTTACGTGTGGCTTTCTTGCCAATTAAACACCTGTATTTGTCTAGCTGTTCTTGTAATTTCTTTTCATGCTTTTGCACCAAATGTTCAAGCTCAATGTCAATGTAAATCCCCTTGCCAATGACTTTCAGCAATTCATAGACATGCTTGGTTAATTTAGTGTATCGTTGACGATCGCTTAATGATAACATGATGATGTGTTGTTGAAGTTAATTATTGCGTAGCTAATAGCCATTCAGCACCTAACCAAAAAAGAGAGACAGCCTGCGGTGAGCAAGCTGACCCTCATTGGATGATGATAAATTGATTTACTTGGTAGTGGGTGGCTCAGGTGCTGGTGGTGGTGCAGGATCGCTACCTTTGTCGACAAGTGCATCGACTTGTGCATTGAGATCACCAGTTTCAGATGATTGTGCGACGTTCACAAAGTCACGACCTGAACGAGCAAGTCGCATGCCTGCCTCATCATCTTCACCTGCAAACAGAAAGACCCTGGCAATGTTGGCTGTCCTTGGACGACCGTCATCATATGTCATGACGTTACCGTCTGCATCTTTCATGTAATAATCATCAATCTTGAATGTCCGCCAACGACCAAACACACCGCCTTGAGCATTGAGTTCTTCAGCGACCTTCTTCATGTCGCCCTGGCACTCTTTGTCAATGAGGTTGATTTCCTCAAAAGGTAAAGGATGAGTGTTTTGAAACGTTGGTTTCTTGTACAGCGCAACCTGAGCACCAATACCTTGAACATCTTCGTCCTTAATTTTGAGAGAGACTGTGTAGAAGTCCGTAGGTAATGTACGACTCTTAGTTTTGCGCAATTCGGTGACAGAGACAACTTTGTGATACCTGTTGTCTGCTACGTTGTTTTGAACAACGGTGTTTGATTGCTGTTGACCTGCCCCTGAGAGCAAGTTCAAAGCGTTAATTAATGCTGTTGCATCCATTTGATTTTGATTTTGGTTTATAATAGCACGGTTATTAAGTTTTTGACAAAGTTCCCCGCTCACCACTCTTGTATTACCTAGGCATTTTAATGAAGAATGGGTCATGGCAGGGAACTGTGCTTTCGCATGTTAAATCAACAGTTAATTAAGGTTTACCCTTAGTCCCAGTCAATGTCCAAGAAATCTTGGTATGACATTAGGACACCATTGACCATGACATAATCTTGCATGATGGTGATGTGTTAAGTTACCCTTCTTATGCAAAAGCTATATTAGTTCAAAAAGGGCATGATAGCCCCTGGTTGTTACAGCGTGATAGGACTTTGCAGAGGTCGAAATGCTTTTAAGAACCCTTGAGATACTGCTAACATACCATACTTATTGAACTGTGATGGAGTGAGTGGCAGAGAGTAATCAGCAGTAATGCTGGTTGTTTCACCAGACATATTGCTGGTAGCCTCGACAATATGGACTTTGTTGTCACGGCCACGGACTTTGAATGCACGAGTCTTTGGCATGATGCACGATTTAAATGATGGCACCCGACTTTTGCGGGGGGTACCTTTCCGCCGAAAACGCACTGGGGATGCTTGACTGTGGTGGTCTAAGCTCGCAGAAATATATAAAATTTTCAAAAAAATATAACGATTTTCGTAACTTTTTGGTGAGTTTTACGTATAATGTAGTATACGGAATTAGAAGCGAGAACGTATGGAACGAAAGTGGAAAATAAAACCGCAAGATGAAACAGCCTGTCTTCACTGGGCTTGTCCTGACAGAACATCCGGACCAGTTGCTTACAATGGACAAGTTCACAGTAATTTACATAAATGTCTTCATAAAGATGGACCTTATTTTTGCAGGGAAGATAGATGCCCAATCAAATGGTAAGTAAAAAAAATGAGTCAAAAAAAGAGAAAATTGTCAATACAGGTACAGTGTGGTAGATGTGATAATACCTACACTATGCCGGCACCTAGGGGGGTGCATCAGGATACCCCTTTGTTTATGATAGAGGATACTACCTGTCCTTTATGCAACAACAACAATAAGGATGCACATATAATTAACTTAAGGAATTACCAAGCAAACTAAGTCATGAAAAAGAAAACTAAAAGACAGATTGTAACCAAGTTAGCTGATAGATCGAAGTCAATCGACAATACTGCAAATGCATACGATTTAAATGCTACTGGTGGGTTTATAAGTGATGTACGATTTAAACTAAGCTAATGGATAACAGAACTAAATTAAGGATTAAAGCACGTATTACACAGCTTGAGACTGAACAGACATCCTTTCATAGGGATGGTAATGTGATCAATAAGTTAGCTTGTGATAGGGCTATACACGAATTAAATAGGTTACTAGACGAAGACTTATATTAATGAAAATGAGTAAGCAAGATTTGAGGGAAGCCAAGAAGACTGTAAAGCTCTATTCAGAGCATGAATTTGTTGAGAAGAAACATAGGGAGGTATTTAAAAAACTATTAAAACACTTATAATGATAAAAGGGGAATTTATAAGCGGGGAGGACTTTTATTTGGTTAAACCGCAGAGGGAAATTAAAGTTACTAAAAAGGTTATAGTTGGGACAGATGAGGAAGATGAAGATGGTGTAAAAATCACCAAGGAAGAGAAAAAACGTGTACCGGCTAACCAGCAACTAGCTGAGGTGTTAGTTAAGCCAAGTGGTCCAAGGGCTGTTTGGGAAGTAGGTGATATTATTGTTTATAGCGGTAAGGGCATTGATTTTGACCTTATCAAGGGAACAAGGTTGGTTAGGACATTCGAAGTTATTGGGAAATGGCAAGACTCATAGAAGATAAAACAGACCAGGAACTCTTAGACCGAGTTGCTGAGCTCGAGAGCCGTCTCGGGGAGACTGAGAGAGAAATGGCAAATACCAGGTTAGCTTTCATTATAGCTATCGTGGGTGTTGTCATTATTGAGGGATTTACGTTAATAAACATTTGGTAACACAAAACAAGTTTATAGCATGAAGAAGAGAATAGCTAGAATAGCATTTATAGGGACCGCAGTTGTTGTATTAGCACTCGCAGCTGTATATGTGTTTTTGACATGCGTGTAGGTAAGCACTGGCAAGTTTGGCATGTAGATGCTGATAGACCGACCATCAGCAGCAGGCATTGTGGTTTTAGATCTAGCAGTGCCATGTGTAATTTCACAAAAGAACTGTGTGAAAAAGAGGGGTGCCCTATAGCTAATATGGAGGGGATGCAAAAAAAAATTGATTTTTAATGTAACCTTTTCTAGAAAATTACGTATACTAGGGGTAGAAACTTGAGGATGTAACGTCCCCTTGAGTTAAGCTGGCCACACGAAAATGTCGGAAGACAGGCATCAACTTGCACTCGTCAGGGTGTTTGGATCAGGCACCTTACCTACTGCTCCAGGGAGCGGGCTGAATAGAAACAGCGGTTGGGATCCACTCATTTTTGAGTATAAACATTTTACTGGGCTAGGGAAGGTAACCAAAAGTAAAACAAAAAACAAGGTTGAGATGAAAAAAGGATGTGTAGATTTGATTAATGAAATGGCCTTAGGGGATATAAGGGGGCCGGAGTATAAAAATGAAGAAGAACGCCGTGTTCGGGATGTAGTATATGGGGATAGGACGTATTTCCAGATTAACCGATTCCCATAAGGGTAGGCAGCAACAGTTAATATAGTATATACAGAATTTACGGGAAAAACGAGATTTATGAAAAGGGAACAAGAAAATAAGGGAACGAAATGCAACCATGATTGGGAGTTGAAATCATTGTTTGAGGATTTTCGTGATTTAGCGTTTGGCACTCCTTGGGAGGCAGGTTCAAATTACATCTGTAGGAAGTGCGGTGAACATCGGTAATTATGGGGTTAGATTTAAATACTAAGGAGACCTACCAACAATTTGATCAACACAACATGTGTGTCATTAAGGGGGATGAGCGGTCATGGCGCGATAGCGTTGGCCGTAATTATTTGTGCTGGTTAGCGTATGACAGGGACCCAAAATTGGCCCGTGCGTTGGGTAACTGTGTGTCATTTTGGGATGGCCATTGGGTACTACACAGACATCCGGGGGTGGTGCCCGAAGATGGGTCACCAACAAATATATCGCGGGATCACTGGTCATACTTTTTACAGTTTAAGCGGCTGACGTCAAGTGACGCTGCCTATAAAGCTTTCATCAGTCGGGTACCCCACATGTTTGGGGTGTACTCATGGATGTGGGCTTTGGCTGGGGATAAGTTTCATACCTGGTGGTATTATAATATTGAGATACTTGGGGCCAGGTTAGGGGTCTTATGGAATAATATAATCAGGGCCATTGCTTTTATACCGATGGGTCCTGAGCACTCACAGCATGATTGGGACCGCATAGGGACTTCGGTACAAAAGAATTTATCAAAGTGGACCAAGTTTTGGCGTAAGTTATTGCTGCCGCACTATGCTTTACACAATAAAGCGTGGCAGGTACGGTTGTTGCCGGACCATGGGCGTAAGGCTAAACTACAGCGTTTGCTGCGCAAAAGGTTAGGGGAGCCCTCAACTAATTTATTAGTGTTGATGTTGTTGGGGGTCACACCTGCTGAGGGGTATATTTATGCTTATCGCCACATGACTGGTTATCGTTGGGGTGTCAGGCTTGATGAGACTAACGACCGTCATTGTGTTATAATTAGTGATCCGGCGTTGATCGCTGCTAATGCTTATGAAGTTGATTTATTGAGGTGGTTATATGAAGAAACCAAAATTAGTAGATAAAGAACCTAAATTTGAACCTACTGACGATATTGTTTCGCAGGTTGAGGATTTTATATTTAATCAGAATTGGTGTCGGGAATGTGGCCGAGCGATACCGCTACACACTAAATATTGTCCTTACTGTAGGGTTGAGCAGTAATGTTATAGAAGAATTATAGTAAAAGGTTGCAGTAAAGTGTAACCTTTTTTGCTTTTTTACGTATACTATAGTATGGGGACTAAAATAATTAAGGTATTGAAGTGGTTTGACAGGTGGATGCCTGTTGCTGCGGTTTCCATAGTTGCCGTAGCATCTGTCTCTGCGGGGGTATATAATATATTATGTACTAACAGGGTAGGTGTCGGTTTAATAGCTTTAGGTGTTGGTGCATGGTGTGTGTACTTTGGTATCAACGATGTTAAAAGGAGCAAAGAAGATGAAATTAAGGATAAAAGAGAGGCTAATAAATCTTCTCAAAACGAGGTACGAGAAGAAACTGGAGAGGTACGTTCAAGCGTTGGAGAACAACATAGAACATCTGAATAAGGTAATTGAGGAACAAGAAAAGAGGTTGGAGAAACAAAAGAAACGGACTTACTATAAGCAGAAGTCTAAAGTAAATGCTAACTAAAGCTCAAATAGAAGAGTTAGGCTGGGCAGAATCATCTAAGGGTACGTACTTATTTGAGTCAGTTGATGAACAATACAGATGTTGGGTAATGCAGACTTTAGAGGATAAGTGCTACATATACGGGATGCCAAGTGACCAACCTTTAGTCGGGGAGGACGTACCTGGCAAGATCAAGTATGATGGTGATGTTGACAGTCAAATGGAGCTTTATGATATAATGGTTAGTGTGGGTGTTTTACCAAAGGAGGAAAAAGATGAGTATGTACAATGAGAAAGAAAGGGAGATGCACATCAAATTAGCAGAATTAGCTAAGGCGGCTCAGGTTGAATGTGCGAAGATAGCTGCTCAGGCAGCCGTTGAAGTTGCCCTAATAAATAATGGGTTGTTAGGTATTGAAATTTTGGAACAAAGGAAAATTAAATAAGGGAGGAATTATGGCACGTTATAGATGTTATAAGATTAATGAACCGGTTAAGCCTAAGAGAATTAAATGGCCTAAGCCGGTAGAAGAAGAAATCGAGGTTATCAGGGTCGTGAGAGTCTGTGAACCGAAGGTTATTTTTATTGAATGTGAAGATTAATAATATGAGTTTACCACAGGAATCGTTGAACAGGGATATCTATGAGAGGATAGATGAGGGTATTGATGAGTTTATCAATACATCTGGTTTAGAATTTATGGATATTTCCAGTGAGTTGTATAGGGTATATGTATATCCTGATGGAACTGAAGTTACGGTTCACGAACCTTTGCTGTTGCATGTGTCGTTTAATGGCGGTCACAGGGTTTATGATTTGAGTAACACGTCTCATTACGTTGTACCAGGATTTGTACACGTGTATTGGACGTCAAGGGAAGGTGAGCCAAATTTTATTGCATAATGAGCGAAAACGAAAAAGAAGTACAAGCCGAACAACAAGAGCCCAAACACCACCAAGTAGGCGACTTAGCCTTTGAGTGTGGGTCATGTGGTAATGTTGAAATTATGCAAAAAGACATACCTGGCGGCATAAGTTTTATTTTGGGTACTATTGAGGACGCTGAAGTAAGGCTACAATGCGGCAAGTGTAACAATTATTGTACACTTTATTTTAAGGGTATGTCTGATGAACGCGATGTTGAATACGAAGAAAAACAGAAAGTAATGGAAGAAGCCTTGAAAGAACAAGAAATTTTGGAAGCTAAAAAAGCTGAATTAGAAGCTGAAGCTGCGGTTGAGTTGACTGAGGAAGAAGGTGTGGAATTGGCAGCTGAAGAAGCTGAATTTCTTGAAACGGATGCTCTTGTAGAAGAAGGAGAAGAAGTGAGTGAAGAGGAAGTGAAAGAAGAGCCGGCAGACGAGCCAGAGCCTACTAATGAAGCAGAAGCCTCTGGAGCGCAACATTAAGAAGAAGTAAATGAACGAGTTTGGGAAGAATATTAAGAGCGAGAATTTATACACGGAGTACGTGCGTATTTTAAATGGTTTGTTGCAATTGTCAGATCGTGAAGCCGAGTTGTTTGCATTGTTACTTAAGGTTGATTATGAATGGGAGCCTAAATTGGGGGAACCTAAAAATATTCTCAGTACCGATATTCGTCGTGCTATTATGAAGGAAACTTTGGTTAATAAAAATAACCTGAGTAAATATATCAAAGTTCTCAAGGAAAAGGGAGTATTGATGAAGACTGATGATGGTTACGAAGTACGGGAGATGTTTGTCCCCAAACTTACAGGTGGCTTGTTAGAAGTTGTGTTCGCATTGGACACACGGGACAGACAAGACTTTACCTAATCCCCCTCCCTTGGTTCCCGGTCGTGGGGGTCGCGTTTGTACTACCGCCTTAGTGCGTTAAAGTTGTAGGAGCGGCCCTTTACGACTAATCACAGTAAAATGGCTGATAATCAAATAGTACATAATCTATATTTAAAATACAGGAAGGATAAAAGGGTGGTACGCAAAGTGATGCATCACCCTATTCTTTTTGCTAGGAATAGAATAGTGGATGAAGAGGATTGGCAGCCAGTCAGAATACGATATTTTGGGGCTTTTGTGCTGAAAAATAAGCGGGTATAAAATAAAAATAACCTTTTTTGTAACCTTTGTATAGGTTTTTACGTAAAGGTAAGTATATGGAAGCGTCTGTTATAGTAGGTTATCATAATGAGGCTGGGTTAGTTCAGCTCCTATTAGAGTCTATAGATGAGTCCATAAGGAACAGGATAGAGGTGATCCTTGTTGATGATGCTTCGGAAGCTACGTATGATTATAGTTACGATGGTGAAATAAAGCTTATCAGGCTAAAGGAGAGAAGAGGTATTGGGCATGCATTTGACGTAGGTGTCTGGCACGCGCGCGCGGATAATATAATATTATGTGGGGGCGACATTGTTTTCAAGGATAAACTTTGGCTGGATTACTTTCTGGCAGATCTTATCCATGACGATGAGGCTATAATTTGCGGTAAATGCCTTAATTTACACGAGCACGCTTGGGATATAAATGACCCCGGTTTGGTCGAAGGTTATGGGGCACGTATAATTCCTTTTGTCACTAGTGAGGATGTGCCTAATTCTCCTGAGGATTTTAAGTCAGTTTTTCAAACCAGGTGGTTAGCTAAACCTTTGGGGGAAGATTCTGTTGTTGAAGTACCTTGTGTACTTGGTGGTTGTTACGCCATTAAGAAAAAATGGTATGAGTACTTGAGGGGATTTGAAGGACATTTGTATTGGGGAACTTTAGAGCCTTATATTAGTATCAAAAATTGGATGTTTGGCGGTAGCAATAAAGTGGATACAAGGATTGAACATGGTCATTGGTTTATCAATAAGGGGAGTAGGTTTACGGTAGAGCGGTGGCATATTGTTTATAATAAGATATTAGTAGCTTTTGTGTTGGGTGGGGACCTGACGCCAGAGCTAGTTGACAGTATTAAAATGATTAGTGGTCACGATGTGGCTGCTGAAAAAGCGTTAAAAGACGTAGAGAAAATCAGGGAGCTAAGGGACTATGTTGAGGCTTTTAAAGTTAAGAGCCTATCTCAATATATAGCATGGCAAAACTCTTTGATATACAAGCAGGGAAAATCACAATAAGCGAGGAATCCCTGGCTATCCCGCCTTTTAAGGTACTATGGGATAGAGACAAGACTAAAACTAAAGATAGGGCGACGAGGGAAATATCATTCGTGGCCTTTCTGTGTGACTATAAGTCACCTTACTTTGAAGCTTACCCCGAGGACCAACGACTGAAAGTTCTCAAGGGTGATTTTTTAGGGGACGAGGATTATGAACTTGATGAGCTCTTGGAGAACGCAATCGAGCGTTACAAGGAGTTTAGAGAGACGACTAATACTCGTCTTTTGCGTGCTGGTAAGTTTGCTGCCGATCAATTGACAGACTGGTTTTTTGGTGTTAACCTTAATAAAAAGGATAGGGAGGGCAGATTCGAATATACAGCTTCTGATGTGAGTCGAAATTTGAAAGAGATTGGCGGTATCGTCAAGTCTCTTGATATGCTTGAACGACAGGTACAGAAGGAGCAACTTGAACAGAGTCGCGCACGTGGTGGTTCTGAGATTGGTGATTATGAAATACCAGATGAAGACTAATGGGAAATTTGTACGTAAGAATAGAGGAACTAAAGGAACAATGTGAGTATTGGGGATTTAATTTCAAGGAGTATGTTAAATCTTTCAGAAGGCAGTATCCAGATATCGAAATAATAGGGGGAGAAGAAATTGATAGGTTACAAGAAGGTCAATAATAGTGATAAGTTTAGGCAAGCGGCCATTAATTTTCAACGCATGGGGTTCTATACTGCAGCCCCTCGTGGCACTACTGCTTATAAGGAATATTGGAATGAAGAACGTCGTCGTTGTATAGAAGGGTATACGGCTGAGGACGGTGATTTCATAACTGGTTATAATTATTTTTATGTCAATTATTGTCAGATTATTATTGTCAAAGAAAAAGAAGTAACGCTCAGAAGTGGCCAAAAGAAAACTATAAAAGCTAGGGAGAGAGGGTTCCCCAAGTTTTATGATTGGGACTACTATTTCTTTAATGCAGTAGAAGAAGCCGAGACACAGGGCAAACACCTAGTTGTGTTGAAAGCTAGGGGTAAGGGCTACTCCTTTAAGTGTGCTTCCATGTTGTGCAGGAATTTCTACTTGATACCAGAGAGTAATTCTTACGCCATCGCCGCTGAAGCTGAATTTTTGCTCAAGGATGGTATTTTAACCAAGGCGTGGGACTTCATGGATTTCGTGGATGCCAACACAGCTTGGTATAAGAAACGTCAAAAAACTGACACCAAAATTCATAAGCGTGCGTCTATAGTTATTGATATTGATGGTGTTAAAACAGAAGTCGGGTACAAGTCGGAGATCATGGGCATCACCCTTAAAAACGACCCGCAGAAAGCGCGTGGTAAAAGGGGCAAGCTCATACTTTGGGAAGAGGCCGGTAAGTTTCCTGGGCTCAAACAAGCGTGGCAGATCGCGCAGCCGTCGGTCGAGGAAGATGGCGTAGCCTTCGGTCTGATGATCGCATTCGGTACTGGTGGTACTGAAGAAGGTGACTATGAAGGGCTGAAAGATTTGTTTTATGAGCCAGACGCTTACAATGCTTTACCATTAGAGAATAGTTGGGATGAAGGAGCTACTAAACCTTGTGGTTTTTTTGTTCCTGAATATGTCAACATGACCGTTGAAGATGAGGGAAAACCTCTCATGGACAAGGACGGTAATTCTGAGCTACTACTAGCCAGGGCTTTTGCTACAAAGAAGCGTCAAATAGTAGTAGAAAATGCTAGTGATAAAAGAGCTGTTGACAGGTATATAGCAGAGAGACCGTTTACTCCTATGGAGGCCACTCTGCAGTTGTACGGTAATATTTTCCCAAAAACCGAATTAGCCAGGCATCTAGCGTACATAAGGACCCATAAGGATATAGCAAATTATAAGCAGGTTGGGGATTTGATTTTCAGTGCTGATGGCGAATTAAATTGGGTACCAGCTAGTTCACCAAAAGACATAACTAAATATAAGCTTACCCGCGACGACGACCCATCAGGCCAGATTGTTATATGGGAACACCCGGTACCAGATCCCCCTTATGGTTTATATATAGCCGGTTGCGACCCCTATGACCACGACAAGGCCGGGACTGATTCTTTAGGTTCTACTTTTGTTTATAAGCGGTTCCAAGATTTCGAATCTTACTTTGATGTTATAGTGGCTGAGTATACTGGCAGGCCAGATACTGCTGAAGAGTACTATGAGAATGTCAGAAAATTGATGATATATTATCGTGCTACTGTTTTATTCGAGAACGAAAGAAAGGGTATTTACCCGTATTTCCAGTCTAAGAGTCAGGATTATTTGCTTGCTGATCAGCCAGATTATATCAGTGAGATTATAAAAGACAGCAAAGTTCAACGTAGAAAAGGTGTACACATGGTTCAGGGCATCAAGGATTGGGCCGAGATACAGATACGGGACTGGTTGAATGAGGAGCACGAACCTGGGAAGAAAAATATTACAAGGATATTATCGGAACCATTACTAGAGGAATTAATATCCTACAATGACGAAGGCAACTTTGACAGAGTCATTGCTTTAATGATGATAATGATTTATAAAGCACAACTTCATCATCTTCATGTAAAGAAAAAGGAGGGAATAGAAAAGAATAGAAGATTAATATTAGATGATGGCTTATTTAGGGATTATAAAAAATTACCACAATCGTGGTTATAATTTAAACATGTTTAATTAAATAATTATGGCAACAATTTCACCATATACATTGGTGCCTTTTCCAGTGCAAAAGTTACCTCTGTCAAAAAAGAATAAAGATTGGAGGGAAACGAGCGTTGATGCTATAATTGCTCGCGAGGCCACCACAGGAGTTGTCGGTGGTCAAACTCGTGTAGACCGTATGCGTATAGCGTACGATCTCTATAACAGTGTATTCGACGAAAAAGATCTCAAATATGTAACGGACCCGTACAAAGTTGAGGATGGATTTCCAGCATCTTTGCAGAATTTCAACATTATTAGGCCTAAGGTTGACCTTCTGTTAGGAGAGGAAAGCAAGCGTCCTGACAGTATAAGAGTTATACAAACTAATGAGGATGCTGTCAGCAAGGTTCAGCAGGAGCGTAAGGATTTGCTTATGAATTATGTAAGTGAGCGAATCGGCGAAATGCTGAGTGGCGGTAGTGCCAATCAACTTGCTACTGAGGAACAACTATCGGAGATTGAAAATTATATGTTGTATGACTATAATGATATTGTAGAACAACAGGCATATCATACTTTGGAATATTTACGTGAAAATCTTAAGTTACGCAATGAATTCCTTAAAGGTTGGAAAGATGCTCTCATAGCTGGTGAAGAGATTTATTACATAGGAACGGTATTTGGGGAGCCTATTTTAGAAAGGGTTAATCCCATGCGTTTCTCATATGATCCTGATCCGGATTTAGAATTTATTGAAGATGGTGATTGGGCTCTTAGGAAAATGTACTTGAGCCCGGCATCGATCTATGATAGATTTAACGACATAATGACACCGTCTGATCTTGATAAGGTATTAGATTTGGTAGGTCAGGGACCACAGTCTTCTTCTCAGACATCCGGTACTGGTAGTGAAGTTAATACTCAGACTATTTATTATAGGGATAGAACTCATAGCGAACTTTCCAGGGAAGAAAATTTGGAAGGGACTTTGATAAGCGTTTGGCATGCCGTATGGAAGTCTTTTAAGAAAGTTGGGTTCTTGAATTTCATTGATCAAAATGGCGAAGAGCAAGAGATGATCGTGGATGAGACCTATAAACCTGAAGAAGGTGAGGATATAACTTGGGATTGGATTATAGAAGTTTGGGAAGGATATAGGATCGGTGAGGATATTTATGTTGGGATACAACCCGTTGAATATCAGCATGTGTCTATGGACAATCCTAATGCTCAGAAATTACCTTATACCGGAGTAGCTTATAGTAAGACGAATGTTAAGAGTAAGTCTCTTGTTGATATAATGAAGCCACTGCAGTATATATATATTGTAGTATGGTATAGACTAGAATTGGCTTTGTCTAGGGATAAGGGTAAAGTTCTTAATATGGACGTTACTCAAATACCTAAATCTATGGGTGTAGACTTTAACAAGTGGGCCCATTATTTGACAGCTATGGGTGTTAATCTCATTAACCCATATGAGGAAGGATGGGATATACCAGGTCGTGAAGGTGGTAAGCCGTCAACATTTAATCAAATGTCTTCTCAGGATCTCAGTATGACTGCAGCTATTGCAGAGTATATTGAGCTGATGAATAAAATTGAAGAGATGGCTGGCGAACTTTCCGGGGTTTCTAAGCAACGTCAAGGAGCTATTGAAACAAGAGAGTTAGTAGGGAATGTCGAAAGAGCAGTTATACAATCTTCGCATATAACCGAACCCTTGTTTTGGTTACATAATCAAGCTAAACAACGTGCGTTGACATTATTGTTAGATTGTGCTAAATCAGCATGGTCTAATAGTGGTAGGAAATCACTGCATTATGTCTTGGGTGATTTTTCCAGGGCTTTGATAGATTTGGATAGTGACTTTTTGTACTCAGATTTGGCTGTATTTGTTTCGGATTCTACTAAGGAAAATAGGGAAATAGAGACACTTAAGACCCTGTTACAACCTGCTATGCAGAATGGAGCTACTCTTATGGATGCTGCTAATATACTGACTAGCGACAACATGACTCAAATTAAGCGTAGATTAGCTGAGATAGATAAGCGCAGAGAGAGAATAGAGAAACAAGCAGCAGAGCGTGAGCAAGAAATGCAAATGCAAATACAGCAGATGCAGGCTGAACAAGTAGCTGAAGATAATAGAATTAAAGAAGAGGATTCTATACGTAAAGCTAATACCGCCATTGAGGTGGCACTGATAAACGCTGACTCCAGAGAAGGGGGAGGCGAAGAAGATAATTCCTCTGAACGTGAGAAGTTGAGTTTGCAACGAGAGAAGCAGACTTCCGAGGTTGAATTAAAGAGCCGTCAGCAACGAGAGGATGAAAGAAAAAATAAGAGGGCTGAAGCCCAACGACAACAGGAAATTGAGATAAAGCGTAAACAGGCTAATAAACCTGTTACTAACAGTAAATAATTATGGATAGAGATGATGATTTCTTCGGTGGTTTTGCAGATATAGCCGGTGAAATATCTCCTCAAGCTGTCGGTGAACCCATGCCTTTAGAGGATGACGATACAGTATCGGATGCCAATAAGGGTATAATGGCCGTTGATCCAGCAGATATTATTGGGGATGATAAACCGGAAGAAGATCTAGAAACTATCGAAAACCCCACAGACACGGGCGAAGAAGAGGGGGCCCAAGAAGAAGAGGTCGAGGAACAAGAGGAACAAGAAGAAGAGGAAGTAGTAGAAGAAGTAGTAGAAGAAACATCTGAAGAAGAAGAAGAGGTAGAAGATCTCAGCAAGGTTGAGTCGGATATTTCTAGGTATTTTACAGAGAAATTAGCTGAATCTTTAGGTGTTGATATTGAGGAGGAAGACAAATTTGACAATGCTAATGATGTTGTTGATTTCATGAGGCAGCTGGTAGAGGATAATTCTAAGCCAGTTTTTGCTAATGAAGACATAGAAAAGCTTAATCAATTTGTTGAAGATGGTGGCGAACTTAAGGAATACTTCCAACAGACTTTTGGTGATGTTGATCTAGATTCTATAGACCTGTCTTCTGAAGGAAGCCAGAAGACTGTTATTCGTGAATTTTTGAAAACTGAAGGATATTCTACTGAACGTATTGATAGACGTATTCAGAGGTATGAAGAAGCCGGAACTTTAGAGGAAGAGGCTGAAGATGCCAAAGAGTTATTGTCAGAATATAAACAGAAGAATTCAGAAAAGCTATTGGATGATCAGAAAAAAGTGGCTGACACCAGGCGAAATCAGCAACAAAAATTTATAAATGACGTACAATCGAATGTAAAAGCTCTTAAAAATGTGAGGGGTATCCCTGTTTCAGATGGTGAAAGGAAGCAATTACTTGACTATATATTTACACCTGATTCAGAAGGTATAACACAATATCAAAGGGATTACGCCAAAGATGTAAATAACTTAATAGAGTCTGCTTACTTCACTATGAAGGGAGATACTCTAATACAAAAAATACAAAACAAGGCAACCTCTAATGCCGTTAAAACCATCAAGACGAAACTAGAGAGTAAAGGCAAACGGACCAAAAGTGTCAAAGGCCAAGAAGAAAGCGTTTCAGATTTAGAAGTTTTAACTAGGGCAAGCAAGTTTTTAAGTAAGCGTTAATAAATTATTTATAAACTAAATCTACTACATTTAAACAGTACTTATTATGGCAATGGAAAACAATGTTTTAAATAGCCTAGTTCTGTATAAATCTAAGTGGTTCTCCGATTTGGTTGATGAGTCGATGCTGTCGAATGCTCTCATGACCAAGCCACATGAGGTGTCTACTATTCTTTCATACGTTTTTGGACGTTATGAGGGTAATACTGTAGACTTCCTTACCATGGGTCTTGGAAAAACTATTGAGATTGAAAGCAGACAGTATGAATGGCCGTTGATGATTGAATTTGACAAGGCTGTTCCAATCGTCGATGCTAAGTGGCAAGGCGCCAGTATTTCTTCTGGTGACACTCCAGGTCTTAATCAAACTCCTATCCAGATTTGGGTACGTGAGAAGTGGTTCGGTCCTGGCGCTATTATAGCATTTGATGATCGTGAGTATCAAGCTCGTGTTACAGGCGATCCTTATCAGGATGGCGAATATTTTGTATACACCGTGTTTGTTGCCGATGGTCAAGCCGATTCATTCATCTTGCCTTCGCTTTTAGCCGCAGGATCAAAGATCAGTAGGGAAGGTTCTGCTTACGAGGAATACAGCGAAGAGGCTGATATCGTCAACTACCCGACGCCGTTTAAGCTGCGCAATCAGCTTACCACGATGCGTTTGAGTTACGATATTACCGGATCCGCTGTTAGCACAGTTATGGTTATAGCTATGCGAGATCCTCAATCAGGTAAGAAATCTTTCTTATGGTCTGATTATCAAGAATGGCGGGCACTCCGTCAGTGGTATGAAACCATTGATAGGTGGCTTGTTTATTCAAGGTACAATTCTAATGCAGACGGTACTACAGATCTTTCTGGAACTACCGGACGTCCCGTTTATATCGGTGCTGGCTTGCTTCAGCAAATAGCACCTGCTAATAAGCGGTATTACACAACTCTGACCTTAGATTTGCTTGATGAATTCTTGTCAGATCTGTCTTATAACATTCTAGGCAGAGGCGAAAGAAAGTTTGTTGCTCTTGTCGGTGAAATGGGTATGCGCGAGCTCGATAGAGTTCTTCGTGCTAAAGCTACTGGGTACAGCCTGGTAGACACTCATTTTGTAACTGGCACAGGTCAAGATTTGACCTTGCAGGGTCAGTTTACGACTTACAAGGGTCTGAACGGCATCGAACTCACACTTAAGCACTTCCCGTTTTATGACAATACTGTCTATAACAGGAAGTTACACCCAATCACAGGTAAGCCGCTCGAGTCTTACCGCATGACCTTTATTGATTTTGGAATGAGAGATGGTGAACCCAATCTCATTAAAGTTATCCGTAAAGATCGCGGTCTCGTGATGTGGCATACTGGTGGTTCTGTTGCTCCAGGTTCAGGACATGCGAAATCTATTAACACCCTGCGTTCTAACGCTAAGGATGGCTATAGTGTGCATTTCTTGTCTGAGCAAGGGCTAATGCTTAAGGATCCCACAACCAGTGGTGAACTTATTTGCGATGCAGAATAAATATGGTTAAATGGCATAGGGGGGCTCTAGGAGCCCCTCAACTCCATTAAAAATTTTTTAATTATGATAGTAACTCTCCGGCAAACGAGCCGTGATTCGTGGTCCGGGGTCAGACGCTACAGAAACTGTAGTATATATTTGTCCCCGTATCTCACCAGGTCAGGCGGTATTTACACCGGCCTAACACTTGAAGATGAGAAAAGACTGGGCGAAGCGTTGAGATTAGACTTAAGTCCGAGTTCTGATTATTGGCTTCAATTTTTTGTTAGAGTTGGTGACGACGATGTCGTTATAGATACTGACTTACCTGAGGGAGAATTGAAGTACCTGTTCTTAAAAAACCACAAGCGTGTAGCTAATGGTTTAAGTGATAGGACTAAACCTGGCGCTAACTTTGTGCTTATCAATGATGATGAGCAAGCTAAAGAAGTTAATAAGCGTAACAAGGTCAAACGTAAAGCTCTAAAAGAATTTGATAAAATGTCGTTGGATGAAATGCGAAAGTGCCTTAGGGTCCTTGGACATGCACCATCGAGCATGAGTAACGAATTGGTAGAGCAAAAACTAAATGAACTAATTGAGGAAAATCCTCAAAGGTTTTTCGATAAATGGGTTGATAATAAGTTGCGGATAACTGAGTATAACCTTAAAGATGCTATAAGCAGAAATGTTATACGTAAGAACCGTAATATCTATCAGTATGGAACTGAAATTATCGGCCGCTCTCTAGAGGAAGCTATAGCTTTCCTGGATGATCCGGAAAACCAAGATATTAAAATGGCAGTTATCAAAGAAACAGGCGCTAAGTAATGAACTATAACCAATTTCACACTGCGGTTAAATTACATTTAGATAAGTCGTCTGGTCTGGAGTTACCGGCATTTGAGCCGGAAGAGCTTGATTTTTGGATAAACACTGGTATAATAAAGTTTGTTAAAACTAGATACAGTGGTCTAAATGTCAAGGGAGAGGCTTTTGAGCAGACCCAAAAAAGAATAGAGGACTTACGTACTCTCGTCAAGGAAGTTACAATTTCTTGTAGTGATCCCGGCGACAGTACGCTCTATAAGCCTAATGCTAGGTTGGCAACGTTACCGGATGATTATTGGTTGACGTTGGGCGAAGATGTAACTCTAACCGTTAATGGTTCTACTATTAGGACTGGAATTCACCAAATCACGAGTGATAGATATGCTCCTCTGATTGATGATCCTTACAGTCCGCATATACTTCATTACAATAAAGCTAAGCCTTTACGTTTGTTTCATGGTACAAATGTCGAACTTATAGGTGATGGTAACTATACTATCACATCATATCATCTACGGTATTTAAAGGTACCTCTGTTTGTCACTGCTAAGGTGTACGCTGCTGATACCACATCATCTGGTGAAATCGAGCCAGGTGTAACATACACTGTGGCTGGAACAGGCGGAATAAACTACAACGGTACTGTAGTTAGTACTGGTAGTTCTTTTGTTGGTGTCAATGGGGTGAAGACCTGGACAGTTAGCAGCGGAGTACCTACCGTATCAAGATCTCTTTCAAATACAGATTTACCAGAATTTATCCACGATGAAATAGTAAAAACGGCTGTACACATGCTCCTCGAGAATATCGAACAGCCTAGGTACCAAACTCATACTATTGAGCTTGGGACAATGGAGTAATTATTTTTTGTAAATTTTTTTTAAATTTTTTGTAAATTATGTTAACTAGAGTAAACAAAGTTCTTATCGGCAAAGATGTTGATAGAACAGCTGCTCTTGTGGCCGGTGCTGCTATAGACACGGTTATTGGTAATATAGTAGAAGGCGAAATCGTTGCCCTTGACAAGTACAAGAAGGTTCTTGAATCGGGTTATGGTATTGCTGATACTGATACCATTTTCTTGTGTGAAGGTACTGGTGAGACCTATGATTATACAAATGAAACAGGCACGACTGTAACTAGCGCTAGGAAGATTATCTTTTCCGATCCTATTGAAGGGGCGAAAGTTAAAGCGTGGAATGGTAATTCTTATTCCGCTAAGTCAGAACAATCCACCGCTATCAGTGTAAATGGTTTATCCACCACTGATGGTACCGAGTATATACTTAGGATTGTTTATACAGATCTTAGCGAACATCCTGGTCAATTTGTACATAGTTATAGGATTGAAGCAGGAGGAACTCTTGACACTGATATGGCCGCACTTGTAGCAAAAGTTCAGGCTCATAAAGGTCGGAGAGTAAATGCTTCTTACGCCACTGGTACTGACATTATCACGCTTGCTGCTAGGCCCATACCTGACTGCACGACTGCCGTGACTGATATCGATGAATTCAGCATGGTAGAATTTTCTGCTTTCTTGGTGTATGTGGATTCTAACGGCAATTGGGTAGAATGGAATACTAGTATTACGGATACTGCTGCTAGTCCTGGAAATGGAACTTGGGAGCAAGTACGTGATATGGAGAAATTCGCGCAAGGTTATAAAGGAGTATTTAACAGGATTCATTTCCCGATTATCACTCCTGACTTTAGGACTGTTAAAAGTGCTACCTATGATATTTTGGTAATTGAGCACGATAAGTCTTATCTGTCACCTGATAATCAGTATGTGAAGCAGACTCCTTTGACGACTGTTGTAGCTATACCTGTACCAAGTTCAGGCACCCAAATGGCCACATTGTTAGGTCAGTTAAATCCGTGGTTCGCTTCATTACCTGGAGCTTTTCCGTCGGTTAGTGTTTAATGTTAAAAACGAATAATTATGGCAACAAATGAATATCAAATTCAGAGGACAGCCAAGGCTTCGTTTACATTACCAAGCTCGACGGCAACCTCGAATATTACATCAGATGCGTATATACCAACCGGAGCGCTTATTACTAACATCCGGATAGTTGCACCATCTGCTGTAACTACAACTAATGCCTCACACACTGTTGTACCAAGAGTTGGTACAGCTAATATATGTGCTACTGTTAATGTATCAGATCTGCCCGCAGTCACTGTTGGTGACACCACGGCGCTGCTTTCTGATGCTCATTATGTAACAGCAGGAGGTCTTTTGAACCTGCAGTGTGCAGCCTGTACTACAGCTGTGACGGCAACATATGATTACTACGTAGATTATCTCTTCGCAGGCTAATCATCAAGAGTTAAAATGGGGGGAGGTGGTAATATCCCCCCTTCATTTTATAACATAAATTAAATGGAACCAAGAATAATAGGAGAAAGTACTGTTGGGTTGCATAATTCTGATTTAGATAAATCTATTGAACGCGTGGATAATTCCATGATGTATGAAGATTTGTCTACTATTATTATATGTCCAACAAGGGGAACATTTCCCACGAGAGTAGTTCAGTCGTGGATGAAAATGTTGAAACCAATGAATCAAGTTGTGGCAGGACCGATCTTTGCGGAAGCAATGAAAGTCGATGTTGCCTACAATTCTTTGATTACATACATACTCAATAATGAGTATCTAAGTAAGTTTAAGTACATACTTACTATAGAAGAAGATAATTTGCCCCCTGTAGACGGTTTGATAAAACTGTATGAGGGAATGAAAGAATATGACGTTGTTGGTGGACTATATTGGGGCAAATCTGAACATGGTTTTCCAATGATATTTGGAAATCCAGAAGTGGGACCGGAGGATAATCGCCCGCAGACACCAATTCTTGATGGATTGCAAAGGGCTAATGCTCTCGGTATGGGGTTTAACCTCTTTAAGCTTGATATGTTTAGGAACGTAGAAGAGCCGTGGTTTAAAACCGTACAGGAATATACAGGAAAAGGTGTTGAAGAGTTAACTCAAGATTTCTATTTTTATAAGAAAGCCGCTAAAAAAGGTTATAAATTTGCTTGTGATACCAGAATTCTGGTAGGACATTACGATAGTAAAGCA
>Ga0180438_10004036_pt1 | contig 21524 bp, 17 predicted proteins | sample SS_ome_12_FD_132455 | JGI IMG/M metagenome (GOLD analysis project Ga0180438, IMG submission 132455) | Hypersaline lake sediment archaeal communities from the Salton Sea, California, USA - SS_3_D_2 metaG | ecosystem: Environmental > Aquatic > Non-marine Saline and Alkaline > Hypersaline >...
GGGATATGGTGCGTACAGTGTGCACTTGTTGGCGGGCATGTCTTTGAGTATGCCTACAACTCCTACGGCGCCGGCTTTAACGGCCCGTTGATACGCCGCCTCGCGGTTGGGGCTGATCCAGGTCGCTGTAGTGTCCTGGGCCTGCGCCGCTGTGTTGTCAGGATCGTAAGAAAGGTATGCGCCGGCCGTGAACTTCTCCGCCGGGAGCGTTAAGAATCGAATGTCCACAACAGCTATCTTGCCCTCGACGCTTACCTGGGCGTAGTTCGATTCCTTCCCTTCGCCCACGTAAACAAGTTCGGCTCGCGTGCCGTCTGGAGATGTGAACTTGCTGAACGGCATCGGAAAGCAAGGGACGGCACGCTGTTGCCCGTCAGCCTGCACGGTGAGGCTCCACTTGTCGCGATGCCACACGTCGATCTCTATCGGTTCCAGACTCACCCGGTCGAGACCGAACTCCTCGAACTTCTGCTTGATATATTGCTCGGCCTTCAAGCCCGATTCGGTGCCCGGACGACGGTATCCGCAGTCAACCGGATCCTGAATCCAACCGGATATTTCCTCAGTGGTCGCTACATGTCGTTCTTCTGCCCACGTCTCAGTGCACAAGATGGCTGCGATCACTGCCAGAGTAGCAAGAGCCAATCTGCTCATCTACTGATCCTCCACTTATGGTTAGGCGTTCAGGGAAACGGCTGGCGTTATACCCGCTGAAACAAGAGTATAACGCCTTCGCCGTACACAATCAACCATCAAGTATAGGATAGGCGATTGTAACGATGTTGAGACAAGCTATGGCGGACTACGGGACCCCTATTGTGCCACTTCGATGACGTCCAGGGGGACTATGCCTTCCTTAACCTGAACGATCACCGCATGATAGGTGTTTTCAATGTCCTGGCAAGATAGCAACGCGCTCGACGGCCTGGGCTCCTGAGCGGTGAAATCTATCTCTCCCACCTTGACCCCATCAACAAAGACATCGGCTGCACCGTATTGCGTGCCTCTTGGTGCCCAAATGGAAAATCCCGACCCTTCGAAGTTCCATTTGCCACGCGCGTCGGCTGTCGCAGACACAGCACCGATGCCGTAACTAAGCGACGGGTCTTCGACCTCCCGCCACGAGCCGCCGGCCTGCCCGCCCCCGAGAATCGCCTCAGTATGAAGGTAGAAAACCCGGCCCTTCTTGCCCGGTTCCTCCATATTGAAACGTGTCACTGTCAGATGGCTGTTCCGCCCGACGAGAATCCCGACGGCACCTTCAGCTGATTCAATGTTGCCGTTCCAGACAGTATCGCCGTTCAGCGTAACACGCGTCCGACCGTCAACCGCGTGCGATATCGCCGCTTTCCACTCGCCGTTCGACGTGATGGAACCCGAAGCGAACTCGTCACGTCGTCCGGCTTCACCCACGCGGACAATTCGCCATTCCCGGCCGGCAAGTTCCAGCGCGCAATAGCGCGTGAGCGATAACGGGTGTAAAGTTGAGTTCGAGGTGGGTCGGTCGGGTCCGAGCGGCGCATGGTAGCCCCACAGAACCGAACACTCGCCTCTTAAATCCAGCTCAGTTTCGAGGCTGAACGCTTCGCACGTTCCTTTGAGCAACGTCAGACTTGGACCCTGATGGCCGCTCAGTGTGAAACCGTGCGGACGATACGGCCGATCCCACGGCCGCGATGCCAGGTTGATGGTACCGAAACCTTCCCTGTCGCGCGAAGGAAACATAACGTTGAGCGTGTTGTCTGCGCTCACGAATCCTGAAAAAGTCTGGCCCCATATGCCGTAGTGCTCGTGCGGTACAGGATCGGCGTGCCAGACGGATCCATGCTGGAATATCTCCCAGGCTCCGGGGTTCATACTGTCTTCAGTCTTTGCGCGGAACATCACCTGGAAGTTGCGGTTGAGCGCGACCGATGTGGCTGGCGAGTAAACCCAGCCGTCGTGTTCGAACGCAGGATAGAACTCCAGCAAAGGCGGATGAAAATACATGTCGTCGACGCAGCGTAAGAAAACCGGTGCCGAGTAAGGCCCTTCCGGCTTCGGGGAAGTCATACCGACCAATGCCCAGCTATGGTGCGCGCCGGAATCCATCATCGCCAGCACCAGCCAGTCGCGTTCCCGTCGGATAAGGGTTGCGGCGTATCCGCGGCGGTATTTGCGCCGGTAAAAAGGGTGGGCGCCGGTCTGGTAAAGCGGTCGGGTGGTGCGGACGAACGGGCCTTCCGGCCTATCCGCCCAGGCGTACGCGATCCCGCTGTCCACCCCTTTTGGGGGATTCATCATTGTCGCCCAATCGGAGTTTGCGGAGGCCCAATCGTAAACCATATGGTAACGGCCGTCGGCGTACACGACAGATACGTCAGGCGCGCGGCCGAACGGGATCTCGCCGTCGAACATAAAGGGTCCGTGCGGGAAGATCGGGCCGACGTGCTGCCAGGACCGCCCCTTGTCTTCCGAACGGTAAAGGGTGCAGGCCATGTTTTTGCCCTCTCCCATAGCGTAACCCGCCGCGTACAGCCCGACATAGACGTACCAGTTGCCGCTGCGCGGATCTTCGAATAGAAAACCGTTTACCGGCCACTCGAACGGTGGCGCGCCGCGATGGATAGGATTGCCCGGCAGCCGTTCGAACGAGTCGAACGATGGGTCTCCGTACACGGGGTGGCGCAGCCAGGAATTCAGCCGAGCCGGATCCGCAAAATCGATCGAGGCCGCTTGGCCGGTCACCGATCCAGAACTGATCACTAGACTCAGAAGCAGACACGCAATCATTTTAATTCGGGGACAGAGTACGAATTTCTTTCTCAATGGCACGTCATTAGAAAAAGGGGCCAGGCACGTGTCCGGCCTCGCTGGGCTTGTGTCAGTCTTCCTTTTCTCGGTTTTCGTAACCCTACCTACCCTGTACCTTCCCTAGGGAGCACCTACCCATGCCTGCGGTAAGAAAAAGGGTACAGACACGTCTCCGCTCGTGCCTCGCTGCGCTTGTGTCAGTCCCCTTTCTCTTCACAGGTTTGGCGACTTCTTCAACGGCCGCACTGCCCGGTATTTCAATCAGCGAGATGGAACTTCCTCAACGGCGGTGATCGCCTCATACACCGATGTACGTGGAATCCGGAGACCCCGTGTGTCCAGGCGATATGTCTTACCTTCCTCAAGCATTGCCGCCAAATCGGGCACGTCCAACTCGGAGTCCGCGAAATAATACTTGTATTTGAACGTCCGGGCTCGTCCGTCCGCCAATGTCGTACGTATCAGGTAGTATGGCTTGCCGGTTTCTGGTACTACACTGCGTTTGCTTACCACCGTTGCTGTGTAGATGTCCCTGTCGAGGCAGGCGAATGCAATAAGGCCGAGTGCACAAAACGTGACAAGCGGTCCCATCGCCATCGCTCCAAGGTTAATTGTCTTCATCGCAGATCCTCGGCGCGGTTCGTCCCGGACTCGCCGGTGCTGACTGCAACGTTTGGTTAAGGGCCACCCGCCGCAAGAGTCTTGGCCTTGATCTTGAAGAAATACACCTTCGGCTTGCGTTCGGCTGTCTGGTCGGTTCCTTGAGTATCCGTGAAAGAACCGATTATGAAGCCGTCGTCCGTAACCTGGCGACATCCGCCGAGCGAATACACGTTAAAGGAGCGTTCGCTTCTCGCATAGTCCTGCCAAGTCTTGCCGTTGTCTTCGCTCGACAGACAGGCAACGTGGCCCGCTTCGTCCCGTCCCAGACAGTAAAGAGGCGAGTCTTTCGAGTCCGCATGAGCCGCAAAGAAACCATCCAACCCGCGCAACCGAATCTCCGTTCCCTGAAACACAGGCTGCCGGTCGATCTCCCGCCGCCCGGTTGCGACATCGTAACGCATGTAATGTTGGCGTGCAGGTTCGGTCTGCGCAAGGTACATGAAGTGGATCTTGCCGTTCTTGACCAGGAAGCTCGACAACCACGTGTGGGACTCGAACTCGTCGTCGAGCGTAATTCTCAACGCCGGTCCGGTGTTGTCCGCGACGACCGGCGGATCGATCGTGCCGCCGCCCGCGTTACGCCAGGTTCTCCCCGCGTCGCCGGAAAGCATGTGGTGAATATCCCAGTAAAGGTACTCTCCATGCTTCTGAGTTGTCCAGGCCGCGTGAAGGGTGCCGTCGCGGTCCAGGTTCAGCAAAGGATACTGAAGCACCGCATTTTCACCGGCCTTCAGAAGTTGCACGCTGCTGAGCACACGACCGTCAAGACCAACAACGTGGAACGTGTTGTTGTGGGCGAAATAGTAGATCTGACGCCGGGCGGTATCGAGTACCATGGCGTACTTGCCCGCCGATCCGTTGGGAATCTGCGTTATCAACGGATCGCGAAAATCGTTCTTCGCAAGGAAACGGTATGGATACGCGTTCCCATCGACGAAATCGGGACGAATAAGATAGATGTTGCCGTCGGTGTCGGTTTCGATCACGGGCGGGTTTGTGGCGTCCGTCGCCTCGTAAATCACCGAAAACGTCCGACCGCCGTCCTCGCTTCGAGAGAGCCGCCAAGTTTGAGCGGTGTAATCGGCGTTGCGCCGACGGATGTGCGTCATGAAGATGCCGTAGCTGTTGGCGACGACTTTCTGGTTATGGCTCTGAAACGTGGCGTAACCGGTAGCGTCGTCGTCCACGCAAACCATCTCGATCGGCGTCACCGGTTGGCCAAAAGCGGGGTATGCCCATTGGCAGCCGAACAGCCAAAGTGCGACGAATAGCGAAAATGTCAACGGAGTAGGTTTAGCCAAATTCCGTATTCCTCTTGACGGCAGCAAAATGCGTCCTCATGCGCGGCTCATGGCTTCGATGAACTTGTTGGCTTCGGCGATCGAGGCTTCCATATCTCTGATCAGCGAGGCGACGTCCGTTTCAATACCCGCCAGCTCGCTTTGCAGCGAGGCGATGGCCTGCGCATTGAGGTTGTGCTTGATGAACAACACCTGGTCGCGCAGCGGACTGAGCACCGGCTCGATCTTGGATTCCGCACGGTGCATAGCGCCTATCAACTGATCGTAGCGCCGTCGGGTCGCCCGCAACTGGTCTTCACTTTTCCGGCGAAGGCTCTGGTTGGAATACTGACGCAGTTCGCCTTCCCATTCGTTGAACAGCGCCCCCGCGACGTCCTCAACCGATGCGATGCGCTTACGCACATCCTGGGCACGCGCCTCGCTCCGGTCGAGTTCCGCCTTGAGCTGGTTGTACTTTTCTTCCAACGCGCCCCCCTGGTAGCCCAACACTTCGCTGAACCGTTCGAGCGCCGATTGGAACTGGTCTTTGGCCGCCTCCTGCGAGTCGCGCGCCTTCTCGACCCTGTCAACCAGTATGTCGCGCTTGTGCCGGCCCAGCGTTCCCATAGCCCTGTAATAGACCGACTGGCAGCCCACGCTTAACACCAAGACCATCAAAACTAGAACAAGCCAGTGACGTTTCTGCTTCATTTTCGCTCTCCTTTCTCCGCCATAGCCAACCGAATCGGCGAACGTAATGGTTTCGATAGGAATTATCCTTCGAATAGTCCTTGACCGCAGTTCTTGCACTTACCAGTAGCTACAGCGATCTGGCCACGAGCCCCTGTGAGAGGGGCGCCACACGCGGGACAGAGCAGTCCATGTTTCCTTGGCGTACGCCAGAGGAAGAGAATAAACAGCACACTGGTACCCAAGACAACAGCGAAGATTGCCGCCGGAAAGATAGTGCGTACCCGGGCTTCGGGTTCCAGCCGGGGTATCAGGACAGCCGACAGGGGCGCTGCCACCATCAGGGCAAAATAGAGGACAGTGAAAACCCAGGTGAAGCGGGTCCTCTCTCGCGTGTAAGCTGCCTGTTTGGTGATGAACTCCTGTCTTGTCATGGTCGATGGGTTGCCGCCTAACTACGGCTTATGTAGTCTCTGCATAGAACCTACTTATAGCGATTTACCTATATGGCACGTACTCTCGACCTCCTTCATAACGTGTCCACGGGACTTCGCCTGCCGGTGCCGAGCCTCCTGGTATGAGAGTACATTTCTGACCGAGATCCGTCAAGTGAAAAGTCGTCGAGAAAGACGGGGACGGACACGTCTCCGCTCGTAGCTCGCTGCGCTTGTGTCAGTCCCAATTTTCTCCCCTGTCGTCATTGCGAACGTAAGTGAAGCAACCTCGGTTTTCACCGCATGCCACTAAACCAGATTGCCGCGTCGTCCGCCACGGCGGACTCCTGGCAACGACGAAGAGGGTGGGATTGCCCATGCCGACGGCAGGCTGCGCGGCGCCACGCTCCCCGCAATTACGACGGATGGTGGGTCGCTCATCTCTCCGGTTCCCCCGTGCTTCCGGCAGGCAGGCGCGTCACCGCGTTTCCCCGCAAAGAGGACGGAGAGGACGTTCGCAACGGTACACGTCGCTTGACAACGTACGGAAGTGACTGTACCGTATGCGGAAGGTAAGCTAATGTCCGATGTTGGGACTGTGTTCCTGGAAGAGGAGGTACGTGCGATGAGGAGAAGGAAAGGATTTACACTGATAGAACTGCTGGTTGTCATAGCGATCATAGGCATACTGGCGGCTATACTGCTGCCGGCGCTTGCACGTGCGCGCGAGGCCGCCAGACGCGCCAGTTGCGCCAACAACCTCAAACAGTTGGACCTCGTCCTGAAGATGTACGCTAACGAGTGGGACGGCAAGTTCCCGATGGCGCGCGTCTGGGATTGTGAGAAAGTGGCCGGCGACGGTGTCGTCTACACCGGGCTCAGGGCCGGCGACGTTATGTTTGACGGTCCCTCGGTATATCCCGAGTACCTGCAGGATGCAAAGGTTCTGGTCTGCCCGTCAGATTCGGACGGTATCGAAGAGTTCAACGGCGGCGTGTGGAGAGACGACAACGGCAACATCCAACCATGCCTGATCGACGGGCTCAGCTACAATTATCTCGGCTGGGTACTTCAAGGACACGAACTGGTTGAAGGCGGTATGTCAGGGAAAGACGGTAACGATCCTACGCTCACCCTGGCCGACCTCAGCTTCGACGTACTCCTGGCCTACTATTACACTATCGTCAGCGTGGATAATCCTGGCCTGATGGACCAAGACATCCACGACCTGCCGGAAGGTCAGGGTAACGCCGGCGGGACGACTATCTACCGTCTGAGAGAGGGTATCGAGCGGTTCATGATCACCGATATCAATAACCCGGCGGCGTCCGCAATGGCGCAGAGCGAAATTGCGCTGATCTGGGACCATGTCGAGACAACGCCGGAAGATTTCAACCACATTCCGGGCGGCGGCAATAGTCTCTTCATGGACGGTCACGTCGAGTTCATAACGTACCCAGGCAAGTTCCCGGTCAACAGGGCAATGGCCCTGATGTCCTATCAGGTGGGCACACTCGTAGACTAAGGCGTTCTTGGCGGCGATTGTCGTCCAGAAAGCCGCGGGCAAAACCGCGAGAAACCGGGTCGCTCTCACCCGCCTGCACGGTAATATCTCTTAAGAACTCCGTCCAGATGACTTATAGTGGCGGTGTCCAGTGCGTAAGGTGCATATATAGCGATACCCGGAAGCTGACGCAGTAGCTGGTCCTCTGCAATTGTCTTGATCTGAGCTTCCAGGAACTGCTTGTAATCTATCTTCGGATCTTTATCCCACAATCTCTGGTGTGCACCTACGCCTATGAGCGTTTTGCGTCCTATTCCCGGCGCTTTCGCCTCCATCGCATCTACTGCTTCGCGGAACCGGGTAAACTCGAACTCAGGAAAACCTTCAGCTCGTTCTTCCGAATAATAAACCTCAGGCATGCAGAAATCGGCATAATCTCGAATTGCCTCCAGCAACGGTTTTGACATCAATCCTTCTCCTGCTACCCAGCAGCATATGAGTTTGTCCGGATAACGCTCGCTGATTGTCTTCAGAGCCGCTATCCATTCGGTGACCAGCTCAGGACGGCGTTTTATGAACTCATCGATGCCGATGCCGTCTATTCCGTATTCTTCCATGGCGGCAGACCAGCGAGTCAACAGCTCTTCTACATCGCAAAACCCCGCCTTTTTGCCTGCTTCATCGAATCTCGTCACATAGCACCTACGCACCAGCAGTTTACCTTGCGCGTGCCAGTAATCCAACAGTTTCCTATCGTATCCGCCTTTGGCCGCGGGTGGATAGCTGACCGCGTTCGGCCCAATTTCAATCACATTCGGGGTGGCCATATCAAGTTGATAATAATCCTTCTCTTTGTCTCCTGATATAGGCCAGCCATAGGAAAAAATCACCGGCGGCGTTATCTTCTTCTCAGCCGACGTAGCTGGAAGCCCGATAAAAAGCAAGCAAATGAACACGAAAACAGACAGAATTCTTCTACTCATCGGTCTTCCTCCAATATGGTCCGTCAAACAGCGCTCTTGCCGGTGTCACTCCGGGGACTTCCCGGGTTGAAGACGCAGAGATCGTCCGTCTCTGACCCGAACCCTATTCTTTCAAAGAAAGGATCTCCACCTTTCGGAATTCAACAGGATGACTCTCGGCCTGGAGTGCGATGTACCCTTCGTGCAACATCTTGTCGTCGTTGTTTATCATTAGTTTCCGTGCGTCGGCATCTTTTTCATCGAGCTGCGGTTTTTCGTACTCGAGCACGGTCTCGCCGTTGATGATGTGTTTGATGATCGAGTTGCCGCGGACTTCGACCTCCGCGGTCACCCATTGGTCGCCGTGATACGTTTTCGAACGGGAGAAGGTACAGTGACGTTTGATAAGTTTCCCGTCCATCACGACATGCGTGCCCGGCGTGCACAGGTTGCCGGTCGGACGTTTATCTTTGCCGTTGCCTCCAAGCAGCTGGACCTCGACGCAAACCGGAAAACCCTGGTCTTTGCTCATACTTTCGGGCGACTGGCAGTGCACCATGATCCCGCTGTTCCGGATCGCCCAGCTCGGACCGCCGGGCGTCTGATCTCCCACGAACCGGTATTCCACGCGCAGAATGTAGTGCGAGAACTTGTCTTTGTAGAAGAGGTGCCCGAACTTCTCGTCGAACTTATCATACTGGTCGTAAGACACCTTGAGTATTCCGTCCTCCACGCGGAACGTATTTCCATAATTGTCACCCAGTTCATGACCTGCGATCTTGATCTTCCATCCGTCGAAATCTTTACCGTTGAACAGACTGGTCCATCTGCCTTCACTGGAACGGTCTTGTCCCGCTGCGCCTAGCGTGCTCGCCAGGACGATGCACGCAACGCATACGATGATCCGCCACCGAGCCATCGTCAAGCGGAAATGCCCGATAGAATGCTGTCTTGTCGTCATTGTGAATACCTCCCTCATTTCTACCTCACGTCCTGTGACACCAGCATACCCTAGATCTCACGCAGAACACAACGGATCTAGCAGCTTCTCCCTGAGTTCCGCCAAATTACTCCGACGCGGAAAAGACAAGGGCTGAAACGATGTCGCGACTGTGCATGTAGCTTGACGCGGCACGCCGGCGTTGCTATTTTATGCGATAAGGCAGAGGTCGGGTTCTGGCGCATGAGGTGGACGGAGATGGTTAGACTGTTGTTTGTTGTTTCGGCGGTGTTGGCGGTGCTTCCTGGAGCGTGGGGGCAGACAGTGGACGTTGACTCCCTTCTCGAACGCCTGACTCTCGAGCAAAAGGTCGGCCAGATGCACATCATCGGGTACAAAGGCCGGGAGCTCACTCCCGAGATGAAGAAGCTCATTGACGATTGGTGCCTGGGCGGCTTTTTCTTTCAGATCGGGGACAATTTTGATGACCCGAGGATGTGCGCGTCTCTTGTGAACAGCTTGCAGAAAGCGGCGCTTTCCAGCCCGGCGGGCATCCCTCTCTTAACCTGCATGGACCAGGAAGGTGGCGTAGGCGTGCAGATACGATACGAGCAGGGCGCCGTGCCCACACCGGGCAACATGGCGCTGGGCGCCTCGGGCCGTGAGCAGGACGCGTACGCGGCATACAACGCTCTCGGGACGGACATGCGCGCGTGTGGCGTCAACGTAAACTTCGCTCCGGCTATCGATGTCCTCTACCGGCCGAAGAACCCTGATTACACGGTACGCCTCTTCAGCGGCGACATACACCTCAACGCGGTTATGGCGCGCGGTGCCGTGCGCGGACTGCAGGACGCCAACATAATTGCGTGCGCCAAGCACTGGCCCGGACTTGTCTACTACGAGCAGGACACCCACTTCGCGGCGCCGCACGTGACCGAGTCCGATCAGGAACTGCGCAAAGGTGACTTCGCGCACTTTCGCGCTGCAATCGAGGCCGGTACCGATATGATAATGAGCCACATGATCTATGTCGATGCCTGGGATCCCGAGAATATTGTCACGACGTCCCCCAAGCTCATCGACGGGATACTTCGGGGCGAACTGGGGTACGACCGGCTCATTGTCACCGATTCGATGAGTATGGAAAGTATAACTTCGATATTCGACCACGGCGAAGCCGCCGCCCGGTCGGTTGTCGCCGGCTGCGACCTCGTTCTGCAAGTGGCTCGCGACGTTGAGCAACTGCGCGAGCGCATCGACGGCGTGCTCAAGGCCGTCAATGATGGAGAGATATCTGAGGATCGTATTGACGAATCGGTCCGTCGCATACTCAAAGCGAAAGCTAAGTACAACTTGTTCGAGAACCCCTATGCGGACCTCGAGAATTTCGACAAGAACTTTGGTCGGGCCGACCTGGTCGCAGCGAACAAACGTGCTGCGCTGAACGGAGTTGTGCTTGTCAGGGACGACGCAAAACTTCTACCTCTGGCGAGAACCGGCAAGAAAATCTGTGTCATTTCTCCGCCGGACGTAATCATTCGGCCCGGCAAACCGCCTGGTTGGGACGTACCCATAGGTGGGACCTTGGGCGGTTTCGTGCAAACGGTGGTGCCGGACGCCGTGGAGGTCCAGGTGAACACAGTTCCGACAGAGGCCGCCATAGCGGAAGCCTTGAGCAAGGCCGAAGCGGCAGACATCGTTATCGGATACTCCCTGCTCGCTCGTCAGTCGCCGAAGCAAGTCGCTTTCCTCAAGAAGCTGCTCGGTCTCGGTAAACCCACCGTAATCGTCGGTCTTGGCGATCCGTCGGATATGGAGTTCTTCACCGAAATGCAAACGTTTGTCGCTGCGAACAGCCCGGCCCCGATCTCGATGGGAGCGGCTGTGAGTGTCATATTCGGCGACGCGAAACCCGGCGGACGTCTGCCGATGCTGATCGGCGACCTCTATCCCATAGGGTATGCTCTTGCACTCGAACGCTGAATTCATGGACAAACTATGATAGGATCAGAACAGCGTAATCCAGCAGCCAAATAGGGGGGACTCATTGATGCGTGCTAACGCGTTCATATGCCTCATCGCGACGATAGCCTTTCTGCATCCGGCCGTCTATGCCGCGGACGAAGCGGATGCAATCGTGGGCCAGTGGGTGACGTCTAAAGGTGAGGCTCGGTTCGATATATCGGAGTCCAAAGGCAAGTACAACGGCAAGATCGTCTGGTTGAAAGAGCCCAAATACCCGCCCGGCGACGAAGAGGCCGGCAAACCGGTGCGCGACCGTAAGAATCCCGACGAATCCAAACGGGACAGACCTATCATTGGGTTGGAGCTGCTCAAAGGGTTGACGTATGCAGAACGCAATACGTGGAAGGATGGTACCATCTACAACGCGGACGACGGGAAGACGTACAGGTGTCTGGCGACCTTGAAAACGCCGGACAAGCTCCACCTGCGAGGGTACATCGGCATCTCGCTCGTCGGAGCAACAACTGTGTGGACCAGGTATAAGGAACCGGAAACGAGCCGTAAGGAACAACCGAAGGAAGGTGAGAAGAAGTAACCGACAGGCGCGATGCCGACCGAAATAGATAAGAAGGGTGCAGACACGTCTCCGGCCTCGCTGCGCTTGTTTCAGTCCTCATTCTCGTAAGGCGACGGCGTGTGGCTTGCGGAAACCGCTCGCTTACGGTGAGGCTTCGCGGCGAAACTTCTCGACGTACTTGTCATCCTCTTTGCTTCGCTGCCGCCCGAATTGGATCATGGCCCGGGAGGTCTGCTCGGACATTTCGGGCGTATACTTGTCGACAGACGGCGGGAACTGGCTCACGTATTTCGTGGCCGCTTCCAGCTTCTTATCGACGACGTCCGAAATGTCGACCGTGTAGTTCGGCTCGACGGAATAATAGTAGTACGCGACCGGCACGCGGTACGGTTCGAGGTGGTCAACCAGCCAGTGCTGAGGATAGTACAGGTGCCACTCAGCAGCTATAAACGCGTCCTTCGTGATGAACGCGGCCATTCTGTGGTCGGTCTTGATCCATCTTGTGTAGGGAGCGCCCGGATCCACGCTGAACACGGCGTCCGGCCGGTACTGTTTTATCAGCTTGGCCACTTGGCCGCGCAACCGCTGCGGGTCGGCGTATTCGAGGTCGCCGTCGTCGTATCCGAGCCATATAATGTTTTCTTTTGGTATACCGAGCACCGCGCACGCGGCCTCCTCCTCGGCTTTTCTTATACGCGCCATCCGTTCTCTGGTCATCTCGAGGTCGCGCGACCCCTTGTTGCCGTTCGTGTAGAGGACGACTATCACTTTGTTGTCGTTTTTCGCCAGGATAGCCATTATCCCGCCGCAACCGAACGTGTCGTCGTCCGGATGTGGCGTAAATACCAGCACGGTCTTGCCGGTCCAGTTCTCTACCCTTTGTGCTTCGGGCACCTTTGCCTCCTCAGCAGCTGCTGGCGTCGCGAGAGTAACGATCCAGCAAAATCCGATCAACCCGACGATCATGCGAAAAGCGTTTCTCATCGTGAGTCTCCTTTCCCGGAGTAACGGATCAACTCCGCACACGTGAATAACCCGACCCCATACCAAAACGTAGTCCCCTGGCATTATACCATGAAGACACCCCTCGCCCGTCTGCTTGTTCGTGAAGAGTACCGAAACCTTAGCGTTCCTGTAACGATCCCGGCATTTTTGGGGCCCTATCCAGACGCGGAACGCCGTCTCAGAGGGGGCAAGAAGAAAAAAAAGTATAAGCCTCGGAGGATAGATCAGGTGCACTACGAACGAGGTGAATCTTTACCGCTTCGGGCTGCAGTGGATTAGTGGTCGACCGGATGGCTGCTGAATCCAAGCCTATTGTATAGCCGGAGCGAGACCGCTGCCGCCTCCGACGAACCAGTTCTCCTCGCTCACCATGCCGACGATGTTGTTGGCGCTTGAAATCTCGCAACCGCCGATGCCGGCAGCATCAAACGAGCCGATCGGCAAAGCGTTCGGCACCCGCATGCCCGCCTCTCCTTCCTCAACAACGGACTCAGCGACGGGGCGGAATCCGACCGTCGCCAACGGGGCCAGCACGAACGTGTTTTCGGTCGGCGTCGCATCAATAGCGTTCACGTCCGTGTAGGTGATCGAGCACACGAACGTCTCCGGATCCAGGTTCTTGACGCGGAGGAACGTCCGCATCCCTGTGTTTATCGGGCCCGAGTGCAGACCATCGCCGTCGTTGAAGAACGGGAAAATGATCTTGTTCGCGGACGCAACGCCTGCGACCGTCACCACCATCGCCAGCGTAATCAGAATACCCAGCTTCTTCAAGATCGGGTCACCTCCCTCTTCTTTCCAGAACACAGTTCTCATCATCCAAAATGAACGATTATGAGGTAGAAACCATCGCTGGATACGATTCGGCGACCTATGTTAAGAGCTTCCGCTACACTCACCGAATACAGGAATTAGACCCGTGATTGTACTCATTTTACCACGATGCCCGCTTTTTGTCAAGTACTTTCTCGTTTTTTGCACGCCGAGTCGTCACCCTCGGAGGACTTCTCGCAATGACGACGGAGGGTGCGTTCACCTTGCGTTGAGGATTTCGAGCGCGGTGGCGCAACGTTTGACGTATTCGTCCTGGGCGGCGGTCACGGGGATGAAAGGCAACGGCGGGTCGCTGGAAGTGACCTGCGCAGCGCCGGTTTCCCATGCGGTACGAGCTTCCGCCTCGCGTCCGAGCGCGAGCAGCGTTTTGCCAAGCCAGTACCGTACTTCCGCATCCGTTAGCGCGTACCGTGCGCCGACATGCAGGTTTTCGGGATATGTGAGCGCTTTCTGGAAGTCCGCCAGCGCCATACCGTGCTGTGTCGCCGCGAACCGTTCCTTACCCCGGGCGAGCAGAGCCTTCACGAATATGTCATGAGGCCGGGTACCTCCTTCCCAGTTTGAGAAAGATGCAGTCATCAGCAGTTCGAGACAATCGTCGTATCGACCCGCGGTCAGGTATGCATCGGCCAGCCACAGCACGACATCGTAGCGCGGATGACTGGTTTCGGGCATGCTTTCGACGAGGCGGATGCCCTCGGCACGTTTGCCGCTCTGTTCCAACAGTTCTGCCAGTTCCGCATACAACAGTTGATCGTGCGAGGCCGCCTCGACGGCTTTGCGGTAGCACCGTTCGGCCTCGTCGAGATCGTTCGCCTTCACCTTGGCGTGCAACGCGAGCGCCCGCCACGCCTCGCTGAGTCTCGGATTCAGCTCCACCGCATCGCGCCATGCCTGAACGGCGCCGTCCAGACGGCCCAGTCCCGCGCGCACATGGCCGAGCATCATATGCGCGACGGCGTCCCGGGGACGCTTCTCAACCGCGTACTCCAAGACCGGCAGGGCCTCCACACGCGAGGGGAAAACCCGCGCATACGGTTTCTTGGCGGCGGCATCCAACTGTTTCTCGGCGGCGGAGTCGTTACCGATCTCTGAGACGTAATAGGCGAGGTAATAGTGCAACAGAGGGGAACTCGATTCATTCACACACACTTCCAGTATGGCGACGGCGTCGCGAACCATGTTAAGATCAGCGAAGAATGTGGCCGTTTCCAACGTGATGAACTCCGTCTCGCCGCCGATGCGTTTCAGATTCTCGGCAAACATGCCTGGATCGTGTTTGGCCAGTGCGAAAAGGGCGCGCGCCAGTAGGTCCGTGGGATCATCGTGCGCGACGACGTGTGCGAGTGCTTCCGCCACTTCTTGCCGCTCACCCCGTGCGTACCGACACGCCAACCAGCGGTCGCGATTCCTGGGGTCTCCCGGACATTCGGCCACCGCCCTTGCAAAGGCTCGTTCGGCCTCATCACGCTCGCCCATACGACTACACGCGCGTCCCACCAGACCGTAACCCGGCGCAATAACGTCCAACGTACGTGCCGCCTTGTATCCGCTCTTGCGCGCCTCCTCAGCGTTACCTTGATTCAACTGGGCTACACCCAGAAGGTACCATGCACGGCCCGAACCCGGATCGCGTTCGAGCGCCTTCTGCGCGTGGCCTTCGGCCTCCGCGAACCTGCCGACTTCAATATCCAGCGTGGCCAGGCCGCATCGAGCCGGCACGTGCATCGGGTCGGCTTCGAGCACGGCCTGATACAGTTCCCTTGCCTTGGCGGGATTCGACTGGCTGTCGGCGAGAAAGGCCTTGTTATAGAGCTCGTCCGGTGTCGGCAGCCCGTCCGGTCGGGCCGGTTTCTCCGTAAGGTCGGGCGGTTCGACTACCGGTATGTTCAACGGCGTCCTGTACGAAAGCAGAACCGCTTCGTCGACTTCCGACAGTCTAACCTCGATCGGACCCTCCGGAGCACGGTCCAGTTCGAGGATTACGGGAGATTTCGGGGATAGATCCACGCGTTGTTCCAGCAGAACCTTCTTGCCTTGCATCAGCCTGCATATCGCCCCCGGAAAGTTGCCGGTCGAAATCGCCGCGATGTGGAGTTTGCGGCCGTCACGGCGCGTCTGAACCGCGACGTCGCGTGTGGCGTACTCGAACCCGTTGCCGAGTCCATGCACCGGATACCAGAACTCGCGCCAGGTGACCGCCTGGTGAGGTTTGAGCATACCGTAGTCCGATTGGGTCAGCAGCGGCCCGCTTTGCACCTCGATGTACTGGGCATGGATAGGTCCGGCATCCGACAGTGCCATCTGGCTCACGACGCCGAAATCGTCTTTACCCCAGGTCCACGCTTTCTTGCCTTTGAGCTCCAGATGGTTGGCGTAAGATACGACACCCCGGTCGCGGATGTAATCGTAGGATCCGAAAAAATCGAACTCGCACTCGTAGCCGAAAACGGACGACATAGTGTCGTAATCGCGCAGCAGGGACAGATCTTTCCCCTCGTGCATGGGCCATTTGTAAAATTTGGTGCCGTTGTGGTCGGTTCCCAGCGTCATCGGATAGATGAACCGCGTCCCCTCGAGGTTTGGAAATGCGGTACAGTTCCAGAAGTAGTAAGGATGCACGCCGTCCGTGGGATTGTACATGGTAATGGTCTCGTCCAGGTAGGCTTTGCCGGGATGTAACGTCAGACGGACGGTCCAACGCGTCCGGAACATCTTCTCGGTGTTGCCGACCACGAGCGTGGCGGACCCGTCGTCGTTCTCCACCACCGTGACATGTACCGGCGAGACGACCGTGACCGTGTGACCGTGCGGGCCCGCGTTCCATTCGATACCGCCGGATATCCAAGCGCCGCGCATGGCGATCAGCGCCGGTTTGATCTCGTCGTTCTTGTGGAACATCTCGTCGCCGGTCGTCTTGTCCAGCACCGAATGGATCCGACCACCGAGATCCGGCAGGCAGGTCACCTTGAGGTATTCGTTCTCGAGAACGATGGCCGCATACTGCCGATCCGTCTTAGTCTTAAGTATGTGATCCTGGCGCGTGTACGGGTAGTAGATACGCCCTTCGTATTCCGTGAAAACCGGGTTCCGATCGTCCAGCCATGGGTACGTTGGCAGGCTAAGCGTCGTACGATCAACCTTTACCCGGTCGCCGGCCTGCGCCCGGGCCGGTTGCTGGAGAATACAGCACGCCACCAGCAGAGTAACTGCAAGCGATAGAATCTTTGCGCAGGGTCTCATGATCTTCTCCTTCCCCGGTTATTTCTCGTCGCATCAGGACACTCTTTTGCGAGCCAGCCTTTTTGGAACTCGACGTGCTCCCGACAGAGCTGTGCATACTATAGCCTTATGAGGCAGACTTTTTCAACCGGCTCAGCATCCCTCTTCAGGCAGACGCCGGGTTCGCCCGCGTTCTGCCAAACGCCTTGGGATAGAGCCGGAATTCACGCGTGTTTGTCCGCCCGTTACAATGAGGTGTCGTGGAGGTCGGAACGGTAGTTTGCGGCGGCCTACTTTGGGGGCGCCAAGCGGGGACAGCTTTTCTGTTCAGGGTACTTGGCGCCGATATCGGCGTAAAAATCGCGGATGACGGCCATGTCGGCTTCCAGGTCGCCGGTCGGCACGATTGCCGGGCCGAAACCGCCCACTTTCTTGCTGTAGTCCAAAAAACCCAGGACGATAGGCACGTTAGCCCCGCGTGCGATGTGGTAGAACCCCGATTTCCAGTAGCGCACTTTCCCGCGGGTGCCTTCAGGCGGCACGGCGATTACCAACCGCTCGCTCTCCTGGAACTTCTCAATGGATTGTCCGACCATTCCCGTAGGTTTGCTCCGATCAATTGGGATGCCGCCCAGGTATTTCAAGACTGGGCCTAGGGGCCACCAGAAAAGTCTGTCCTTCCCCATCCAATACAGTTTTACCCGGAAAAGGAACGCCAGTGCTATCATCAGGAGTAAATCCCAGTTGCTGGTGTGCGGTGCGGCGATCAGGACGTGTTTCTTCGGCTTTGGAGCTTCGCCGCCGGGCCGCCACCCGATGATCCGCAGGAAAATCAACGACGCGACGCGGGTGATGCGATTCACCACGGGTGTGTCGAAAATCGTGTGCTTATTCATCGGCGCGTCCCTTGGTGGGAGCAGCCGTTCGGGGAATGGTGTAGTGGAATTCCGGTTTCGCCCGTATTGGGCGAGCCAGTTGTTCGATTAGACAGGTTGGTACCCCTCCTAAGCTATTTGATGCGCCACAGGTTTGCCGGGCGCCCATCATTTCGACATTTCCCGCACCGCACTCCAGCTTTGGGGATGGATTTTACCACATCAAACGGTTTCGGGTCTACAATTTGCCATGAGTTACTGCTGTCCCGCCCGCCTGGGCGTAATTTGAGACCTGTACCCGCCTACTCTTTGGGATATCCCACTGATTGCGCGAGTATGATCCGCTGGTCGGGTCGCAGCAGCATTTTCTCAGCAAGTGATTTCTTGTCCACCATACCGCGCACGACGGTACCGAGTCCTTCAGACGCGCAGAACAGATAGACGTTCTGGCTGATGAACCCCGTGTTCGCGGCCGAGCTGAACAGGTTCTCGCTCTTGGCGCCTCTCCGGCCGAGTTTGGACAGGTCCGCCACGTAAACGAGGTTGACCGGCGCGGTTTTCACGAAGCCCTGAGTGCCGGTGTCCGCACGGATATCCTCCTCAAGAATCAGCTTCAGAGCGTGCGCCTGTGCGTCATAGAGGTACAGACCATCGGCCGTCGCGACGTAGACGTCGATCTCCTGGCGGTTGACCGAAGACGGAGCGGTGCGCTTGCCGGATTCGGGCCGGTTGATGCCCCACGCGGCCCACAGCAGGTTTGACAGCACCTGTTTGGACAACTGTTTGTCACTGTACCGCCGGGTGCTTTTCCGCTCTTTGAGGGTCTGCATTAACGGTTTGCCGCCTTCCATGTCCGGTTTGACGAGAGGGATGACTTTGCCCTGTTCGGCAAACGCCGCCGTCGAGCAGACGATCAGTGCGGCAAGTATCCAACGGCCGAATACACAAGAGTTCGAGTTCATAGCAGTCCTCCTCGAATGTAGATTGTGGAACCACAGTGTGACGCCTGACAACCGAAGTATGCGACAGAACTTACGGGGTGTCAAGTTCGAGACACTGTTTCGCCTCTGCTCAGTGTGGGCGTGCAGCGGCGTAAAGTCGGACCTGAAACCGGTCAGTGTTGTTGACATCGGTTCATAAAACATGCTATCATTACACGATTGTTCAATGAGGAATGCCTTAATTGTCCCCGCGAGGCACCCTCCTGAAGATAAAGAGGGGACAAGTTGGGGCCCCTACTGGTAAGCGGGCCCAAGATGGAGGAACGCAAGTGGCAACAGGAACAGTGAAGTGGTTCGATGAACGCAAAGGTTACGGATTCATCGAGCAGGAGGACGGCGGAGAAGACGTGTTTGTGCACTTCTCGGCACTTCAAGGGGAGGGATACAAAACCCTGGACGAAGGTCAACAAGTACAATTTGACATCGTAGCAGGGCAAAAAGGTCCACAGGCTGCGAACGTGGCCAAAGTGAGCTAACTTAAAAAACTAGCGCATGATCGAAAGCGCCGGTCTACGGATCGGCGCTTCGTTTTTTGCCCTTTTGGGGCGAAGAATAAGCTATTTGGGTTGACGAGGCAGGCTCGATTGGCTACAATCGCCCCGGAGAGATTGGAACGCCGGCCGGAGTTTCCCTCGTCGGTGTCAAGGGGATCTTCAATGGCAGGATGGAAGACAGCTAATACAGGACCATCAGCAATGACCGAAACCGAACTGAAGCAAAACAAGCACGCTGGTGTTGACAGAAGAGGGTTTCTTAACAGGGTGGGAGCCATGGCTCTGGGCTCTGCTCTTCCTTCGTTTTTCGCGCGTGCCAAGGCAGGTTCCGCTGCTCAAGAGGAACAGCCCGCCAGCGAGTACCCTCAGGTGCCGCAACGGAAGTTGGGCAGGACCGGCGCGGATGTTCCGGTTGTGGGTGTGGGTTGCATATACGATTTCACCAAGCTTGGTCACATCCTGGACGGCGCTCTCCAGTACGGTGTAGCCTACTGGGACACGGCGACCAACTACAGCCGGACCAGGAGCCAGCTTGGCATAGGACAATACCTGGAGAAGCATCCTGACGTGCGCAAGCGGCTGTTCCTGATCAGCAAGCCGGTTGATCTGGAGACACCGCTTCCGGTCATCGCCGACCTGGAGAAAGATGTCCATGAGTCGCTGGAACGGACGCGGACCGACTATTTTGACGTGTATTGCGCCCTGCACGCTATGACGAACCCTGCTCAACTGACTGACGAACTGAAGGAATGGGCCGAAAGTTGTAAGAAGCGCGGTCTGTTCAAGTATCTCGGGTACAGCGCGCACGTGAATATGGCGCGAGGGCTTACGGCGGCAGCCGAGTGCGGCTGGGTTGATGCAGTTCTGGTCGCGTACAACTTCCAGCTGATGCAGAACGAGGAGTACCAGCGGGCAATAGATGCGGCCCACAAGGCGGGCATAGGGCTGATTGCGATCAAGACTCAGCGGAAGGTCTCGATGAAGCCTATGCCGTTCGAATCCGAGGCTGACAAGAAGCTGGCGGAGCACTTCCTGGCGCGAGGCTACACCGAAGGACAAGCCAAGTTGAAGATTGTCCTGGAGGACGAGCGGTTCACGGGGGCGGCCGTAGGGATGAACGAGCTCGATATCCTGGCTGAGAACGTAGCGGCGGCTGTGGATAGAACGAAGCTGACCGAGGCGGATAAGGCAGCCTTGAGAGAGTATGCCAGGGCGACCTGCGACATGTACTGTGCCGGCTGCGCGGACATCTGTAACGGTGCGCTACCGGATGTGTCCTTTGTCAACCACATTATGCGGTACGTGATGTACCACAACAGCTACGGTCAACACGCGCGAGCTCGCGAACTGTTCGCTCGAATTCCGACCGACGTGAGAAGCAGGCTGCTTAGCACCGACTACAGCCTAGCTGAAGCACGCTGTCCACAACATTTGCCGATAGGCAGGATTGTTGCGGAGGCTGTCAGCAAGCTGGCTTAGTGACAGGCAGAACCGGATTACGCCGCGTCCAATGCCAGAGCACCTGAAGACCGCGGAACAATACAGGCAGGCTTTCGGGAGAGCGACGCTCCCGCGGAGCCGTTTGCAGCCGCGCTTGTCATCATGGAACTGCGGCTCGGCAGGAGCCTCGCCCTCCCAGATCCCAGCGCGTGTCATGTAGAAACCACATAGGAGCTAGTTGGGCAAAACGAAAGGAGACGGGCCATGCGTGCAACTATCCATATCCTTGTTCTGTCGATTGTCGTGGGATGTGCAAGCTCGCGCGTCGAGCCCGGACCCGTGACTCTGGAGTTTCGCCTGGCCGAGATGTTTCCAGGAAATGGTCTCACCGAAATGACAGTTGAGGAGTCCGGCCGCAAGGTCTACGTACGAGATGAAATCGTCCTTTCAAACGAGGATGTCGCCTCTGCGTCCGTCCGTCAAAGACAAGGCAGGCCAGCGATTGAGATTGTCTTTAATGAAACCGGTAAAGAGAAACTCGCCGAAGCCACGGCACTGAATCTCAACATGCCTCTTGCGATCCTCGTCAATGGGAGAGTGCTCTCCGCAGCGATAGTCCGCGAAACATACGTCGGCGGTAGTTTGACCATTACAGGCAATTTTACACAAGAGGAAGCGACGCGTATTGCTGAGGGAATAGTCCGGAGGTAAGGATTGCCCAACCACCGCATCCGGCCGACCGCAGAATAATCATCGGCGAGAGATAACGATCCAGCTCTTGCGTGAGAATGATGTGCTGGGGCTGTGCGGGAGGGTACAAGACCCTCCCCTACGAGCTGGAA
>Ga0180438_10004037_pt1 | contig 21523 bp, 18 predicted proteins | sample SS_ome_12_FD_132455 | JGI IMG/M metagenome (GOLD analysis project Ga0180438, IMG submission 132455) | Hypersaline lake sediment archaeal communities from the Salton Sea, California, USA - SS_3_D_2 metaG | ecosystem: Environmental > Aquatic > Non-marine Saline and Alkaline > Hypersaline >...
AGGGGAGGCGGAAGAGGCCGAAGCCGGACCTCGGGAGGAAGCCGGGGCACAACTACAAGTTCGTGCAGCCGCGCGCCTCGCACCAGGCAAAGGCCGAGCAGAAGGCAGACAAGAGGTACGTAAACCTCGAGGTATTGAACTCATATCTTGTCGGGGAGGACGGGAACTGCAAGTTCTTTGAGGTAATCCTCATTGACGCAAACAGCCCCGCGGTGAAGGTGAAGGTGGGGAAGAGGCGCGCTGCGCGCGGCCTCACTTCCGCCGGGAAAAAGGCCCGCGGCCTCCGTGCGAAGGGGCGCAGGAAAAAGAGGATAAGGAACAAGTAGCTGCCCGCAATAGATATAAGGTGGGGGGCTTCATGCCCCCAATTTCTATTTTTCTTCCACCTATAACGTCAGTTTTAAAAACCTGGTGTTTTCTAGTAGCCGTCCGCGCGTCCCCACGCGCAGAAAAGGTGACCAGGAAAATGGCAGCATCCGCCCAGGTTGGCAGGATGGATGTGCGCGCAGAACGCAGGCACGTGAGAAAGGCAGCAGCGCAACGCGACAGCATCCCGCCGGCAACCGCAGCGAAGCATACCGGAACAGGATACGTGAATGTGAGGTGCAGGGAGTTCGGAGGCACATCCGCGGAAAAAGGAAGGAAGGCCATCGACCGGTCCGACTTTATCAAAAAAGGCAAGGCGGACAGGGACGCGCTTATTGCTGAATTCAACGGCTGGCATGACGGCGTTGAAGAAAAGGAGGTTGAGCCCCCGGATAGGGGAGCTGCCCCGCTGGAGGGGGCAGCTGACAGCGAAGCTGTCAGGTTGGAGCGACTGGCTGGACAACACCGGAGGTGTTGTGCTGGAAGCCCGGCAGGGCTGACCGAGACCCCGCAGGAGATTGCCGCGCATGCAGGGAACAGGCGCAGCGTGGACATGAATGGAATTTTCAGTGCAAATGTGACTGCCGAGCTTGACGATTACCTTTCGGAAGGGAGTGACAGCGGCTGGGAAGAGGAGCCGGGCAGGTTCCGCACCCCCTCGGACAATGAGGATGAACGGCCCACGCTTGTGAATGATTTGGGGGCGAGGCTCAGGGTGCACAACGGGAATGAGGAGAAGGCAATTGGGGAAATGCTCGAAGACCTTGAGATGCCTACCCAGCAGCGCGGGACCACCGGAGAATACAAGGCCGTGCGCCGGGCGAAAGGGCCCGGGGGCGGCAGCCATGTTGCAGCCGAAGCGCCGGAAAGCGAAGGGCCGAGGCTCAGGGTATGCACCCCTCCGCCGAAGAGCAGCCCTCCAGAGGCAATTCCCACCATGGTAGGCGATGGCGAGAGGGTTTCGTTTGCGCCCCCTGCGATGCCGAAGATAGCCGGGCTTGAGGAAGCTGTCCGGGCAGGGGAAGGCATGGAGCTTGTTGTGGAGAACAGAGTTACGCCGGTGCCGGGCCAGGGGTGCTGGGCAATAGACGATGACCTGCTCAGGGCGCTCGGGGACTATGTAAAGCCGCCGCTTGCGGTGAACGAATAGGAAAGCTTATATCTGGTTGTAGTTATAAGAGCATTATGGGATTCGCTTCCCCCAAGCCCGACGGGGCCAATGGCGCGCAGGCAAACGGCTCTAGAGACAGCGCTGCGCCGCGCAACGGGCTGAAGGGAAGGGACATCAAGGAAGGAGGCCCTGCCGGCACGAAGGGAGGCGCAGGCGAGGATGATGGAGGGAAGATAGTCAAGATAACGGACTTCAGGCCCACCCTGCCGCCGCCTTCCAATTACGATGCAAAAGTGGAGCGCATGAGCCTTCCGCTCCCCCCGGGCGAGCTTCCTGTTTCGGCAGGGATGCCCAAGGATTGGGAGGAGCCGGAGGAGTACAGCAGGCCCACAAAGCCGTCAAATTCCCCGGAAGAGGTTGCGGAAGAGGAAGGGATGCTTGAGAAGATGAGGCAATCCGGCGAGCTTGCGCCTCCGTCAAAGCATTGCGGGCCAACGCCTGAAGGGCCCGTGCCCAATCAGGAGAAAGACGGGGCAAAGGGGGGAGAAGCAGGGGAGGGTGCCCCTGCGGAAGGGCGCGGGCAGGAAAAAGAAGCCGGAGCAGCCGATGCATCGAGGGGCCATTCATCGCTTGTGCTCAGCGACGAGCAGGCCGAAAAGCTGTGGGCAGAGTACTACAGGCTGCAGGGGCTGCAAAAGAAAGGCGGGGATTAGAGCGCTTCCCCGGCCACTTTCTGGTAAGTATTTACGTATAATTCGCTGAGCTTCTGCACCACTTCCGCAGGCAGCGGGGGCGGCGGGGGGGTTTTGCCCCAGTCCAGCGTTTCGAGGTAATTGCGCAGGTACTGCTTGTCAAGGCTCACCAGGCTGCCCTTTTCGTATTCTGACTTTTCCCAGTAGCGGCTGGAGTCCGGGGTGAGCAATTCATCTATAAGTATTATCTCATCGCCCATTTTCCCGAATTCCAGCTTTGTGTCCGCGAGCACGAATCCTTTTGGCAGGAGGTCTTCATGCGCGAATTTGTAAATCTCCAGCGCTTTCGACTTCATGAAATTGTAGTCCGCTTCACCCGCCAGTTTTATCGCTTCCTCCTCGGTGATGTTGATGTCGTGGCCCGCATCTGCCTTTGTGGAAGGGGTGAAGATGGGCTCCGGGAGCCTGTCGCCGTTCTTCAGGCCTTCGGGGAGCTTTATCCCGCACACGCTGCCCTTCTGCGAGTATTCCTTGTATCCGCTGCCGGTGATGTAGCCGCGCACCACCGCTTCCAGCTTTATGGGCCGGGTTTTCCTCACTACCATTGAGCGGCCTTTGCAGTAATCCGGGAGGCCCTCGGGCAGCTCGGTTGTGAGCAGGTGGTTCTTCATCATCCCTTTTGTGCGGCCGAACCAATAGGCTGAAATCTTGTTGAGCACCTCGCCCTTGCGCGGGATGCCCTCGTTGAATACCACGTCGAAGGCGCTTACGCGGTCGGTTGCTATCATGAGCAGCGAGTCGCCATCAAGCACGTAAGTGTCGCGCACCTTCCCCTTGGAAAAAAGCGGCAGCTCCAGGTTTGTCTGCGTGATTGCTTCCATGCGGGATTGTTCGTGGATTATTCTTTTAATTGGTATCCCCGGCGCGCGGGCTGGGGCCCGGGCAGCGGTAGGAGCGGCTCGCCCTTTTCTTCCAAAATGCGGCGGTGCGGCTCATGGATCGCGATGCGCACCGGGCCGGGATACACATCTTCGAGCGCTGCGCGCATGTTTGCCTCCACCTTGCCCTGGAGTATGAATATGTTCTGGCGGGTGGTGCGGCCAAATCGCTTTGCGAGTTCATCCAGCCTTGCAGGGGGGTCGTTGACCCCCCGCTCCCAGAATATCGCCCGGCCCGCCTCATCAAGGCCTGCGACATCCAGTATGTACTTCGGGTTTCCAGTATTCAGGACTTCGAGTGCAAGCTCCCTGAAGCTGTCCAGCCGGTGGTGCGGGTTCGGGACCCTGCCCTGCCGGAAATGCCGCTTGAGGTTCCTGAGCTTGCTGTGGTATGTCGAATTGCTTAAACCGGTTTCTCTTGGCGGCCTCGGAGCCGGGCTTATTGCATTTAGGAGCACTATCCATTCGCTCTTGGGAAGCGACAGGAGCGCAGAGTAGAAGGAATCGCCATGCGCCCCAAGGGCGCTGCAAATATCTTCAGAGCGGTACCTGGCGCGGAGGAACACCCAGGAAAAGTCGCCCCCCAGGTAATCCTGCCTGAACTTAGTTTCGTAATGCAGGGCCCAATCTTTTTTCTTTACCGCCTCCAGGCTTTTTGCCCGGGTTCCCAAAAGGAGGAGCCCTATCTGCTGGTCTGTGAGGTCTTTGTATTTGTGCGATGCTCTCGTGGGCTGGCCGAGCCTTGAGAGCAGCTCCCTCTTGTACATTGGTATTGCAGTGGGGGAGATGCCGAACCTCTCCGCCATTTCCGCCTCGGTTATGCGCGGCTTCCTGAGCATGCACCTGAGGACGTCCTTCTGGCGCGGGGAGAGCGCCCTGCGCATCTCCTTCAGCGTGCCGTCTGCTCTCGCCCTTTCGGCGGTTTCAAGAATGCGGTTTACCAGCTTGCGGTTGCCTCCCGGGACGCCCCTCTGGCGCGGCTTCCGGGGCGCCCCCTTCCCCCTCTGCATTGTGATTGCAATATATGGCAGGTCGTTAACATAAAGCTTGCGCTTCTGCAAAAAAAAGAAAAAGGGAAGGGCTATTTTTTGCCCTTCTTCCAAAGCGCCCTCACGACAAGGTAAACTATGCCGAGAACCAGCATGGCAGGGAGCGCTGCTCCTGAGAGTGCGGCAAGTGCCATTATCGACGCGGAAAGCGCGCCGAAGAAGATTGCCGCAAGCTGCTGCAGCGGCACTATGAGGTTGGTGTCCACTGCGCTCTTTTCCTCCACTATGTTCACGGTGACCGTGGACTTGGAAACCATGCGCTCGAGGTCGAGCCTCTGCTGCTGGCACCGCTCGAGGTCGGCGGTCACGCGGGTGGCCTCGCGCTCAATCATCAGCAACTCCTCCACGCTGTCCGCCTCTTCGTAGAACTGGTTGAGGCGCGCGAGCTCGGCTTCCAGGTTTTCTATCCGGATTTCCAGGTCCCGGTACTGCTCGGCCACGTCGTCCAAATCGGTGCTCATTGAGGTGATGCTGCCCGCTGTCTTGAGCTTGTCAACGAATGCGTCGAAGCTCTGGGGCCGGATGCGCACCGTTATGGAATATGTGCGGGAGGTGTCTGACTCGTAGTAGTTCATTCCGGTTATGTCGCCTCCCGATTCCAAGGCATAGGTTTTCGCCGTGTTTATCTTGTCTTCCAAGGTTCCTTCGGGGACTTTCAGGGAAACGTATCCGGTCTTGATTATCATTTGTTCTTCGTAGCCGTAGTAATTGGCATAGCCAGAATCGTATGCAGGGGCATATGCTTCATCGTAGTCGTAGTAGCCCTCGCCGCCATACTTTTCTGCCGGATAAGGCATGATCGCCAGCTCTGCTGGCGAGTTGGAGCCCGAAGGGCGACTGATTGCAGGTTCTGAAGCTGCAATGCCGCCCGCATATCCGTTGCCCCTATACTCTTCCGTTACTGCCTGCTCCAGCCCCAAACAGCCTGAAAAAAACAAAAGGGCCGCAAGCCCAAACATCACGTGGATTTTGTTCATGTACTGAGCTGGGAAAATAGCCCATAAGAAGCGCAAAGAAATTGTTCGGCGAAAAGCGAAAAAAGAAAAATGGAAAAATGAGGAGTGCTATGGGTTGTCTTCCTCTTCGGTGTTTTCCTCCTCTTCGAAATCCTCTTCCTTTTCATCATCCCAGTCATGGATGCCCATTGATACCACCTTGCTTCATTTTTTTGCATTTGCCAGAAAAAAACAAAGGATAACAAAAAATGAACATTGCCAAGGGACCGCAATTATTCTTTCGGCTTCGGCTTTTTCTTACCCATGCGGCCTCACCTCCCTGCGGAAGGCAGACGGTTAGTATGCATGCGGCCGCGTTTGCATCCAATTCTCATATCCCATAATCCAATTTTTAAACAGTGATTTTCACGTCATATGAAAAATAACGTCGGCATCAGGCGTTGAAAAAGCCGGGGAAAAGCTTAAAAATCCAGGAAATCTCAGACGGTGATTTCCCCGGCCTGCAGCTCAAGCATGAGGAGCAGGAAGGCGGCGTACATCGCGAGGAAGAGGAGGCCGGAGTATCTGCCGAGGTCCTTCCTCGCGGCTTCGTAGTAGAGTATGAGGGCATTTGCCACGACTGCGAAGAGCAGGGCGGCTACGAATACCGGCAGCCGCACGTGTATTTCCGTAAGCACGGCGGTGGAGCCGAGCACCAGCGTGAGGTTCGTCATGTTGCTGCCGATGGCGTTGCCCATGGCGAGGCCGTACCTCTTCTTCTTCACCGCCTGAAGGGTGGTGCTGAGCTCGGGGAGGGAGGTGCCCACCGCGATTATCGTGGCGCCGATGAGGCTCTGGGCGAGGCCGAAGCTTTCCGCGGTCAGGATCGCATTCTCGACCACGAATCCGGAGCTTATGAACACCACTATTATGCCTGCTACGAATATTAGGAAAGAGCGGAGGGCCTTCTCCCTGTCCACCTTGTGGTTGCCGATTCCGTTTGCAGGGGGCTTCTTGCTCTTAAGGACGTGGAAAACGTATGCCGCGAAAAGCAGGAGGAGGGCTGCTCCTGCGGGGAAGCCGATTGTGCCGCCCTGCACTCCGCCGCTGAATATTATATATGCGGAGATTACTGTGGTGAGCAGGAGTATGAGCGCGATTTCGCCCGCCTTGCTGCCCTTCATCTTTATCCCGTAGAGGAACGCGCACATCCCGAGCACCAGAAGGATGTTCGCGATGTTCGAGCCGAAAACGGTGCCCGCGGAGATTGCGCCCTCTCCTGCGACACCAGAAGTGATTGCTACCGAGAGCTCAGGGAGAGAGGTGATTACCGCGAGGAAGACTATGCCTGCCGCGACCTGGCCCATCCCCAGGTAGCGCGAGAGCTTCTCCGCGTTTTCAACCACTATGTCCGCGGATTTTGCGAGCACGAGCGTGGAGATTACCAGGTACGCGAGGTAGAGCATGCGCAAAAAGAGATGATTGTGAAATTAATAATGCTATCTTTTCTGCGCGCGGTCGAGCTGCTCAAGGAGGAGCTTGAGGTCCACTGCGTTCAGGATGGGCTTCTCGAACAGTTCGGTGTCTTCCGCGAGGCGCGGGCATGCGGTGTTTAGGTAGCAGTCGAAGGAGCGGAAGTTTTCCAAGGCAGAGGGGGAGAGCTCGTTTGCGATGAGGATGTGGGCTTCCTTGCCGCGCTTCCTCAATTCTTCCTGCGCCCACTTTGCCGCGGACGGGCAGAGCTGGCCGGGCTTCGTGCTGAGGAGGATGCCGAAGGAGTTGCTTTCCAGTGCTTTCAGGAGGGCGCCCCTTTTGCGCTTCTTCAGCTTTTCTATTTCTTCGTTCATTTGCTTTGTTTCCCCGGTGAACGGGTTGAAGGAGTAAATTGGCTTCTCGGAATCGATTGCGGTCGGGTGGAATTTTCCCGTGCCTACGTACAATATTGCGTCTGCGCCCTTTGCAACGGAGGTTGCGGCGGAGGCGTCGCAGCCGAGCACCTGCCCCTCGTAAGTCGTGAAGCATCCCTTTCCTGTAAGTACTTTGAGGCCCTGCGCTTTGAATGCCTTCTTCATTTCTTCCAATTGGTGCACATGCTGGACGGTTGTGCAGAGGACTATCGTCTTTGCATCGCCTATTGCGGGAAGGAGCTTGGAAAGGTTTTCGATGGGAACGTCTACTTTGTGCTCCCTATATTCCACTTCCATTTCCATTCCTGCGGGCAATTCCTTGATGTACCGGGAATGGCCGTAGTGGATGAGCTTTTCCGCGCCTACTGCCTTCGCCTCTTCTAGGGCGAGGTCGCACGCGCCGTAGCACGGAGAGGCGGAGAGGTAAACCTCGTGGCCCCCGCCCTCGAGCTTTTTTGCCTCGGAAAGGGCGTTTTTCTTGAGCCCTTCCGGGAATTGCAGCAGAATGCGCATTTTTCACCGGGAATATATAGAATAGAAAGGTTTAAATATAGCAATCTACATATTACTATTAACTACCACACGGTAGAATGGTGACCATGACCGCAAAAAAGACTCCCCCGGAAGGAGTTTCCAAAGGGACCCCTAGTTCTGGGACCAGCACTATCACCAAGGAAAGGATAAAGAGTGCCATACGGAAGGGCGAGGGCGCGCTGGACAGGCGCACCCCGGACCCCGATGGAATGAGCATAGATGAGAGAATGAGCTACGCCCCCACAATTTCAAGCGAGATTTCAGTTGATGATACTATGCCTTCGCCGCCCGGGGGGCAGCGGCTCCCTTCAGCGCCTGGAGCAAAGCGGAACCTGTACGGGTATGGGGGCCCAGAATCCGATGGGATGAAGACCGGGGAGATAGAGGTTTCGCAGGAGCTGCTTGAGAAGAGCAGGAAAGAGCTTCAGGCGGCGGCGGGGAAAGGGGCAAAGCCCGTAACTCCCCCCGGGACGCAGACCGAGCTCAAGACTTACCTGAATGGCGAGGGGCAGACCGGGATCAGGAAGCAGCAGGGGAAAAGGCGCAACAGGGTAATGAAAATAATGGCCATTGTGGCATGGTCGGCGGCAATCGCGCTCGCGGGAGTGGCGGGCGCCATGGCCATGGGCAAGTGCTCTTCCTGCGGGAAGGATTCAGATTCCAAGGGCTCAAGGATAAGCAAGGAAACCAGGGAAGCGCTCAGGGACGAGTACATCACCCCGGAAACCCTGCTGTGGACGCGCGGCAGGGCAGTGCCCATAAAGCCCGGGGACGTGATAGGGAGAGACGGCAAGCCCATAGACGCGGATAACGTAAAGGGGCTTGTGGAATTTCTTTCCTACGGCGCGATATTCTCAGAGCTTTCGAAGGAGCAGGCAGAATACATGATAATAAACGGGAGCTCCAAAAATGGGAAGCTGCCCGGCCCGGAAAGGGAGAAGCACGTGGTTTCCGAGCTCATGGAAATACTCAAGACTGCCGATTCGCCGGGGCATGCAAGGGTTGCGGGCAGGATGCTTGCGGAAATGCACCCGACCGGCAAGCTCGACGACCTGGTGCGCCTCATCAACAAGGAGGATTTCGAGTGGGAGAGGGAAGCCGGCGTTGCCCTCCTGGGCATAGTTGAATACCACCGCAGGAAGGGGGACAACCTGCGCTACGACAGGATGCCCTTCTTTGTTTCGCTCATAAAGAAAGACAAGGATTCCGGCATAATGGTCAGCATGGAAACATATGCGGCGGCAGTCATCGGGATAGGGCTCACAAAGGGCAACCGGATTGGAAAGCTCAAGGAAATAATCGAAGAGGATTACTGCGATACCTGCGGGTTCCAGGAGAGGTACAAAGTCGGGACGGACACCTGGAGGAACGTGCACCCGGCGCTCATCGGCCTCGTTGCCGCGGGGGCGCGCGGGGAGAAGGGCGTTGACCTGCTGCTCGTGGAATACCTCAAAAGCGGCAATTCGGACCTGCGCGGGGACGCCGCGTGGGCGCTCGGGGAGTTCAGCAACGACCCGACTGAGATATTCAGGCCGCTGATAGTAAACGGCGCGGATGTGCAGGAAGCGCTTTCCGCGGGGCTTGCGGACGACGACCCTGACGTGAGGGAGGAATGCGCAAGAAGCCTCGGGAAGCTCATGCTGGCCGGCAGCGTGCCTGAGCTCATCAAGGCCGCTGAGGGAGACCCGGATGAGGATGTGCGCGCTGCGGCCGGGAACTCCGTGAAGCTCATTACGGGCATGGAGCCCGATGGCGCTGCAAAGCAGCTTGCAGCTGCAGGCGCGGACGCGGCAGCTGATGCGGCCATTGCAGGGGACGTTGCGGGTGAGGCCGCGGCAGACGTGCCTGCGCCGGAGCCGGAAGCGGCGCCGGTGGAAGTTTTCATACCGGTTATGCCTGAGGTTCCTGCCCATGAGCCGGAGCCAGGGCCAATAGACCTTGGGGAGCAGGCTGTTGAGGGCGAGGTTAAGGCCGAGCCCGAAAAGAAGCCCCCGAAAAAGAAAGGCAAGAAGAAGAAAAAGAAGAAGCCGAAAGAAAAGAAGATAGAGTGGAAGATAAAGACAGTAGGCTGAGCTACTGGTCGTTTATTTCCACCTTCGTTATCCCGGCGTCATCATATTCCATTTCCACGTCGTACGTCTTGTCCCCGTAGTCGAAGTCGTCTCCGTGCTCAAGGGTGTAATCCTCTCCGTCCAACTCGAGCTTTATCTGCAGGTCCGCGAGGTCCACCTCGAGGATTTCCGCCTTTTCCCCGAACATCATGATTTCCCTGCCCTCGGAAGTTTCCTCAAGGCGCGGGTAGAACCACCAGTATTCCCTGTCAGGGATGACGGTGACTTCCGTGCAGCTCTCGTCTCCGGTCTCCACCATGCGGGTGCCCCTGCCCTCAATCTTTTGCAGCCATTTGACGTTCGTATCCAGGTCCGCATATATGTCCATGAAGCTGCCGCCGTCGCTCACTTCGTCTATTTCGAGCTCGATGTCGGTGCTGCCGCACAGGTCGGTGGTCGAATCGCCAGCCTCCATCTCCTCGCCGCACTCCTCATCCCCGTCCGGCTCATAGACGATTATCCCTATCGTGCTCTCGTTGAGCACTTCGTCCAGCTTGAGGGTGTACTGGTCCTCGAGGCCGATTGTCTCGCCCACATAGAGGATTATGCTGGATGAAGTCCTGAAAATGTAGTCCGTCTCCTCATCGTAATCCTCCTCTTCCATGGTGCACTCTGCCTCCACGCATGCGCCTTCATCGCATACGTAGCCGTAGCCGCAGATGAGCTGGTTGGAATTGACCTCGCCCGCTACGCAGTAGTATTCGGTGAGGGTGTTGTCGTCTATGCATTCGTCCTCATAGGAGTTGCGGCCCGCGGTCACGGTGCCCTTTGTGAATTTGGTCTTGCCGCCGTCCGAGTCAAGGCAGTCGGGGAGCGCAACGCACGCGCCGTCCACGCAGTGCCCGTCATCTTCGCATTCGACTTCCGCGCTCGCTATTGCGCCGTCGTCGCAGTAGTATTCGCGCAGCGTTTCAGGGTCGAGGCACACGTCATCCTTGGAAATGTCGCCCTTGGTCGTGGTGCCTGCTTCCACGGGGTCGTTGCCATCATCGGTTTCCGTGCACCCGAATTCAACGCACGCGCCGTCCGCGCAGTGCCTGCCCGCAGGGCAGCCGATTTCCTTCGCCTTCGCGGTGTCCATGTCGCAGTATGCCTCGGTCACCGTTGCCTCGTCCTTGCATTTGTCCGCTATGCTGCGGGAGGCGTCGGTTGCAGTGCCCGCCTCAAGCGGCTTCTCGCCGCCATCGGTGTCTGTGCATTCGAATTCCTTGCATGCGCCGCCCTTGCACATGAAGCCCTCGGGGCATGGGTAGAGCTCGGTTGCGAGCACGTCCCCATCGCAGAAGCATTCCTCAACGTTTTGGGCGCCCGCGCAGGCGTCCTCCTCGCTTTGCTCGCCCATCGAGCAGGTGCCGTAGGTGAATATGTCATGGCTGCTGTCGGAATCCGTGCATGCGCCTGCAGGCGGCTGCCCTTCGCACGGGCCGGTGTGCGCCACCTGCACCTTTGCCGCAACAGCGGCGCATTCGTTTTCATAAGTCACCCCGCCGACCGAGCAGACCGGTCCGGCGGTGCTGCACTCCGGCTGCTGCGGGCAGCCAAGGAGAAGCAGCATTCCAAGGATTGCAAATGATATTACGGGCCTTTGCATGGGGTGGAATAGCAGATTAGGTATAAATAGGTTATGGGTAGAATGGGTTTGCATGGGGAAGGAACTTCTTCTTGTTCTTGCGGCAATGATGTTGCTTTTGGGGTGTGCGCAGGAGGCGCCGGGAGCCCCGGCCCATCCGATGATAGAAGTTCCTGAAGGGCCTGGGCCCGGGGGGCCTGAACCCGGAGGGCCGGGGCCTGCAGAACCTGAAGTTCCGGAGCCTGGGCCTCCCGCAGTTGAATGCCCGCTGAAAGGCGTGAGCCTGTCGCCCCGGAGCGAGGAGCATTTTGGCCAATTTTTTGAAGAGGCAACCGAGGCGGGCGAGGTCGTGATGTGGGCGGGTGACTGGATGGAAATTGAAAATGGGGGCGCCCCAATCGTGGTGAGCGGGCTTGCATCAGCCTATGGGTATGTGCCGCTGGTCGAAGTTACATATTATACGCAGGGCGAAGGGGAGCTCGTCAGGCCGCTGACTGGGGAGAACAGGCGGATTTACAGGGAAAGCACAATAGCGTTTGCTGAGGAATACCGGCCGGAATATTTTGTGATGGGGATCGAGACAGACATAATGCATGAGAAATCCCCGGATGATTATTATGAATTCGTTGAATTTTACAACGAAATGTATGATGAAATAAAGGGGGTTTCGCCGAATACGAAAGTCTTTACGGTATTCCAGCTTGAGAAAATGAAGGGATGCGGGCTCTGGGCGGAAAAATCGTGCAACTCCAGCAATTCGCATTGGGAATTGATTGATGATTTCAAGCTTGATATTGTGGGGTTCTCAACTTACCCTTGCCTTGTTTACAAAGACCCTGCGGACATTCCCGAAGACCATTATGCTGAGATAAACGAGCACGTGTCAAAGCCGATTGCGTTTACCGAAAACGGATGGCATTCGGAAGCATACCCGCCCGGCTGGGAAAGCAGCGAGGAAGAGCAGGCGGAATATGTTGAAAGGTTCTTCGGGCTTACGGAAGATTTGGACATCGAAGTGACAATCTGGAGCTTCATGTACGACCCCGGGACGATAAAGCCATTTGATTCGATGGGGCTGCGCCGGGATGACGGGACTGCAAGGCCTGCATGGGACGCATGGGTTGGGGGCGGGTAAAATGAGCAGGGTACTGCTTTTCGGAATTTTGCTGGGGATTGCCTTTTTGTGCGGGTGCGGCGGCAGGGAAGCCGCGGCCCCGGAAATTGTTCCCGCGGTTGAAGCCCCCGGAGATGCGGGGCAGCCCGGCGAACCGCCCATGGGGGAACTGCCTGAAGGGCCTGCGGAGGCAGGCAGGCAGTACCCGAAGATTGCGAGCTGGCTTGCGAAAAAAGATGAAATTCTCGATGGCGGGAAGCCATACGGCCTGGTCATGACCGCGTGGTTTACCCCGGAAGAGGCTGCGCAGCTGAAAGCGCAAAACCCGGATATGAAGCTCCTTGCAGGGCTCACGACCAACTGGGTGTGGGACAATGAAGGGTGGATGGAATTCCTGGAAACGGTCGCAAGCCACGGGAGGGAGGAGCCATTTGAAATAAAGAAAAGCATGTATTTGAAAAACCCGGACGGGAGCAGGTGCGCTTTCGGCTGGGAATCTGAGGAATGGGGGCATGGGGAGATTTATGCGATGGACCCCCGGGACCCGGAATGGAAGGAGCTTGTACTGTCATTTTACGGGAATGTGCTGGAGCAGCCCCAGCATGACGGCATCATAGTGGACATGGTCACCGAGAGGCAGTGGTGGTGCCCGGATGCGATAAGCGATGGGGAATGGGCAGAGGCAACAAAGGAAATCATGCAGGGGATAAGGGAACTCAATGCTGAGGATAAGCTGGTGGTTTTCAATGCGGGGCTGGAGTTTTCGGACATAGACGAATACGGGGAATTCATGGACGGGTACGTGCTGGAGAACTTCCTTGGGGAATGGGGCGCGGATTACGCTGCCGGGCTGGAGGCAGCCGATAGCGGATATGTAGTGGTATATGCGGTTGACACGGACGACACCGGGGAAAAGGACATGGAGCGGATGAGGCTGGGGCTTACGCTGAGCCTGCTCAACGACAACGCGTATTTCGCCTACGACTTCGGGCCGCGCGACCACGGGCAGGCGTGGTGGTTCCCGGAGTACGATGCGGATCTGGGGGAGCCATTGGGGGAATATTACGAAAAGGACGGCGCTTACTGGAGGGAATTTGAGAAGGGCACCGTGGTGAGCTCGCCCTATGCGGGCGTGGGCGTTGTTTTTGAGGAGGAGCACGCCGATGCGACTACGGGCGTGCACTCTAAAACGTTTTCAGTTGAAGAAGGGGATGGGAGGATATTTGCCAAGGTGGTTGGATGAGACATGCATTGCTGTTTGCTTTTGTCGGGCTCCTGCTCATTGCGGGGTGTGCCGGGGAAGCGCCGGAAGGGCCGCAGCTGCCCCCTGGGTCGGAGGCGCCGGGAGGAGCCATGATTCAGCCGGGGCCAAAGGTTCCTGAGGGGCCTGAGTCACCGGCTGCGGAGCCGCCGCCCGGGCTGCCCGAGGGGATGCTGGTGGACGAGGTGCCGGCTGATGCGGACGTGATTTTCAGCTCAATAAGGTATGTGCTCAGCAGGCCGGAGTGCCTTGATGAGAATTACGAATTGAAGGAGAACTTCATCAACGACGCGGCCTGCAACGGACTCATCTATGCTTATGATGGGCAGCTTGCCTCCCCAAGGCAGCTTTTCGTGATGGATCTGGAAACGGGCGATGTGACGCAGCTCACGAACATCGGCTGCGTATTCTTCAGCGCGCAGCCCATTGACAGGAGCACGCTGATGGCAAGCGCGGTCTGCGAAGACACTACGGAAGACGGGATGCTCAACGACAAGGACCAGCCGGAGCTTTACATGCTGGATTTGGCGGGCGGGGAGATGGATTGCCTTACCTGCGGATATGACCTGATGAGCATAAACAACCCGGACTATTCGCATGAGCAGGGGAAAATCGTGTTTTCAGCAAGGGACCCGCGCGACCTGAACCACATATACACAATTGATGCGGAAAAGGAGCTCGTGATGGTTACTAACGACAGCAACTACTGGGACTTTGACTGCGCGTGGTTTGACGACGGGTCCGGAATTGTTTTCAACAGGCTGCCGAACCAGAGCTTCCCGTGGACCATCCCCTCGCAGGTGTGGGTGATGGGCGTGGACGGGGGGAACCAGGTGCAGATAACCGAGGGCGGGCCGGACATTTTCGATGAGAAGATATTCGGGATTTACCCAATCGGGATTGACGCGGACCCGGACACGGGCCCGGATAATTCAAAGGTCGTTTTCTCGCGGCTGAAGACCGGGCAGGAGAACTGGCCGTACGGGGTTTACGAATTGCGCGTTGTTGACCTGGAGAGCAGGGGCGTTGAGGTGCTGGACTCCAAGTATGCGAACATGCTCCCGGAATGGAAGGAAGGGGGAATTGTGATGCTGAGGCAAATCGGCACGGACGAGGACCTCGTGGACCCGATGGAGCTGAAGCAGAGCCTTTACCTTTACAAGGACGGGGAATTCACGGACCTTGAGGGATACCCTTATAACGTATTCCCGCTTGGGGCATACAGTGCAAGCTGGATAGAATATGGGTGAAACAGATGAAGAAAATGGCTGTTGTTTTGCTTGCCGCGCTCTTCCTTTTCGGGTGCGGCAGCCCGGAATGGTATACGTATACGGACGGGAAGTTCAGCATGAGCTACCCTGCAGGGGATTTGCAGGAAACGGAAGGCGACGAGATATTCAAAATCAATGCGCAGGGCTGCCAGATTTCCGTGAGCAAGTTCGAAGGCCAGCCTTCCTTCAGCGCCTTTGTGGACTACATACGGGGCACCTGGGAGAACGTGCAGGGGCTGGGCATAGAGAGCCAGTACACCGGGCAGACCGTGGCGGATTTCGTCGTGCGGGCCAGCAATGAGAGCAACCAGTTCAAGGGCTCCATACGGATAAAGGACTGCGGGGATGATACTATCTATGTTGCCCTTGTGGGGTGCGGCCGCGGCCACTTTGACAGCAACCGCGATATGGTCGACAGGATAATCGATTCGGCGGTATGCTCATGAGGTTCCTTGGCGTTTTCCTTTTGGTTTTGCTTCTTTTTGGGTGTGCGCAGGAGGCGCCCCCTGAGGGGCCCGGGCTGCCCCCTGCCCCGGAAGTCCCTCCGGAGCCAGAGTGCAGCGTGGATTCGGACTGCAAAGGCGGGTTCGAATGCCTGGCAGGGGAGTGCGCGCTGAAAATCGTTTTGCGGGAAGATGCGATTCCGGAGGATGCGGTGAAAATCACCCCGGAAACGGACAGGCTGCCGCCGGAATTGCATTCCGATGAGTTTGAGGAGCCAGTTCCCATGCCCGGGCCAATCAACACCGCAGGGGGGGAAGACTCTCCTTTCATGATGCCGGACGGGAATACGTTCTACGTGTTTTTCACCCCGGACGTGAGCGTGCCGGTGGAGAAGCAGCTGCTCGACGGCTCGACCGCAATCTACGTTTCGTATAAAGTGGACGGGGAATGGGGCGGGCCTGAGAGGATAGTTTTGAACGATGACATTTCGCTTGACGGGTGCGCGTTCGTGCAGGGGAACAAAATGTGGTTCTGCTCCGCCCGGCCGGGCTATTCCGGGGTGCATTGGTTCACAGCGGAATATGTGGACGGGAAATGGCAGGACTGGCAGAATGCGGACGAGGAGCTCAAGACCGAAGAATTCGGGACCGGGGAATTGCACATTTCTGCAGATGGGACGGAATTGTATTTCCATTCGTACAAGGAAGGGGGGAAAGGCGGGCTCGACATCTGGATGAGCAAAAAGGTGGACGGCGTGTGGCAGGAGCCCGTGAACCTGGAAGCGGTGAACACCGAAAGGGATGAGGGGTGGCCCGCGCTGAACCCCGCGGAAGACGAGCTCTGGATTTCCCATGACTATGGGATATGGAGGTCGAAGAAAGTGGATGGGGAGTGGGCCGAGCCCGAGCTCATCGTTTCCGCGCTCGCGGGCGAGGCAACGCTGGACAATGAGGGGAACGTGTACTTCACGCACCATTTCTATGAGGGGGACACGATGCTGGAGGCGGACATTTACGTTATCTACAGGAAGTGAGCTTTATGCCATGGAGCGAAAAGAACTACCCGGTTTCCATGAAGAACCTCAGCCCGCGCGTGCGGAAGAAGGCGATTGAGATTGCGAACGCGCTTCTTGAGGAAGGGATGGCTGAGGGTCGCGCGATTGCGATAGGCACGAAGAAAGCGAAGGAGTGGGCCGAGAGGAACAAATAAAAATAATTCCGGGGCGCTGCTTCAGTCGTGGTGGTGCTCGTGCGGCTCCTCCTTTTCTCCGTTCATCACCTTGCGCACCCTGTTCATCAGCACCTTCATTTCCGCCGAGGCGACTATCCTGCGCGTGCGCTCCACCGCGTCCGGGTTCACGCTCATGCTGGTGACTCCGAATTCAACGAGCTTCTCCGCGAACTCGGGATAAACCGAGGGTGCCTGGCCGCACAGCGAGCAGGTGACCTTGTACTTGCGGGTGACCGCCGCAACCCGCTTTATTGCCTCGAGCACCGCATCGTTGCGCTCGTCGAATTCCTTTGCGAGCGCCGCATTGTCGCGGTCAATGCCGAGCGTGAGCTGCGTGAGGTCGTTGGAGCCGATTGAAACCCCGTCAATCCCTTCCTTGCAGAAATCTTCTATTAGGAAGACCGTGCTCGGCACCTCAACCATTATCCAGAGCTCGAAGTCGCGCGTGCGGTAGAACCCTATCTTGTGCATCTGGTCCTTGATTGCGCGGAGCTCGCCAATCCTGCGGACAAAGGGTATCATTAGCCACACGTTCTTGAGCTCGTATTCCTCGCGCACCTTCTGCAATGCCTTCAGCTCCATCTCGAATATATCCGGCTCGCGGATGTAGCGGGACGCGCCCCTGTACCCCATCATGGGGTTTTCCTCATGGGGCTCGTACTTGTCCCCCCCCTTGAGGTTGCGGTACTCGTTGGTCTTGAAGTCTGTCGCGCGGTACACTATGGGGCGGGGGTGGAATGAGGCTGCTATGCGCCTTATGCCCTCCGCGAGCTTGTCTATGAATTCCTGCTGCCTCCCTTCCTCCAGCATCTTGCGGGGGTGCTCGCCCATGTCAGCAATCATGAATTCCGCGCGGAGCAGGCCAACCCCGTCCGCGGGGAGCGAAGCGACGCGCTCCGCGGTGTCCGGGTCGGCGATGTTCATGTAGATCTTCGTTCCGGTCACGGGTACCATCATGCCTGCTGCGGCGCCTCCCGCAGATGCGGCCGCGGGCTTTGCCATTTCCACTTTGCCCCCGTATATTATGCCGCGGCTGCCATCAACCGTAATGAGCTGGCCCTCTTTCAGCACTTCGGTTGCGGTCTTGCAGCCCACTATGCACGGGATGCCGAGCTCGCGGGAGACGATTGCCGCGTGGGAAGTCATGCCGCCCGTATTTGTGACTATTGCGGCCGCCTTCTTCATTGCGGGGACGAAGTCCGGGGTGGTCATGTCCGTTACCAGTATCGCCTCGTTCTCCATCTTGTCGATGTCCTTTGCGGTCGGGATTATTGCAACGCGGCCCGTGGCGCCCCCGGGCGAGGCGCCGAAGCCCTTTAGGAGGATTTCCGCATCGCCTACTTTTGTGGCGCCTACTGAGGGCGCGCCTTCTTCGCTCGGCGCCTGCCCTTCCTTGAGCGTCGTGATGGGGCGGGACTGCACTATGTAGAGCTCGCCCTCGAAAAATGCCCACTCGATGTCCTGCGGGAACTTGTAATGGTCCTCTATTTTCTTCCCTATTTTTGCGAGTTCCACGATATACTTGTCGTCAAGCTTCTGCTTGCCGCGCATGTCGTCGCGGATTTCCGCGCGCACGTCCTTGCCCCCGTGCTTCACTATCATCCAATCCTGCGTGGAGATTTCCTTTGAGAGTATTTCGAACGAGCCCTTGCTCACGCGGTAGGTGTCCGGTGTGACCGAGCCGGAGACCACCACCTCTCCGAGGCCGTATGCGCCCTCTATCATCACCACATCCTTTTCCTCGGAAACCGGGTCAACGGTGAACATCACGCCTGCCTTTTCGCTCTGCACCATCTCCTGCACGACCGCGGAAAGGCCGACCTTCATGTGGTCGAACTTGTTCTGCACCCTGTAGAAGATTGCGCGCGCGGTGAAGAGGGATGCCCAGCATGCCTTTACCGCATGGAGGAGGTCTTCCTCGCCGTGCACGTTGAGGAAGGTGCTCTGCTGGCCTGCGAAAGATGCGGTTGGAAGGTCTTCCGCGGTTGCGGAGCTGCGCACCGCGACATAGACGCCGCCTGCCTCGCCGCGCATCTCGCTGAGCTTCTGGTAGGCCTCCTTGATTTTTGCCTCAAGGTCCGCGGGGATTTCTCCGTCCATTACCATCTTCTGTATCCTTTCGGCGGTGTCCTGGAGGGCTTTCGTGTCATCGACATCCAATTCGAAGAGGGCGGTCGATATGCGGTCCCTGAGCTCGTTGTGGTCCAGGAAGCGGAAATACGAGCCGCTCGTGGTCACGAAGCCATTGGGCACCGGGAAGCCCGCCTTCAGCATCTCGCCGAGGTTCGCGCCCTTGCCCCCCGCTTCTGCGAGGCTGCCCCTGTCTAATTGGTCAAACCAGAGAATGTCTTCCATTAATCCACACCCTTGGAGGGAGTTTGCAAATAACCTTTAAAAGAATGCGGTACGGGAGAGGTTTTTGTGGTAGGAAAATTTAAAAGGTGGAAACGAGTGCTTTATGCATGGGAAGGGCGCTTAGATTGAAAGATAGGCCACAGAGGGCTTCCGGGAATGCAAGGGATGCTCCCAAAGCCGGTGCTGGCTTCAGGGGCATTGCAATAGCTGCCGCAGCTGCCGTGCTTCTCAACACCGGCTGTGCTGCGAACTTCCCGTACCAGGCGCAGAGCCTGCCTTCGGTGCCGGAGAAGAGCGTTGTGCTGAAGGCAAAGGCAAAGAGCGAAAAGGAATTCGTGGAGTATTTGGAGAAAACCGGCCACAGCAACATCCACATCAATAGGGGAGTGGGGCCGGGCGGAGAATTGTATTCTGTTGTTTGCGCGGATTACCTTGGGCATGCATACGTGTTCAAGGACGGCGAGCCCTTTGCGCAGGTGAAAATCAAGCATGATGCCGAGCACCCGCCGGTTTACCCGTTTGCGAAAATAGTGCTTGGCAACGGGGACGCTGGGGTGTTCGTTACTTCTCCTTACGGGATGGTTGACGGGAAGCCGAATGCGCAGATTGTGCTCTTCGATGAGGAAGGCGGGGAGAAGCTGCGCGCAACCATAGACCTCACGCGCATACTCAAGAAGCACAGGGACATGTATGACCCGTACCTCGGGGGAAGCAGCCTCAAGGACGGGCTTTTCTTCTGTGCGCGCGATGACGGGATGAGGCCGTGGGGCAAGGTGTACCTCATACGGCTTGTGGACGGCGAATTCAAGGTTACCGGGGTGCCGCAGTCCGCGGCGATGAAGTGCTCCTGCTTCACGGACTGGCTTGCGCAGAAGCACTAGCTTTTTTTAACTGTTTGAACGGTTAAACGTGCATGAGGCTTTTCATTGCGGTTGACATGCCCGAAGGGCTGAAGAAGCGGGCGGCCGAGCTGCAGAAGGGGCTGCCCGAGGAAGGCATAAAGAAGGTGACGCCGCCGCACATGCATTTTACCCTGAAGTTCCTCGGGGACGTGAGCGAGAAGGGACTGGGGAAAGTCATTGAGGCGCTGGAGAAAGTGGACTTTTCCCCTTTCAAGGTTACGCTGAGGGGCGTCGGAGTATTCCCGAGCGAGCAGTATATTAGAGTTATATGGGTGGGCGCGAAGAGCAGTGGCATGCAGGCGCTCGCGGGCAAGGTGAACGATGCGCTTGAGGGGATTTTCCTGAAAACCGAATTCACGCCGCACCTTACCATTGCGCGCGTGAAGAAGAAGGTGGCTGTGAGCGAGTTCCTTGCGGAATACAAGAACATGGAGCTCGGGAAGTACGAGGTGGGGGAGTTCTACCTGGTGCAGAGCGTGCTCGGGCCCGGAGGGCCGAAATACACCACGCTTGCGAAATTTGAGGCAAAGCAATAGCTTATGCGCGCGTGCGCGCGCGGGTGTGCGCGTAGAGAGCTTATCTGTATTTTATAAGCTTTTCCTGCCCCTAAAAGCGGGAATATGGAGCTGATAGTCGCGGAGAAGCCCAAGGTCGCATATACCATTGCGCGGGCGCTTTCCGATTCCGTTTCCAGCAAGGTGCACGGCAGGGTGAGGTACTTCGAGCTGGAGAGGGACGGGAAGAAAATCGTGGTTGCGCCAGCAGTGGGGCACGTCTACGGCCTGGCTGAGAAGAAGAGGAGCCGCGGCTACCCTGTTTTTGACATTGAGTGGAAGCCTTCCTACGTTGTGAGCAGGGGCGCTTTCTTCACCAAGCCCTACCTTGACGTATTGCAGGGGCTCGGGAAGCAGGCGGAGAAGGTAACGGTTGCATGCGACTACGATATTGAAGGTTCGCTGATAGGGTATAATGTTTTCAGGTTCTGCTACGGGGGAAGCGAGGGCGGCAGGATGAAGTTCTCCTCGCTCATGCCCTTCGAATTGAGGGAGGCGTACGAGGAGATGGGGCCTCTGGACATGAACAACGCGAAGGCGGGGGAGACGAGGCACATAATAGACTGGTATTACGGGATTAATTTGAGCAGGGCGCTGATGGGCGCATTGCGCAAGGCGGGCGCGAGCAAGACCATGAGCATCGGCAGGGTGCAGGGGCCTGCGCTTGCAATACTTTCGCAGAGGGAAAAGAGCATCGCGGACTTCAAGCCCGAGGACTACTGGGAGGTGTCCATAACGCTGAAGGGCACTGTTTTCTCCCATGCGAAGGGCAGGTTCTTCGATGAGAAGGAGGCGGTTGCGGCGTACGGGAACCTGCAGAGCACCGCGGAAATTTCTGCGGTGGAGAGGGAGGAGGTGAAGAAATGGCCCTGGCCCCCCTTTGACCTTACCTCGCTGCAGACCGAATCGTACAGGGCCTTCGGGCTCTCGCCTTCGCAGACGCTTGCAGTCGCGCAGACGCTGTATGAGAGCGGGCTGATTTCCTACCCGAGGACCGCCTCGCAGAAGCTGCCCGCGAAATTGGGGCTGAAAAAAATCATTGCAAAGCTGGGGGAGCAGGACGATTATGCCGCGCTTGCGGGAAAGCTTGTGCAGAATGAATGGTTCAGGCCGATTGAAGGAAGAAAGACGGACCCTGCGCACCCCGCAATCCACCCCACCGGGCAGAAAGGGAAGATG
>Ga0180438_10004039_pt1 | contig 21522 bp, 20 predicted proteins | sample SS_ome_12_FD_132455 | JGI IMG/M metagenome (GOLD analysis project Ga0180438, IMG submission 132455) | Hypersaline lake sediment archaeal communities from the Salton Sea, California, USA - SS_3_D_2 metaG | ecosystem: Environmental > Aquatic > Non-marine Saline and Alkaline > Hypersaline >...
GTTTCACCGCCGGCGACGATGGTAAGAGCATCCTTGCGACGTACACGGTCGTTACCGAGAATGATAAGGAGCTGCTCGCCTTCGGCGGACCTACCGTGTACGTAGGCGATGGCACGACCGGCGGGGAGAAGGAGAATGCGCTATTTCCCGGGCTGGAGTATCTTGAGTTGGACGAGGTTTCGTCGAGCACACTGGACATCAGCCCGCCGGGTAATGTCCGGCGTGTCCCTCATCCCAACAAGATCACCATCCCGGTCATGGCGGTTAATGTACGCGAACACCTTGTGGGAATGACGTGGGATCCGTTTCAGAAGTGGGACGGGACGACCGATCGACCGTGCGCTCTGTTCTCGTCCCCGAACCGGTTTGAGAACATGGGATGCCATGCTATGGGGCTCTTCCTGCCGAGCTGTCCGACGTGGGTTGCGGAGAACGCAACGGAGGCCGCCCAGCCTTACCGGTTGCGAGCGGGAGAGGAGTTGGAACTCGTTGCCGAGATCTTCGTGGACTATCCCGCGGAACGTTCGATCAAGGCGGTACGGCACTGGATTGAGGCGAACGGAGTGCCGCCGCCTCTTGACGCGCCGCGCGGCACGCTGGAAGACGAGGTTGGGTTCTCCCTTGCAGCATATATGCGCACTTTGTGGGTCGAGGAGGAGCAGAAATGGCACAACACGCTGGATTGGGACCCCTGGCCGCTCGGACGCAACCCGGCATTTGTACACCAGCTTCTTCTGGGCGCGAGGCGCACTAAGGATGAGCAACTGCGCGAACTGTATCGGGGCCGAGCGTCATCCGTCCTCGAGAAGATGTCGGCTGCGGAGTTGGGACTGGATCTCGCGTTTGAGGTCGGTCATTTACAGGAGGTTCTGGCTGGTCGGCGCGCTCATATGAAGGGACTTATCGAGAAACAGCAACCTGAAGGCTACTGGGCGTTCGATCCGGACGAGTCGAACAAGCGCGATACAATCCACCATAAAGACTATCATATATTGGGTGACATGGGCGACGTCGAGGTCGGAACCTGTGCGAATAACGCGTATCAGATATTGAAGTTCGCAAGAATTTCGGCCGATTCGGAAATGCTCGCTGCCGGGCTGAAGACGTTGAAGTATATGCGCAGGTTCGAGGTGCCTCGGGCGGCTCAAGTGTGGGAGGTTCCCGTGCATACGCCGGATCTGCTGGCTTGCGCCCATGCGGTGCTCGCGTATACAGAGGGATACAGGCTGACAGGCGATCAGGGCCACCTCGATGAAGCTGTGCGGTGGGCGTGGACCGGCCTGCCGTTCATTTATCTTTGGAACAACGACGATATGCCCTACATGCGCTACGCGTCGATTCCGGTGTTTGGCGCAACCTGGTTCACCCACAGCTGGTTCGGGCGTGCGGTCCAGTGGAACGGGCTGGACTATGCTTACGCTCTGCTCAAGCTATCCGAGCACGATGCGACGTTGCCGTGGCGTAAGATCGCCACCGGTATAACGGTGAGCGCAATGTACCAGCAGGACGATAGCGGCAAATACGAGGCGTTATACCCCGATTCGTACGATTTCATGACGAAATCCAAGGCGCAGTGGTGGCTGAGCCCGTCGGGTATACTCAGGAACGTCTTCACGCTGCTTGGCGACGACCCGGATGTCACGACCGCGTTCATAGAGGGAGACGACGAGCGGGTCCACGTCAATTCCGGTACGAAGGTTGAGAGTGCCGGCCTCTGGCGTCGGGGAGTAAGCTTTGACCTGATCCTGCCACGTGGGGATGTCTCGCACTGTGTTGTCGTACCGGTTGCTCAGCCTGACAAGGTTACTGCGAGCAGAGATAATCTTAAACAGTTTATGGAACTCGAAGAAACTGACAGCGGGTGGACCTACGACGAGAAGAACCGCGCGCTCTTCATCAAAGTGGTGCACCGGCGGGAGAGGATGCGAGTGGTTGTCAGGGAGGCGCGCGAGTGAGTCCGGGCTGCAATGACGGGGATCTAACGGTAGGGCGAAAGACGGAGGCGGGGGTACGGTAATGTATCACGGAGTGGACAGGAGGAAACTGACCGACCGCAGAAAAGAGGAGAGACGGAAGTTCGACCCGGTTGCCGCCCAGGCGCACGAGGAAGGAGTCAAGCGCGGGGAGCTTGTCGAGCGCCGGAAAGATAAGGATAGAAGAAAACGGGTGAGGCGTCAGGAGGAGCCCTGGGAAATCGATCCTGAACCCTAAGGTATTGGCGTCGATAGCGGTTTCGCAGATCCTTAAACCAGCAGCCTGCCATTGTCCGGCGGAGATTACTTGCTGCAGATCCCGAAGCGTATCGATTGGACCGGGGGACTGATCGCATGAGGAGGCACAACCTTCGTCGTTGGTCGGACCTATGTGTGACGGCCTTCACTGTGCTTACGCTCCTGTTCCGGCCTTCGGTTGCTGGAGGCAGCGCCGTTTCATCAGCGCATCGAGAGGAGATACGGGTCTACGCGCAGAACCCGGCGTACTGGGAGTACGGGGGGCGGCCGGTGCTTCTGCTGGGCGGTTCGGTCGACGATAACCTCTTTCAGATCAAGGGCTTGGAAGCTCATCTCGACCTGCTGAAGTCGGTGGGTGGAAACTATGTGCGCAACACAATGTCCAGCCGGGACGATGGCAACGTGTGGCCGTTCAAGAAGGTTGACGGACAATACGACATGGGCCAGTGGTCCGAAGAGTACTGGCGGCGGTTCGAGAACTTCCTCGAGCTCACCTCCGAGCGGGACGTTATCGTGCAGATAGAGGTATGGGCGACGTTCGACTACTATCGCGACATTTGGCTTAGAAACCCGTTCAACCCGCGAAACAACAATAACTACACTTCGCAAGAGTCCGGTCTGCCCGTCGAGGTCAACAGCCATCCGGTGCGCACCGGGAACAACTTCTTCTGGTCCGTGCCTGCGGAAAGGAACCGGCGGACCGTGCTCAAGTATCAGCGGCGGTTCGTTGACAAGATGCTCTCGTACTCGCTGAATTTCGGTAACGTGCTTTATTGCATGGACAACGAGACCGCCGTGACGCCGGAGTGGGGAAAGTACTGGTCGGAGTATATCCAAGCCAAAGCGGAAGATGCCGGTGTTTGCGTGCAAACCACGGAGATGTGGGACCCCTGGGATCTCTCCGATCCGAAGCACAGTGCGACTTTGGACCATCCGGAGACGTACTCGTTCGCGGACGTCTCGCAGAACAACCACAATACGGGGCAAACCCATTGGGATAACGCTCAGACCCAGCGTGATCGCCTGGGCGACAAGCCGCGTCCGTTGAACAGCGTCAAGATCTACGGTGCGGACGGCGGCCGGTTCGGTAACGACCGGGACGGTATCGAGCGTTTCTGGCGCAACATCTTCGGCGGGATGGCCTCTGTGCGTTTCCATCGACCGCCTTCCGGATTGGGGCTGGGCGAGAAGGCGCAGGCGAGCATACGGAGCATGAGGATGCTGACGGACGAGATGAGTATCTTCGCGTGTGCGCCTCACAATGACCTGCTTTCCGGCCGGCAGCCGAACGAGGCATACTGCATAGCGAATCCGGGCATTGAGTACGCGGTCTATTTCCCCAACGGCGGCGAGGTCAATTTGGACGTCACCGGGCTAAGAAGTCCGGCTGCGCTCAGATGGTTGCACATCATGAAGAACGAATGGGGCGAACCGCAACGCGTCGAAGGCGGAAACCGGCTCAAGCTCATATGCCCCTCGCAAGGCCATTGGGCCGTTCTGATTCAATAGGCCCAATCGATTCTCCCTTACAAGTCTCAAACCAATGCCGCATATTCCCCTCATTATTGCAGGTGTAGCGAGGATGCAGGTTTGACTGCCCAAGCAGTACCGGTTATGATCGACAAATAGAGGCAGATCCCGGGAAAGTAATGTGGTATCGGAGCTGAATCACGCTACCGTGGCGGGGAGAGAATCGGATTTGAGAAAAGGCAAGGTTCTCATAGGGACAAGCGGCTGGAATTACAAGCATTGGAGCAACGGCGTGTTCTATCCGGAGGGATTGAGACCTGCTAAATGGTTGCACCACTATTGCCAGTATTTCAGCACTGTGGAGCTCAATTACTCATTTTACCGGTTGCCAAAGAGAGAGACGTTCGAGAAGTGGTACGGTGCCACGCCGAGTGGGTTCGTTCTTGCCGTGAAAGCGAACAGGTTCATAACGCACGTAAAGCGGTTGAAGGACGTCGAGCAAACTGTGCCGAACTTTCTCGCCAACGCTTCCGCTCTGAAAGAGAAGCTTGGACCGGTACTGTTCCAGTTTCCCGCCTCGTTCCATGCTGACGAGGATAGGCTGAAGAGACTTCTGAGATATTGGAGCAGCCAGGATATCGTGCCGGGCGCTCGAGCGGCGTTCGAGTTTCGACATGAGAGCTGGTTCACTGACGACGTACTCCGGTTGCTCACAGATGCGAACGCGGCGGTGTGTCTGGCGGACTGGCCGGAGCTGGATCGCGAACCGGAGACAACAGCTGATTTCGTATACGTTCGCAGACACGGCTCGCAGAGACCCTATACAGGCTCTTACTCAAGGAACGAACTGGAGAAGGACGCTGGGCCGATCCGCCGGTGGTCTGCTAAGGGTAAGGACGTGTACGCGTACTTCAACAACGACGCTTTCGGATGGGCGCTGGAGAACGCCCGAACGTTACAGGAACTCGTGATGAATTGAGCCAATCTGCGGTGTAGGCCCAGCCCGCTATAGGGAGACGTTAGGGTAGTTTGTTGCGGATTTGCGACGGCGCGTCGGCTCGCGACTATTCTGCCTTGAAGAACCTGCAATCTATGCCGTCCGGTCCTATCTTCACCTCGAGTCGGCGGCAGCATTTCGGGCACCAGCCTACATAGGCGGTTTTCGCCCGGTTGATGTACACCCTGTTGTATATTCCGCAGCATTCAAAAAGGACGCTGATGTACTTTCTCCCCGTTGCGGATGGAGAGGAGGGACCGCTGCCAGGTTCAGGCTTCTTGTTGGGGTTCTTCCGGTTCGGGTTGTTCTTCATTTTCGGTCACGTCCGCGCTCTTACGGCCGGCCAATCTCTCGGCGAGCGTCCATACAAAAAACACGGTGCTTCCGACAACAACCGCCGTAATAACCGATATCGTGACGATAAGAGCGAGCTGACTCAACGTACCGCCCTCTTTATTGTTTTCCGCCTCGAGTCGCCGCCAGTTCCTCGCGTTGAATCCCCGCCACGTACGCGAAGATACGGTCAACGTAATTTCTACCTTCCGGTGACTGCTCCAGATCCACGAACTGTATACCGAGTATCTTCATAGTCCTGTCAACCAGATCCTCGCGGCTGTGTCTGACGATTCCCATCAGTCTGATCTCGTCTGTTTCCTGTTCCAGTTTGAAAGCCAGCTTGAGCCGCGTGGCGATGTCTATGTCTTTTGACTGCTCCCTTGGCACGCGTGCGGCAATGCCTCCGGCGCTGATGTTCATAAGCTGAGCTCTGATTGCTTCGAGCCGCTCCTCGTAAGTCCATTTGCCGTCTTCCCTGTGTTTGAACGTGGTCATCCGCACAGGGATCGGCTTTGAGGTTAGCGGACAGACGCGATAATAGGCGCGTCTCTGGCTATTCTCGAGCACATCAGGATATGAGACCAACAACACCGGCACCTTGGTGCCGGCCAGCGCGAACTTGGACTTGTCCAGCACTTCAGCTTCGAACAGGAACCGCTCTGATTTCGCCGCAAAGTAGATTTCAACCATACTGCGGCGCGGTAGCGCGACAAAATGTCCCTCTTCGGTGGGAATGTCGATTATCACGCATTGTTTGCCCGCATGCTCACTGATGTCGTAAAGTCTGCTCTTGTACGTGTGCGCTATCCTGCCTTTGAATACTCGTATGTCTGCCGGCGCGTTCAGGGAACACGCCAGATTCAGGTGTTCGTGGACGAGAGACGGGTTGTCAATAACGTTCAATTTCATCGCGGTAAGCCCGACTGGGATGTCGTACCCCTCCCTTTTGCTGCAGGTCTGAACGGCGGAATGCGCGTCCGCTGCAGGTTCTCGATTTCCTCTTCCTGTTCCGAGCGCCACTTTTCGAGAGACAGTTTCAACCCATCAAGTTCCTTACGCAGCTTGGCGACCTCTTCCATGAGCAGCCTGGCGTTTTCAGCCAGGTCCTTATTGACTTGGAGCAAGGTTTTGTGGGCTTCCAACAGCTCTTTGAATGCGTCCTGATCGGCCTTTTTCGCCCTGTCCTCGGTGTTTTTTGCAGCCGAGCTCGTGTCGCGTTGCTGTTCCGCTACGAGCTGCAGATCGTCGAACCAAGCGGTACCTTTGCCGCCTATGATGCAGCGTACGGTCAGGAATGAAGTTTCGGGTGGAGGAACAATGGAGGTCTCGACGCGCGTCCAGTCGGCGGTGCCGTTCACCGGGTGGCCGACGGAACTCGTCGCGAAGCGTAGTACTTCCGGAGAGCCTTCGCGCCAGCACTGCAGCCATAATGCGGCGTCCATTACATCCTTGCTTCTTATATAACCCGAAAGGTTCAGCTGTCCGGGTACAGGGGTGACCCTGACGTGCTGATACCAGTTGTTGTAGACCTCCTCAGCATACGGAGTCTCGACATGCAGCATGGCGGAACGCTTTCCGGAGCGATGGACGGTCTCGTCCCAGAGCGCTTCCGCACCATCTGCCGGAGCTACGAAATGCCGCCATTCGTCTGGCTGCCCGTTAGTGCCGTTCTCGAACCCGGCGTTACTGAGCAGGTTCTCCGCGCTCTCTTCGGCGCAGTACGCGCCTGAGGTCCCGACGAGGGCAAAGAACAGTTGCATAACCACACACAGTGCTACGGACAGACGTTGGGCACGAGCTGGACGAAGTTTTCGCCGCTGGTTTAGCACCGAATGTTCCTCGCAATGTCGCGCGCCCGTTGGGCATACGGATTCTCCAAAACGCTTCGCTAACGAAAGGATGTGCCGCAACGGTCGGGTTACGCTACGTGTAGCAGCCCCTCCCTCCTTCCGCTGTGCAGTATAGCACGCCTGCCCGCGAAAAGTCAAAGGATTCGACTTCGCGCCGTCGACCGCATCCGGTGACCTGCCCGGCCCCTCCTGCAGGGGCAAGTGCAGAAAGTGCTTGCTAATCGTACGTTAATCTGATATACTTACACTACAAGGGGCAGAGAATCCGCAAGAACAGGTATGAGCACTTGCACAGTGGGGTGTGAATTGTGGTTCGGGGAGGTGAGGCTTGCCTAATCCAGCTTGTTCGAGTATGCTGTGTGGAATCCGGAGGTGGTTCGCGCCGGTCGGACACTCGGCTTTAGCCACAGGGATATGGTTTGGCGGTTGAGAAGGAGGAGGAAAAATGAACAAGGCGGATCTGGTTGAGATGGTTGCCAAGGACATGAAGGGCTCGAAAGCGGCCGCGGAAAGGGCTGTGAATGCCGTTCTCAAAGGCATTGGCAAAGGATTGAAGAAGGATAAAAAGGTCCAGCTTGTCGGGTTCGGAACGTTCGATGTTCGCACGAGAAAAGCGCGCATGGGACGCAATCCGCAGACGGGCGCAAAAATACGGATCCCGGCCAAGAAGACCGTCGGCTTCAAAGCGGGCAAGGCTCTTAAGAAGAAAGCTTAACCGCATACGCCGAGACAGTGGAAGCGGAGTGCTCAGCCAAGTGGGGCACTCCGTTTCTGTTATTCAGGTCTTGGTGACGGCCGTTTGATGGGGGCGAATTCGTGAAGGACGAGGAAGAAGTCTTCTCGAGGCTGGTTTGCCTGGCGAGAGTTCTGAGAAGCGAGAGTGGTTGTCCGTGGGACCGCGCTCAGGATGAGGCGAGCCTGGCGCAGTACGTGTTAGCCGAGGCGCAAGAGCTTGACGAAGCAGTTGGCGCTCGCGACGTCGGACACGTGCGCGAGGAGATCGGGGACGTGTTGTTCGCCCTGATCGGTATGGCGCTTCTTGCGGAGGAGAAGGGGGATTTCTCACTACTCGATCTGCTTGAGAAGCTGGAAGCCAAGATGGTAAGAAGGCACCCGCACGTGTTTGGAAACAAGAGCGCCAAGACCGCTGAAGAAGCGCGTCGGCATTGGGATGCAGTCAAGGAGTCGGAGCGAACCGATAAGAGAGCAACACGCGCAAGCGAGGATGTGAAGTAGCGATGTCGGACTCAGTCAGGAAGCGCGCTGAACGGCTCAGTGACCTGATTCGCCACCATGAATACAAGTATTACGTCGAGAACAGTCCCGAGATATCCGACATTGAGTTCGACAAGCTCATGGCGGAGCTGCAGCAGATCGAGAAGGAGCATCCGGACCTTGTGACATCTGACTCGCCAACGCAGCGCGTGGGAGGCAAGCCGGTTGAAGGTTTCGAGGTGGCTGAGCACCGTGTCCCGATGCAAAGCATCGACAACACTTATTCGGTCGACGAACTCAGAGAATTCAATGAACGGGTATTGCGGTTGCTGCCTGGAGAGCGTGTGGAGTACGTCGTCGAGTTGAAAATAGATGGCGTTGCGGTTTCGCTTCTGTACGAGAACGGCGTGTTCGTGCGCGGTGCCTCACGCGGCGACGGGCGACGGGGAGATAACATCACGGACAATCTCAGAACGGTCAAAGAGATCCCGCTCAAGCTCAGGTCGACCGGTGCGGTTCCGCCGGTGCTCGAGGTGCGCGGGGAAGTCTACCTTTCGAGAACCGAATTTGAACGCATCAACGGAGAAAGGGAAAGAAGAGGAGAGACGCTTTTCGCCAACCCGCGCAACGCTGCGGCCGGTTCGCTGAAGCTTCTCGACCCGAGGATCGCGGCGACCCGCCGGCTGGGGCTGTATTCGTACGGGATCGGGTACACGGAAGGGCTCGGACTCAGCACGCATGAGGAGGCTCTCAACCTTTTGGAGAGGTTTTCCCTTCCTGTGAACCCTTACCGGGAGAAGTGTCTCACCGTTGACGAGGTAATAGAGTTTTGTCGAGGTTTCGGTGAGAGGCGAGGCGACCTTCCGTACGAGATCGACGGGATGGTCGTGAAGGTGAACTCCTTTGACCAGCGCACGCGTCTCGGTTCGACGGCGAAGAGTCCCCGATGGGCCGTCGCGTACAAGTTTGCGGCCGAACGCGCAACTACCAGACTGACGAGCATTGTTGTGCAGGTCGGCAAAAGCGGGACTCTGACACCGGTTGCGAACCTCGAACCGGTCAACCTTGCGGGGACCACTGTCAAGCGGGCGACGCTGCACAACGCGGATGAGATAGAGCGCAAGGATATTCGCGTCGGAGACGTCGTGGTCGTCGAGAAGGCCGGCGAGATCATACCGCAGGTGGTCGAGGTCGTGTTGGAGGAAAGAACGGGCGAAGAGAAGTCGTTCAGAATGCCGCGAACGTGTCCCGTGTGTGGGACGCCCGTTAGCAGAGATCCCGACGGGGTGTACCATCGATGCCACAACATCTCTTGTCCCGCGCAGCTCAAGGCCAGAATGAGGCATTTCGCGAGCCGGGGTGCGATGGACATTGAAGGTCTCGGACCGGCTGTTATCGAGCAACTGGTTGACCAGGGGCTGGTAAGCGACGTTTCGGATCTCTATAAGTTGGGCGAGAACGATCTCGCAAAGCTGGAGCGTATGGGCGCGAAATCGGCACGCAACCTCGTTGAAGCCATAGAAGAAAGCAAAGGGAGAGACTTGTATAGGGTGGTGTACGGGCTGGGGATCCTCCATATCGGGGTGAATGCCGCAGGGGTTCTTGCGGCTCGGTTTTTGTCGATTGACGCGCTCGGCGCGGCAGGGGTTGAGGAGCTGGCAGACGTCGAGGGGATAGGACCCATTGTCGCCCAATCTGTCGTTGATTTCTTTGCAGCAAAGCGTAATCGTGGTACAATAGAAAAACTGCGCAAGAGCGGTGTCAACATGCGGGTTCCGGAGGCGCCGTCTCGCGGGCGCGAAGGACCGTTCTCCGGCAAGACGTTCGTTCTTACCGGTAAGCTGGCCGGATACACGCGTGAGGAAGCCGGCAGGCTTATTGAGCGGTTGGGAGGCAAAGTCGCTTCGAGCGTCAGCTCCAGGACGGACTACGTGCTCGTGGGCGAGGATCCGGGCTCCAAACTTGACAAGGCTCGTCGGCTCGGTGTGCGCGTGATCGACGAGTCGGAGTTTGAGGGGCTAATTGGCCGGTCTGGCGAGCAGGAATGACCCGAGCGATCGGGGGAGGCATCGTGGCCCGGGATAATAGCATGTTAGCGCGAAGGGGAGTGTGGTGAGTCCATCATCCGAAGCAAGAGTGACGAGAGCTATCGTAGACCTTGGAGCGATCGCGCATAACCTGCGTATGATCAGAAGGAGTGTTGAGAGGAGAGTCAAGATCCTTGGCGTCGTGAAAAGCGATGCGTACGGTCACGGGTTGGTGGAGGTCGCACGCGTACTGGCCAAGGAAGGGGTGGACATGCTCGGAGTCGGGGATGTCTGGGAGGGGAGCGCGCTGCGCGCCGCCGGAATAACCAAGCCGATACTGGTTCTGAGTGTGATTCCCGAGGCGCTAATACCCAAAGCCGTCGACAGCGAGCTGATCTTGACGGTGGCTTCGCTTGGCTTCGCCGAACAAGCGGCAAGTGTCGCTTCCAGCAAGGGCCGGCTGGTGAAGGTCCACTGTACGATAGATACCGGGATGGGAAGGATAGGATTTCAGCCGGACAGCGCAGCGGATCAGATAGCAGCGATTATGCGTTACTCGAACCTGGACATCGAAGGTATTTCGACCCATTTTCCACGAGCCGGCGCGGAGCGAGACCAGTTTACCGTGAGCCAGATCAAGGTTTTCAAGAGCATCGTCAAACAGTTGGGGGATAGGGGGGTTCCGTTCGAGTTGACGCATGCATCGAACAGTGCCGGGCTCCTAAACTACCCAGCCGCCGCATTCGACATGGTACGTCCGGGTATCTTGCTCTACGGCGTAGCTCCCACGGCGGCGCTGCGGGGTAAGCTGGATCTCCGGCCGGCAATGCGATTTGAGACGATGGTGCTCTTCGTCAAGTCGGTTCCCGGCGGCACGCCGCTAAGCTACGACCATACGTACGCCACGGCCAGCGCCACCGTGATCGCAACACTCCCGGTGGGGTACGCGCACGGGTTCGATTTACTGTTGTCGAACGCGGCCGAGGTTATCGTGAACGGTCACCGAGCACCGGTGGTTGGCCGTGTCTGCATGGACCAGACGCTTGTGGATGTTGGGGGAATACCTGGCGTGGCGGTCGGCGACAAGGTGACGCTGATCGGCCGCGACGGTAACCAATCGATCAGTGCGGAGGAGTTAGCGGAAAAGGCACACACCATCCCGTACGACATAATCACCCGTGTAGGGACAATGGCGCATCGGGAGTATACCTCCCGGTGACTTCACGACTCCGTGGTGCTGGGCGCTTCCCGGATCGCCCGGCCGTCTGCAAACAAACGCTGAAATGAGCACCACTTACTATCTTGATGCTTACAATATTATCCACTGCAGCAAACAGCTGAAGGTGCTGGCCCAGAAGAGCATCGATGCCGCCAGAGACACCCTTATCAAGTTAGTGGCGGAGTACTGTACGGCGACCAACGAGAAGGTGGTGGTGGTGTTCGACGGGGCGGGAGACCCGGCCACCTTGGCAAGATATGGGACTCAGGGGGGCCCGTTGCAGATCGAGTATTGCGACGATGCAATGAGCGCTGACACCTATATAGGCAGAGCCCTCTACCGGATCGAGAACAGGCTGAGTGTAGTTGTCGTGACGGCAGATGGAGCCGTGGCGCAGTCTGCTCGTGGGATGGGAGCACTGGTTATTGCTCCCCAATCGTTCATGAATCAGGTCGAGTCTACCCTGTCTGAGTCTCGCACAAGGAGGAAGCCGGAAAAGAGGGACCGTTTCGGGGTTGCACTTTCGGAAAGGCTAAGTGTGGATGCCAAGGAGAGACTGCGGGCTATACGGACCGCTGTCGCCTCTCAGCAGAGGCGTCCACCCGCCGCGCGCCGGCCAAAAAATCAAAGAGCCGGTCCAAAAACCGGCTCTTGATGCGCGCAACAGTTTGGTTGTTCTAGCTCACCTTGGTCACATTCGCAGCTTGTGGACCTTTTTCTCCTTGTACGATGTCAAACTGTACTTGTTGACCTTCGTCCAGGGTCTTGTACCCTTCCCCTTGAAGTGCCGAGAAGTGCACGAACACGTCTTGTCCGCCGTCTTCCTGTTCGATGAACCCATAACCTTTACGATCATCGAACCATTTTACTCTTCCAGTTGCCATGCTACTTTCCCTCCATTCTCTTCCTTCTTGGGATCCCCATGACCCCGGAGCTTGCTTATTATACCGTTTCTTCTATCAATTTGTCAAGCATTTTGGACCTCCCGGGAAGAAGGGTGCAGCTTTGCACGGTATCAGTCTCTGCATTGGTGGCATCCGCTGGGCCCAGCACCACGGTTGATCCTGGCGGGGTGACCGACGCGGGCTGAGTACCATCCCTTACAGAGACAGACGGGATCTAAGCTCGTCCGGGTCCTAAAACTTTTGAATGCAAAGGATTACGACCTGCGCGTCCGACCGCAGACCACGTAATGTTTCCGCGCTTCGTGCGGGCGGATGGTAGGCGCGCTGTTTACGAACGGAAGCTATGGTTGGTCGAGGAGCAGAACGGGTTACCAGCTCTCACAACATGTTGCACCAGTGCCACATCTTGTGTTAATATGGGCCAAAAGTGGTGCAGATGAGTGTTGTAAGGAGGCAGATCAGATGGAAAAGCGGACAAAGGTGTGTGAGGGACGGACAGAGCATTGTACCGACGTCAGCCGGCGCGCGTTCATCCGCGGGGCGGTGGCTGGTGCGGCCTTGTATGCAACGGGCAAGACGGCGGCGGCGCAGGTCGGTGGAGAAGGTGCGGCTAAGCCAAGCGAACTCGTTGTGGCAAAGGGTGAAGACCCAGCCGCTATGGTGCGCGCCGCGATAGATGCCTATGGCGGCATGGGCAGGTTTGTGAAGAAGGGCGACGTCGTACTGGTAAAGCCGAACATAGCGTTCGACCGGACGCCGGAGCAGGCAGGGTGCACAAACCCCGATGTCGTTGGCGAGCTTGTGCGTATGTGTTTGAAAGCCGGTGCGTCCAAGGTGAAGGTGTACGACCGCACAGTGAACCCGGCGAAAAGGACGTACCCCAAGAGCGGTATAGCGGAAGCTGCGGAGAAAGCCGGTGCGGAAGTTTCGTTCGTTGCCGGTGGCAGGGACGCATGGGTGGAAACGCCTGTCCCGAAAGGGGTGGTGTTGAAATCCTGTCCTTTGTACAAGGACGCGCTCGAGGTCGACGTGTTCATAAACGTCCCGATAGCCAAACATCATAGTAACCCGGGGCTCACGTTGGCGATAAAGAATCTGATGGGTGTTCTCGGCGGCAACCGGGGTGGATTGATACATGATCCGGTTCACGAGCGGTTGCCCGACCTGGCCACGGTGGTGCGTCCGCATCTCAACGTGCTCGATGGCTATCGCATACTGTTGCGCAACGGCCCGTCTGGCGGGAGCCTGGACGATGTGGCGTACGCCAACAAGGTCATTGTGGGGACCGACATCGTTGCGGTGGACGCTTACGGGGCGACGTTGTTTGAGAAAGACCCTGCGGAGTACGGTTTCATCGTCAACGGTAACAAACGCGGACTCGGTGAATGCGACCTCAGCAAGGTCAAGATTACGGAGATCGCAGTCTGACGGTCTGCCACAGTGTCGTGCGGGTCCTCGGCTCTAAAGCCTTGTCGGGTCTCTTGAGTGGTGAGGTATGCCCGACGACGTAGCTTTGCTTGCGCTGCATCCCGGGCACTCTTTTCGGCGGGACGCGAAAAAGATGGTGCCGGGACGCAGAATTGAACTGCGGACACGCGGATTTTCAGTCCGCTGCTCTACCGACTGAGCTATCCCGGCACACTGTCGAAAGGCCGAAATCCGGTTGACATATTCCGATTTTGGGCGTAATTTTAGGCAATCTACTCTCAAAAGTCAAGGGAAAAACTGTGTTCGACCGGTTTTGGCTGCGCTGTAGGCCGCGCTGGGCCGTCACACAGCCTGGTGCCTTTAGAAAGGGGTCAGTTGATTCCACGGGTTAGCGCCGTCAAAAGAGCGGGATTGTATGGTGAATCCGGTCAGACTATTTACGCTATCTCTAGTCATCTTGTCTGCCTACGTCCGCGCCGCGACTGAACCCGGCCCCCCTGTGTTCCTTGGCGTAAGTGGCTTTGGCATGGATACGCCTGCAGGCCGGGGCGGCAAAGAGATCCGCGTGACCAATCTGCATCCGGATGGACCGGGATCGCTTCGAGCGGCCTTGGAAGCCGATGGCCCCCGCATCATAGTGTTCGAGGTCGGGGGCGTGATAGATCTCGGGAAGAAGGATCTGGCAATATCGGCACCTTTCGTGACTCTCGCAGGCCAAACTGCCCCGTCGCCCGGCATCACCATCATCCGCGGGTCGCTCCTAGTCCAGACGCACGATGTTTTGATACAGCACATTCGAGTCCGGCCCGGTGACGCGGGCGAGCCGAAACGAAGCGGCTGGGAGCCGGACGGTATCGCGGCAATCGGCGGAAATGCTTACAATATAGTGATCGACCACTGCTCGATCAGTTGGGCAGTTGACGAGAATGTCAGTGTCTCCGGTCCTCGAACCGAAGGATCCGATGCCACCGCCCACAAGATAACATTGAGCAACTGTATTATCGCCGAAGGGTTGAACAACGCGTCGCACAGTAAGGGTAGACACTCAAAAGGAGCTCTTATTCATGACTTCTGCAAGGACATCGCTGTCATAGGCAATCTGTTTGCTCACAACGCGCAACGAAACCCTTATTTCAAAGCGCATACAACCGGTGTGATCGTCAATAATGTCATCTACAACCCGGGATCAACCGCTATCCAGCTGAACTACGTTCCCAATGAGTGGCGAGGTTCCAGGTTCGAACCTCGCAACTGTCGTGTCAGCGTTGTCGGTAACGTTCTCATACATGGCCAGGACACCAGAAGACGGCTCGCGCTTGTGTCACGGCTGGGCGATGCCTACTTGGAAGACAATATCGCTTTCGACCGGAACGGCGGGGCGGTAGCCGTAACCGCCGGCAATATCAGGCAGCTCGGGGAGAAGCCTGTGTGGCCCGAGGGGCTTAATCCGCTTCGGTCGAAAGACGTTGTCGAATACATAACCAGACACGCGGGTGCCCGTCCTAAGGATCGGGATGAGGTGGACGAACGCATCATTCGGCAGTTCTTGAACCGGGAAGGTCGAATCATCGACAGCCAGGACGAGGTTGGCGGATATCCAGATCCTGCGCCGTCAACGCGCAAATTGGATGTGCCGGATACGAACATCGGCGAGTGGCTATCAAGTCTTGCATCTGACCTTGAGTAGGGAAAAGGTGCCGCTGAGAATGTGCACTCAGTTGTCATCTCGCCACGGCGAGTCTTCGACCTGAGTCCGCTGCAGCGTACGAAGGGTCTGCTTTTCCGGCTCGCCTTCTCGCATAACGTCTTGAGTGGACTTCCGGCGGCTGCAGCAGGGCTCGGCCCGGCACGAATGAACGTCCTTTAGCCGTCAGCTTGATTCCCTTCTTAAGACTCTTACTAGAATCGAGACGGCATAAATCCCGGATGCGATTAGTAGGACAAGTAATAGTAGGCGCCTCATAAAATTGCGCGTGGGATCGCCTCGCGGATAGTACGAGCGACCCGACTCAGGATCCCAGTTGTTTATGTCGTCAGGATCGTTTCCTGCGGTGGCCGTTTTGCCATCTTCACCAAGGGAATAGAGATCGAAACCCTGTTTGTTATTCTTTCCAGGGAAGACATAGATATAATCGTGTCCCCAGGGATCTTTCGGGACTCCTGGGTCTACATAAGGGCCGCCCCAGACCGATGGATCCACATCTTCAGGTTTGGTGGTCAGCGCCGCAAGCCCTTGAGTTTGAGTTGGGTAGCTGCCCGTGTCCACTTTGTACATTTGTAGCACGTTCGATGTCATTCTTATGTCAGATCTAGCGCGGTCAGCTCGGGTGCGCGACGCGAATGATAATTGAGGTCTCGCGAAAAGCACGGCTGTCAAGCAGAAACAGATCAGGATGCATCGTCTCGATCTTGTCATTTCAGTTCTCACCGTCCTCAGTCTGCTGCATCGTCTGGCGGGGTCACGTCAGCGTGTCGTGCGGTTCTCGCCTTGACAAGAAGCACTATGCTGCCCACGGTTCCGATTAGGAACAATGCCGGGCAAACAAGAATGGCCAGAATGAAAAAGAAAGCCTCGTCGCCGCCACCCGTACGTCCTTCCCAGAAGCCTTCACCAAACAAGACAATCAATAGACCGTAGACGAGGTTGTGCAGTACAGCGAAAATAGGCATGCACGCCGCGGAGACTCCTGTCAATATGAAGAATATCTTCTGTATTCTTGGCCCTCTGAGCCTGGCCGCCAAAACTACCAGCACGATTCCCAAAAGACCAAAGACAATTGCAAGAACAGCGGTCACCACAAACGGCACATTCACGAGCCTCTCGCCGAGGCTGGCGACGACCATGGCAAAAAGCACAATCAGCACGTAGAAAACAACGTTCCTCACTTTGAGAGCTTTCCCTTCCATGGCTTACTCCTTACCCCAACGGTAGAGCTTAGCCACGGCGTCAAGCCGTCGGCTCCAGTGGGTTGTTCGGAATCATTCCTTGTCTTCTTTGCCTATGAGACGAAGTATGTCCTCCTGTCTCGAGATGATTTCGTACTTTAGCCGGTCCGCCTGACGGTTTTCGTCAAACCGGCGGGACCAGTTGGGTAGAATGTTTATCGGCTCTACTAGCCAGCCGACAACCCTCGTTGAATGCTGGTCGAGGTCGGTACGGACGCCATCTGACCCCTCGGGCCGACGGAAGGAAAAACTGTGGCTGTGGTCCTCGTCGGGTAGAGGGATCGGGATGAATCCTAACCCCAGTATTCCTAGGAGCCCCGGTCCTGTAAGGCAGTGGACCGCTTGTCTCTCCGTGTGAACATCAAGCACCAAATCCGGATCCTTATCAAGAAGCGAGGTGTAGTTGATCTCTTCAAAAAGCCCCGTCCTAACTAACGTGTTGATGAGTTCGTCGCTTGCGGTGTTGATGTAAGCAGGCTTTTCAGTGCGAGTGATCCCTAGTACCAGGCGCGGCAGACGGTTCTGCGCTACGACGGCCTGTTGAGCCGGCGAAAGTGCGCGAGGCCGATGCACAGCTGCGCAACCCGCCAGGAGGACTGCCACCAGTACCACACAAACCTGCTTCATTTACGCCACCTCCATCCTAGGTCGAACTACGTGTTGAACAACTTGTACACAAAAGGCGCCGTGAACCTCATCTATTACCCCTCCGCGGGACTTGGCACGCCCTGACCGGCGCGGTTCAGCGCGTGAGTGTAGACCATTGTGGTTCTGACATGGAAAAGGGTGAATCGTTTAATCCAGTTGCACTGGGACCGCTCGGTCGTGCGTTCATGAAGGCGGGAACGCATGGCATCGCGTGTCGTTCGCTCTCGACGGTCCCCAGCCGTGATAAGATGCAATGACTTTGGCGTGACCTGTTGCACTTTGGTTCCCCCCGGTGCAACATCCTGCCTTTTGAACGGGCAATCGCTATGCCCTGACTGATTCGATCATACTGCTGCACTTGCTGTTCAGTCAAGCGGTAGTTCTCAGTGGGATGAACGAGCCGGAGAATCTCGATTCTCCGAACTCTTCGAAAAAGCAGGTCCTTCGCTCCGCTCAGGATGACAAGCGATGGAAAGATGCCAGGGCTAGGGATATTCCCTCACCTCTATCCTCTCCCAGAGGGCGAGGACTCGTGGTGCAAAGGTCTTTGGAAGGGGGCTGTGGGGGAGAACCTTTCTGTCCAGAAAGGTTTCCCCTGCTGAAGGCGGGCTCTCCACGGCGAGTAAACGGGACGCCCGACCTACCACAAGACTGGATTGCCGATGCTGCCTCGGCGTTTGTGTCATGATCTGTAGGGGCGGTTCGCTCGCCACGGCGAGTCTTCGACGAACCGCCCCTACCTGTTACTTGATCGTCAGCATTGCCAGCGTCTGCTCGTCTTTCACGAAGATCCTGTTCCCTGCGATCACCGGGTGCGCGAAGGTCGGCGTGTCGGCGACCTTGATCCGGGCCAGCTCCGCGTATTCCTTGTCGCTGGGCTTGAAGACGATCAGTTCGGAGTTGCTGGGCAGCGCCAAAATGACGGAGCCGGCGTCGACAATAGCCGCGAAACCGCTCCGGTCCTGTCGCGCTTCGTCTGTCCAGACCGTCTGGCCGGTCAGAGCGTTGATGCAGAAGAGGTTGCCCTTGTCAGACAGGCCGAAGAGAAAACCGTCTTTGAGCACCGGCGTGTTGAACTGCGGGGCGACATCCGGGTTGCTCCACAGCTCCTTGGCGGCAAATCCGTCCGCCTGCTTTTCGATCTTGACGGCCTTGGTGCCGCGGCCCGACCCGGTGTAGATTACCGTTTGCCCATCGACGATCGGGGTGGCTGCGTTGTAAGTCCTCCTCTCCGGTACGAACGGGAGCTGCCAGAGGAGCTTTCCATCGGCCACACCAATCCCCACGATGCTTTTTTCCGTCAGCGTCACGATCTGTAGAGTGCCGTCCACCGTCAACAGTACGGGCGAGGCATACTCCGGACCTTCGCCGGCCCACCGCCACTTCTCGTCGCCGGTTGCCAGGTCGAACGCGATGATCGCCCCATTGCCCTTTCCGCCAAGATGCGCGATGCACATCCCGTCGACGATGATCGGCGACATCGCCGTGAAAAACTGGGGCACGACTTTGGGGAACGGGTCCTTACGCCACACAAGGTCGCCGGTGGCGGCATCCAAGCAGGAGACGACCCCGGCCACGCCGAGCGTGACGACCTTTCTATCTGCCACCACGGGCGAGCTTCTGGGTCCCGGGTGCCTGGCGGCCGGCCCGCCCACAGCCTGCGCCGCGTATTTGTTAACCCAGAGTTCCTTCCCGCTGGCGGCGTCCAGGCATAGAGTGACCTCATCCTCCCCCTGCCGCGTGAAGACATAGAGCTTGTCGCCAACCAGGGCGGGCGTCGAATCGCCCGCGCCAACCGTCGCCTTCCACTGCTGCGTCAGCTCATTCGGCCATTCCTGGGGTGCGGTGAACCCGGCCACCTTTCCGTCCCGATTGGGTCCTCGCCACTGCTGCCAGTCCTGCGCGAAGACAGTGCCTACGCTGACCAGAATTACGCAGCCCAATATCACAGTGAGCGATAGATTTGCGTTTCTCATGTTGTCTCCTTGTCGGTTTCTCTTGAGCCGCGATTTCTAACTCGCTCGCAGACGGCTCCGATCCCCGCCTGCATGATGGGCTAGCGTGCCTAATCTCGCCCTTTTTTCGTTGGCACGCCTCCCTGTCAGTAGGTGCGTGTCCACTCGCCGACTATTATTGGCACTTCAACCACGTTAGAGGTAATGGTCGTCGCGGTAGCTCGGGTCCTCGCCGAACACGTTGGCCGCCTGCGCGGACATCGGGAACCTTGTGGGATATGGAACCCACTCGACGTGACCGTCCAGATAGAGGACGTTACCTCCGGCTGGGATATGGTTTGTCAGCCTCGCTCCCCCAGGCTGGTTGCCGATCAGGTCCCACATGATCGGCAGCTCGCTTGCAGCCACCGACGAAGCGGCCGGATTGTTAATATCGGTTATGAAAAACCGCTCGATTCCCTGCCTCGTCCGATAGAAGACCGGATTATCGAAGATCCCCCCGAAGTTCTCTCCAATATCCTCGTCCACAGGGAAGCCCCACTCGCAGACCCATCCCGTGATTGCGGCTTCAATAGCGTAAAGATTAGTTTCAATCTCAGCCTGTTCCTCGGAAATAGCGTGGCCAAGATAGACGTAATCCTGAGTCCCTATGTCCGCCTGGCACGGTATCGCAAGGTCGCCGCGTTCCGCGGTCCCGTATGGCAAAAACGGGTTCGGAACCATCCCGGTGCCGTTGTAGACGAACTCCTGTCCATGCGTGTGGTCGCCGAACCGTTTCAACGTAACACCCCACGGGCTCGATGGACATTGGAGCAGAAGCATGTCAGTGAGATATTCCGGATACAGCCCCATAACGTCCACAACGTGGTCCATCTCCCAGCTGGGCCCTCCGAGACACTCCGCAGGGCCGTTGCAGTTCGAGGTTTGGTTCATCGGGTAACGTCCGTCGTACTCGTTGGCGTACATGGCGAAGATGATCCCGAACTGTTTCAGATTGTTCTGGCAGGTGCTTCGTCTGGCGGCCTCACGGGCGCGCGCCAGCGCCGGCAGCAGAATTGCCGCAAGAATCCCGATAATAGCGATCACCACCAGAAGCTCGATCAGTGTGAAACCAGAACGTCTTAGAATCCTGCTCATTGTTGCGCCTCCTTTCTCGGTAGCCATCTGCCCCCCCCATTCTGTTGGAACCCGTTAAGTCCAGTAAATCATAATTTACATGGTCTGTCAATACAACAATCGCGTTTTCGACAAGAACTGGTGCACTTCGGTTGAACTTGGGCACGTGTTCGAATAGGCTCTTCAAGTTGTAGGCCTGGCACGCCCGGCGGGTTGCCAGCCGTCGTTTGGCCCAGATCTGCGAGCTCCACACGGCTCGGCGGGAGCCTCGCCCTCCCACAACCACAGCTTCCCTTGGTGGGACGGACATTCCTGTCTGTCACTCGTCCCTTGCGCTGCCGGCTCGGCGGGAGCCTCGCCCTCCCACAACCTGCCCGCTCTGATATGCAATAACCGAGTGGACCGCGTTGCTCTCCGCTGCGGGTTTCGTTGATTCTCTCTGTGTTTACGTGGTATTATGCGTCCGGCACGGGAGGATACGATTCACAATGTCCGACGTTTCAATCATCAAATGTTCAGATTATGATCGAGGTGTGGTCGAGGAGGCTGTCCGTCACGCGGTCGACCTGTTGGGCGGCATCTCTTCGATGATAAGTCCCGGCGAACGGGTTCTTGTTAAACCGAACCTGCTCCACATGACCGCGCCGGAACGGGCTATCACCACCCATCCATCGGTCGTGGCGGCCGTGATACGGTTGGTGGAAGAGGCCGGCGGGATACCGCTGGTCGGTGACAGCTCCGGTGTGCCACTTTACGAACGTGTGCTCCGCAACACAGGCATTGGCGCGCTAGCCGAGGAAATGGGTGTGGAAACGCCCAGTTTTACGGCTAACCCGGTCGAGGTCGAGAACAAAGACGGGCTTCAGGTGAAACGGCTGTTGCTGTCGAGACCGGCGGTTGAAGCTGACAAGATCATCTCGGTCTCCAAGCTGAAGACCCACGGTCAGGTCTACTTCACGGGAGCTATCAAGAACCAGTTCGGCTGTATCCCGGGTCTTCTGAAAGCGCAGTACCATTACAGATTTCCCGACAGAGACATATTTTCGGCCATGCTGCTCGACATAAACAGGTGCTTGAAACCCAAACTCGCGCTGGCCATAATGGACGGGATCGTCGCTATGGAAGGCAACGGTCCGAGCGGCGGGAATCCGCGCGAGGTGGGCGTTATCCTTGCCGGGA
>Ga0180438_10004041_pt1 | contig 21514 bp, 22 predicted proteins | sample SS_ome_12_FD_132455 | JGI IMG/M metagenome (GOLD analysis project Ga0180438, IMG submission 132455) | Hypersaline lake sediment archaeal communities from the Salton Sea, California, USA - SS_3_D_2 metaG | ecosystem: Environmental > Aquatic > Non-marine Saline and Alkaline > Hypersaline >...
GCGGTATCCGCCCACTGCATGTCATCCAGGACCAGGACCATTGGATATGTGTTTGAAATATGGAGCAGCAGGTTCGAAAATTGTTGGAAGAGCTGCTGTTGTTCAAGTGGTTCTGTGGGTTGGACTTTCCGATCCATGAACTGCTGTAATTCACACCCCCAGGCTGGATTGTCGGGTGCGAAAAACTTTGCGTGCTTGGACAGCCGATTCAGGTTCACGAATGAACGCAGCAGATCCGGGCTTTGTGATATCAGCGCAGGGATAGTACCTGGCAGCGCGGACCACAGGCGCAGTGTTTGATCGTGGTTTAATGTGCCTGCCCTCCAGGCGCCTTCCAGGTCGCCAGCCAGCAGGTTCAGGATTTCTCTGAAAGGGAGATAGGGATCGCCCAGTCCGGAATAGGCGCTGCAAGCGCCTTTGAGGACCAGTAAAGCCGGGACCTGCTCAGAAGCCTGGCGGGAAAATTCGTTCAGTAAAGCGGTTTTTCCACGACCAGGACCGCCGGTGATAAAGACGACCCTCCCTTCACCGTGTAAGGCTTTGCTTAGGGAAACGTATAACCCGGACAATTCCGCCTTGCGTGCTACAAAAACAGGCAAATCAAGCGATTTGGACGCGGCGCCAGCTTCTAAAAATGGGGGAAGTTCAGGTTTTATCTCGACCTCACCCAACTTTATTTGATCTGGCGCTGGAATCTCCAACTCACCGGATTGGATTTTATTGTATAAATCGATGGTGCTGGCTTCGGGTTCAACGCCCAATTCATCTTTAAGCGTTTTTTGAAAGGATTCGTAGAGGGCAAGCGCGCTTGAACGCTGTCCATTAATGTAAAACAGTTTCATTAACTTGCGGTGCGCGCTTTCATCGAAAGGTTCCAATTCGATTAAACGATTGGCGTTTTTTATACCTTGTTCCCACTGCCTTTCAAGGATCAGTGAATCCAGCAGTTGGTGGAGGGCGCTTATCCCGACCTGGTGCAGGCGAGCCCTTTCAGCGCTAACCCACTTGTCGAACTCAGAAGCGCCGCGGATGTAAAAGCCATTCAGGAAATCGCCCTGATATATCTCGGCTGCGGAATATAAATCCCTCATGTCGAGCATCCTCTCAAGGTCCCAGATATCCAGGCGGATACCCGCGCTTGCATCGATGGAAAGCGCATCTCTCGAAATGCGGATAAAACTTCCTAATTCTTTACGCAGGCTGGTAAGCAGGACGCGCAAGTTCGCAAGGGACCTGCCAGGGGCGCGTTCCTCCCACAGTAGTTCGGCTAATTGTTCGCGGGGGTGGGATTTGGCAGTACAAGCCAGGTACACAAGCAGCGCAGACGCTTTACGAGACACATGACCTGCCGCTTCTTCACCATTTCGCTTGATGGATAACCCCCCGAGGGTGGTAATATCCAGTTTTTCAGGGCCGGGCGCCATCGAGCACTCCTTACTGTTAATAGCGAGAGCGGTCTGGATGCTAAATTTCTTCGGTGAAGCCCCCGCTTTTGTCACCTAATACTTTACATTATTCTCTATGATATGGCAATATGAAAAGCGAGCAAGATTTTTTGCCATAAACGCAAGATTTTTAAAATAAATGAGCTGGAAACCTGCCCAACTCAAAACAGGATCGTTGAAAAAATCAAAAGAAAAGTTCTAAAAGGAACTCGACCACAGGATAGCGACGACAACGATATATATGATTGGGTAAAGCCAGTCCATGACGTTGTCGATCCTGTTCGCCTGTTCTCCACGCCCATTGAGTTCCATGCGTTTCAAGACAACATTGTAAACCACTACCAATACACTGATTCCGAAGGTAGATATGAGGACTTTGTCAAAAAAGGTAAGGTACCCCAAGCGCGGTAAGTCGTTGGCAATGGTAAAGTTGTAAGCGATGAAGAGCAGCAAATTTCCAGCAGTAACGTCAACTCTTTTGCTGTAATCTTTCAGGAAGAAAGTGATCCAGGAGACGATAATTATGAGCAATAGCGGGATAAATATGCGGGTGATGTAATACGTGAGCTGCCGAACAGTCTCAAAGCGAAAATTGAATTGGGGCTTGTTATCTACTGAGTTAATGGTTGTTTCCATATCGGTGAAAATCCATGCCTCTTCGCCCAATTGATCACCCATGCCGGTGTACCCCACATCATTTGAATAGAGGTAGAATTCTTCGGGAAACAGAGAGCGTATACGCACGTAAAACTGCTGCTTGTCAAAAGGGAATTTTTTAAAATTAAAATCGGGCGCCTGAAACGTGGTCGTAAAGCGTTCCATATATGTGGCACGCCCATCCGGAAAAATTACGGCAGACTTGTTTTGCGTCCAGCGGTTGCCCTGCTGGTTGGTGATGACAAAATCAGGCCAATTGCTTCCAGTTTCTTTAATAAAATCGTCGAATTCTTTTTGGGTGAAGGGCTTAAAGGCGCACTGGCAGGTGTCGGGGCTGAAGGCTAGCCTGGGGTCCTGCCACTCTAGGCGAAGGTCTGCAACTGCGGAAAAATTTTCAGCTTTTTGGTCGACATCCGTAATTTGATCAATTTTCAGGCCAACTTTTACATCGATAGGTTGGCGGATTAAATCAAAACCGCCAGTGTCACTCACCTGACCGCTGAGAACTTCAGGTTCGTTCTGCCCGACAATAAGCCGGAAGTCCCCGGTTGTCGTCTTGTTGTCATCGCCAAAACTTTCAACATACAGCCTGTAGTTGCTGCTATGCTCATCAAAAGAGTATTGTAAAGAACCGTTGTTATCCTGACCGGTCAGGTTGGCAGTCCTTATCGGTTTTCCGCCAAAGTCTTCCAATACCAGGATTGGAACCAGGTCGCCGGATATCCCCTCGATATAGGCATACAGCGTATCACCTGGCAAAAATGTTTCCAAATTGAAGAAAGTGAATTGTTTATCAGCGGAAAGCGTGCCCGTGACCCTTTGAACGGCAACACCGAATTTAGAGGCTTCTCTTTGCAGAGCAGCGATCACATCTCCGGTCTCTTGTACTTCTTCTGTGAAGATTTTGGGTTCGTTCAAGCCTAAACTGAGCTGGTATTCCCCAAAGGAATTTGTCCCCGGAGCTGCAGTAACGATGAACAAGTACTCGCCGTCAGCTGGGACTTTGAATGGGATTTGGGCGTCGTATCCATCACCGCTGTCGTCGTCCCAGGCAATGAACAGTTCTCCCGCGATTTCTTCCAGGGCTACCAGCGGATCGCGCCCTTCATCAATTGCCATTTGAAGCTGCTGCTGGTAATCCTTTCGTATCGTCTCTATTTCATCATCCCCGCTTGCTATAGCCAGGAGCGGATCGAAATTGCCTGAGATACCCGAGAGATTAATATATAATGTATCGCCAGCCTGGAGAGAAATCGTACGGTAGAAGTGGTTTTCTCCTACGACAAGTTCGGTTTTTATCTTTTCAACCATACGGCCGCTTTGGGCAAGAGCGCCAAACGTTCCAAGCGCTTGCAGGACCAATAATAAGGCGATAACAGCGGCTAACAGCGCCTTCAATAACCACTCCGGTAGGATTTTATTGTGAGAATCGAGCATGGCGTCTTTGTCCCTAGAAATCTCAAAAAAGGATGAATCAACGGCAGAAAAAATTATATCATTTGTGTAAGCGTGATTTGTATGCCTGACCGGGTGGAAAACAGGAGCTTCTAGGCCATTCCGAGTGTAAATAACGTGATTTCGGGCGGGCAATTGTATCGAAGCGGAACGCTGATATTACCGATACCGCGATTGGTGTACAGCCACATATTGTTTACCCGGTAAAGGCCGAAATCGTATTTACGTCCCAGGTGGGGCAGGATGAGCGGGCCGATGCTCCGCAGGCGTACCTGCCCACCGTGTGAATGCCCTGAGAGCTGAAGAGCCACCCGGCTGTCCTTGGAGTAAATATCAACCAGGTCAGGCTCATGCAGCAGCAGCACTACAGGAGCGCCGGGAGGCGCATTTTCAAGGGCGGCATCCAGGTCCGGGTTCCCGCTCCAGCCATCATCCAACCCCGCCAGGTAAAGAGTACTCTTGCCGATGTTTACCGGGATACCCTGGTTTTCGAGCACCGGCAGCCCTGATTCGCGCAGGGCACCCTTTACGACACTGGCGTTTGACCACAGGTCATGGTTACCCAGGACAGAATAAACGCCATACCTGGCGTTTAAACCAGATAAGATTTGGGCCAGGTCGAAAACTGCGCCTAAGTTTCGCCATACGAAATCACCGGTCAATACGGTCAAGTCTGGTTTGAGTCCGTTGGTGATTTCCACAGCCTGCCGGATGAGCTCGGGAGTTGTATACGGATAGAGATGGAAATCCGACATCTGGGCGATTTTGAACCCTTCAAAAGCTGGGGGAAGGTTCACAACGGGTATGGTGATGTGCTCAAGCGATAACTGCCGTGACTCATCACCCAGATATAAAAAGGTTGTGGCGGCGACCAGCCCCCCGCCCAGCGCGGCCCCGGTGAACTTTAAGAAATTACGTCTGGATAAGCTGGTCATATTGAAAGCGATCGATTAATGAAATCCGTTAGCTGTTTTTTATCTTTCAAAAGAAAAGTTAACTTAATCCCTCGACGAGTAATTCTAAAAAGCGGGCGCGGTCAATATGGACACCGACATCCACATTCGGTTTATTCGGATGATGACTGGATATGTCGGCGACAGTGCGCCCTCTAGTGAGCGATCCGTGCAATTCGATGTCAACATGCATGGGACTGGTGGTCAGGATACCCGGGTCAGCGACGGCGGCGACAGCACAGGCGTCGTAGATTTGCCCGCCTGGCATCCCCAAATTATCCATGAACCAGCGCACTTCGTTATGCATGATGCGCGCCGCGATGCCCGCTTGCGGCGTCCCCAACCGGTTGATTTCTTCAACATCCTCGAGCGTGACCAGCGCTAAAGAGGTGACTTCCAAACCCACCATGGTAATTGGAATGCCGGCGTTGAACACGATATATGCCGCTTCCGGGTCGGCCAGGATATTAAATTCAGCGGATGGGGTTGTGTTCCCTTCGATATATGCGCCCCCCATGGTCACAATACGCGGTATCCGCTCGACCAGGCGCGGCTCCAAACGCAGCGCAAGCGCCAGGTTGGTGTGCGGGGCGAGGGGAGCGTAGATTGTTTCGGGGCCGTGGGGACTCATGTAATACTCAACCAAGAAGTCAACCGCGTGCTGGCGTTTTTGTGGCATGGTTGGTTCAGGGAGCGGCAAGGTGCTCTTCTGGATGGGATGAGAATCAATGGGATCAGCGATTAAAGGGTGATATGCGCCTGCGTAAACTGGGACTTTCTGTAATCCGCCTGCTTCCAATACTCGTCGAGTGTTGTCCAAACAAACCTCTAAAGTACCGTTACCGTGGCAGACCGTGACAGCCTTGAGATTTAGGTTTGGGTGGTGCCCAGCCAGCAGGATGGCGACAGCATCGTCGCCGCCGGTATCCACATCCAGGATGATTTTCTGGGGCATAAACTGTCTCCTTAAGAACCGTTCAGGAATCAAAATCTTCAAGCATGCGGCTGGTTTGAATGCGGCTTAAACCGCCGCCTTCTTCCGGATTGCGGCCGCCGCCGAAGTCCCGAAAATATGGTTCGCCGAGCAGCTCGGCGCGATAAGCAGCGAACAGCGCGCCAGGTAAATATGTTATTAAGGATGAGAAAATTTCTGGTATTTCATCTGGCATTGGTAACCAGAAATCAGCGCCGCCAGCCATATCCACGACATCCAGGGATGTGACAGCGGCGACCTGCCTGCCGATTCCCCTGGCAGCCTGGATAATCTCCACAGCTCTGGAGAGGTCGCGCCCCCCCGAACAGATCACAAAAGTGGGCGTGGCGGGTATACGGGCGAAATACTGCAAATGAGCCCACTCCTCCAGGTCCTGCCCGAGGGCAAAATCGCCGCTGGCTTCCAACAGCTTGGCTGCTGAAAAAAGGGCAGTCCCAAAGTTTGGGCCGGCTCCGGTGAATACATATTCATTTTCATCCAGCCAGGATTCCGCCATCCTGCCGGCAATTTTTGAGCAGCTTTGAATGGTGCGCTGGGCAGTGTCTGCCGCGCCTTCCAGTTCACCCCTGAATTCAGAAGCCTGGTGCTGCGTGAGGACTCCACGGTTTTGCCCCAGGACGATCCCAAGACGGAATAAAACCAGCTGGTTCAGCACGTAAGTCACTGATCCCGGAACAGGCAGGTCTGAGGAGGGCGTTACGGCTGGCGCTGGGATGCGGAGGGTATATTGAGCTGCCGCTGCCAGACGGCTGGTGGGTGAGGATGTTAGTGCAAGCGTACTGGCGCCAGCTGCCCGCCCGAGCTGCAGCGCCTCAATGGTGCGGGCTACTTCACCAGAAACCGAAATGCCTATCACAAGGGTGTTCGCAGGGCTCTGCTGCGGCAGGTTTTGGGCGGTATAGCGCGCGAAGTGCATTGAAGTCATAGCTTGTGTGGGAATTCCAGCCAAAGTCTCGAAAGCCAGTTCTGAAGTGAGGGCGGCGTGGTGCGAATCGCCGCAGCCGCACACGAAAATCCGTTCCAGAGAGCGGGCGAAATCCGGGTCTAAAGCGGCATGAACCGCTTGACCCAATTCTGGAATGCTGCTGCGCATCACCCCGGGTATGCTCTGGATTTGTCCTAATAATTGATTACTGTACATCAGTTTCACCTATAACGCTGACAGTATTTCTTTAAAGGCAGCACTTGAATCGGGGTATGGGAATGAAGCGGATTGTCCTTCGAGAAATTTGATCACCTGGGCGCGTGGCGGGAAAGCTGAGCCGCCCCCCCAAACGGTGGTTGCCAGGCCGCCCAGGGCATTGGCGAGCAGACCTGCTGCCAGCAGGTCGAATCTATTCAGAAAGGAATAGATTAACCCAGCGCTGAAAGCATCCCCAGCCCCGGTGGTGTCAATTGAAGATACGTCGAAGGAGGGTACTGTGATCTGTTGACCACAGCCAGCCATTCTGCAGCCGGCGCGCCCGAGTTTTAACCCGATGACATGCACACCTTGATCGAGCATGGTTCCCAGGGCAGCGTCTATCGTGTCTGCCTCGGATAATGTTAACGCTTCCTGTTCTCCAAGGACGAGTACATCGAGCATGGGCAGCAGCCGTTGAAGCTCACCTTTGGCTTGAAAAACAGGCGCTTCGCCAGAATCCAGAGATAAACGGGTATTATTTGCGCGCGCAGTTTCAACTGCCCACCAGGCTGATTCTTTCTGTGGTGAGAACAAAAAATTGTACCCCGACAGGTGCAGCACTTGGGCAGAAGAAATCAGATTTGGATCGATATCTTCAGGCTTGATGCGAGTGTTGGCGCCGCGGTAGGAAAACAGGGTCCTTTCACCACTGGCTGTTATTGGGATGAATATCAAGCCTGTTGATACTTCGTGGTCGGTAGAAACGGAACGCAGGTCCACATCGAAATTATCCAGCGCGGCGCGTGCGATCTCTGCCCAGTGGTCATCGCCGGTGCGGCCGATCATGCCGGTCTGGATGCCAAGTTTTGCCAGCACAAGCGCACTGTTGGCTGCCGAACCTCCCTGATCGAGCGAAACCTGCACTGCCATGGCGTCACTCCCGGGGGCTGGATAATCAGGTATCGACATCAATACATCCGCATTGATGTCTCCGAACAAGGCTACATCTACCATGAAGGGGATTTTACCGTAGGTTTGAGGGTTTTTAAAATGCGTTTGCCTGATAGCCGGAAAAATCAGTGCGCTTTTATTTCCCCTACTTCGATGACGTCAACGGGAACACCTTCGATTTCGGTCGGGATCAGGTCAGCTGGCGAGAGCATTTCGGGCGGGAGTTTTTGTTTTACAGTCACGATTATCGCCGTAGTTCCCGTACGCTGACCGTTTTTTCGGCTCAGCCCGAGACCTACACCTAGCACATTGGCTTTACGTAACAGGGCATCCTTGTGTTTATCTTTGACCGCCTGGGCTCTATCTAACGCGGATTGTTTTTCCAACTTCTTGCTTATCACACTCTGGCTGACAAAATCGATATTCAAACAATCGATTACAGCCTGGATGGGGTTATGCAGAGTGGCCTGGTTGGAACCCGCAAACAACAAACCAACCGCGTGAGCTGAATCAGCAGTCACTAACAGTGAGCCCGAATCGCCGCCCTGGGATATGGGGCTGGTCAAGATTTGCTGTTCAAAGCTGGCGGAACGCCCCGCGCCGTATTCGATCTCTATGGTTGTATCCAGGACCAGAATTTCGCCAGTGCGTAATCCAGTTGTGCGGCCGGATTTCTGTACAAGCATGGCCAACGAGGCCGGTTTAGTGCCCACAACTTCACCGATCTCCAGGATATCATCACTGATCATACTATCTTCAACAGGGCGGGCGACGGCGGCGTCCACTAAATTTGTAGCTGATGGATTGGTTTTCATAACCTGGAGTCTGTGGCCCGAGCCCATCATACTGGCGATTTTGTTTCCAAAATCGGTGTACAACTCTGCGTAACTACATGTTGGAGGAGATAGTCCAAAGTCGATTTTACAGTAGTTTTCAAGATGGGCAATTGTATCCTGTTCGATTCGGCCGCCGTCTACCACGCCCGGCTGGAGGATTGGATCGCCTATTTCACTTTCGTTGCTGTTGGCTATTACATGGTTGTTTGAAAGAATTAGCCGCCTGCCGCTCGATTTATCGCGCACAACGGCGCCAAATGTCCCCGCAGTGACCTTATAATGACCGATGCTGACACCAGGCGGCGCAGGACGCCAGCGGTCGGTTCGCAGCGTCAAGGGGCGCAAGTCACCGACCTCCATTACATCGGTACGTATCCCGTCAAGTTCGCTCGGGACGAGCGCTTCGGGTAGCAAGCCGGCAATGGGAATCTTTTCGCGCACCAGTGCAATAATGCTTAACTCGTCGGTTTTATCTTCGCCGACCATTTTATACCCAACGCCGACACCGACCACATTTGGCCTGTTTAGAATGGCTGATTTATGGAGGGATTTGGCTTGTTTGGCTTCTTCGAGTACCGGCATAATATTGCTCCGCGCGTATATTATTTATGCATGGATGCAAATAATGTACCAATAAATTATTGGAGGGCAGATTAGGTGGTTTATAGACGCTGAAAATCTTCAGGCAATAGGTTGGAAAAGATTAATCGGGTTTGGCGCGTGAGCGCATACTATCGCGCCGCTGGCGCATTAAAGATCGAATTTGTGGCGCCATTTCTTGGACGATCGGCGAGGCTTCAGCCGGCTGCCAATCTTTTACGGCGCCTTTCACTGGCTGCGGCCATACTGCCGAGGCGTGAACGACGCCTCCGGGAGCGTCTAATTCCGCGAGCGTTTTTAAAGCCAGCAGGATTACTTCCATTTGTTGAGCTGGATTACCAGGCTGCCCTAATGTCTGCCCAAATGGGAATGCTACTGCGAGTGTACGCGGAACGCCGATCTTTTCCGCCCAGCACGGCATGGGGGTCACCATGATCGTGGAGAGTCCGGCAGCCTCCAGGGTGCGCGCCAGCACGGGCACGTTTAGGCAGCAATCCGGTCAGCTGGGAGTGAGCAGCACGCAGTTTACTCCCTCGGATAAAAACTTACTGGCTACCTGGGGACCGTATAATTCTCGCCAGGAGGAGGTATCCGGCGGGTAGCCCTGGTAACCCATGAAGGAAAAATGATGTTCCGCCAATGCGCCAATACCCCCCTGGTCAATAAGATCCTGGAAGCGGTTGATTGGAAGCAAGATATTAAAATCGGATTCAGCCCAGCACGGGTTGATGTGCAGGTGGCTAACCCCAATTTCATCCTGTCGTATAGAAGAAGGAATGATGCGGTATGTCGGATCGCCCCAGGTTGGTTCGGCCCGTTCGCGCTCGAGATCGAACGGTGGTTGTGAAACTTTGTGGAATAACCCGCCCGAAGTAACCAGACCGAATTTGCTCTCTGACAGGGGTCGGCTCAGCGACGTCCAGGGGATGGGAAGTTCGCTTTCGACTTCCACCATCTGGTAGAATGCGGCGATCAAGCGGGGTAAAAATGTATAACTGTCGACTGGCATGCTTGTAAAACCTTTTCTAAGATTAACGCACCTTGCCCACCGGCATAAGCCCCAAAGGCTGCTCTTGCCGCTCCAATTGTAAAGCCTTTTTCAGTTGGTCATCGTGAAATGCGCCGATGTAAACCGTTCCCAGGTCCAACGAACCAGCCTGCAGATAGATATTCTGAGCTGCAGCCCCGACTTCCATGTGGACATACCTGTCACCCCTGGCCCCGTATTTGCCAGTTGTGCGTTCAAATACAGCACTCATCACAATCAAGATGGGCGCGTGTGCGACTGCGCTCTGGTTCAGCGCAGCGCTGGACAGTGCCTTTCTCGGGTCATGGTCAAGCGTGCGGGTGAGTGCGTGTTCAGCGGGGATATATTTGTATACCCCGCTCGTCAGACCCTCAGCTCTGCCAACCACCAGGTATACTTCCAGCGGATACAGCGCGCCGGCAGAAGGGGCTGTCCTTTTCCCGGAGGGGTCTGTGATCCCCTGGGAAGCCCACAGCAGTTGCGAGATTTCGGACAGTTCTAACGGTTCCGTTGTGTAATCTCTCACCGATCGCCTGCGTTGGAGCGATTCTTCAAGGGATATTTCACTTCCCAGAGCAGGAGCAGGCAGGGGTATGTTTTGGGAGCCAGCTGCCTCAATTTGCAGATCGGAATCTAGCTGTGTACCGCCAGAACAGGCGGCAATCAACCCGCAAATAAAGAGAAGACTTAATAAAAATATCTTGTAGATCATCTTATCCCGATCCTGGTTTTAATTGAAAGGGTCAGCGCTCATTATGAAACCTGCCGGATAAAAACACAAGGCTTTTGAACGAGTAAAGTCTTGAATAACTGGCGAGCGGGCTATGTAACCATCAGGCTTCCCGGCGAAATTATTTTAAGAAAATAGCATCCAATTCACGAACCAATTCACCTGGTTTCTCTTCGGCAAGGAAGTGGCCTGCACCGGATACGCGGTGGACCCTTACATCTGGGAAATGCTTGGTCCAGTAGTTGAGTTCTTTTTCGCGGAAGGCGATGTCTTTCATACCCCAGGCAATAAGTTTTATCTTATCTTCCAACGCCTCCCGCTGCGACCACAGACCTGCCAGCCAATCGGATGCGGCAATAATTTGCCTGGGAAAGACCCAATTGCCTTTGCGCTCAGCAGGTTTTGCCAATGGTTTGATGTAATGCCGGTGGATTTCAGGTGTAAGCTTACTTTTATCACCATAAAGAAATTTCATTACTGTGTTTGCAAAAAAATTGTACTTACGTATCAGCCAGCGACCAATTGGACCGCCGACAAAACCGCTGAAGCCGCGGTAGTACCAGTCATTCTTTGCAGACCACATCCAGGTATTGGTGATGACGATGTTCGTAATCCTTTCAGGGTGGTTGATGGCGTATGCGAGCCCAATTGGCCCACCCCAGTCGCTGACGATAAAGGTGATATTCCGGAGATCGAGGGATTCAAGTAAGTTTTCAAGGTTTTCAGCATGCCCTGCGGGCAGATAATCCCAATCTGTAGGTTTATCGGACAAGCCAAACCCGATATGGTCAGGAGCGATGCAGCGATGGGTTTTGGAGAAGTGCTTAATTAAATGTCTGAATTCAAACGACCAGGAGGGATTGCCGTGGACCATAACAAGCGGCTCGCCGGTGCCTTCGTCAACATAACGCATCCTTCCCGCTGGCAGGGAGAATTCTTTGGGTGTGAAAGGATATAATCCAGGGTTGATCCAATTGGGGGTCATCAATTTATTCCTTCAACAGATATAATCAGGCGTGAAATCCATCAAACACTTTATGTAAAATAATGCGGATGATATCCAGAAAATCAGCGCGGTCATCAAGTAAAACGGTCGCCTGCAGAGAGGTGAATACGTATTTGGCAGCCCAGCAGCGGCAGGCTATACCAGCGGCATCATAATCTTCATGCACGATGAATTACCCTTGGATAATCTCCAGCAGTGAGCGCACAGCGGTTCGGCATCCTTCGCCGGAAGTCAACCGCCAAGGTTTCATGTTGAACACAAGATGGTTTTCCTGGGGAGGCTGTCCGGCGTATTCGATATATACCATGCCGTTCTGCAGGAGCATTTCGGCCCGATTTTCTACGGACGTAACCCGCCCGGCGATAAAGATATTCAGCCTGTCAGAACAGTCAGCTTGTACAGCGTCAATCAAATCTTCTTTGAATTTGAAATACTTATACAGTGCACCCGGAGCGAAATTGATGCTGTCTGCCAGGATTCGGATGGATAACCCATCAATCCAATCCTCGACGATCATTTGCCGAGCATTCTGGAGGATCGCCGGTCGCGTCTGGGCGTGCCGAAAGTATTGCAGCGTTGAGTTTGATTCATGCGTATATTCAGTAAGCATTGATTACTAAATATACGATAAACTGGTAGGGATGTCAAAAATTCCACGCGATTATGCTGTGAATTTGAGGCGAATGAATATGTTTGGAAAGTGGATACTGATATGGATTGTGTGGCTGGTGGTTTGCATGTCCGCATGCACGAGTCCAATCGAAAGCGTTGTCCCCCCTGACCAGGATGAAAAGGGTGAGGCGCCAACGACCGGGGAGACCGTCGATATTGATAAGGCAGTCACGTTGGGGCCTACCAGGCAAACGGAGGTCGAGTTGATTCCGACAAACGAACCGAACTTTGGATACACTTACCACAGTCCTGACGGTAACCGGCTGGTCCGTGGAGCGGGCGCGCTACCAGGCTCGACGCCGGTGGATGTACCTTTACAAGGGGTTCCGGAGTGGATTGCGGCCGCGCAGGATGGGGATACCAGCGTATGGGCGGCTGTTTTGGAAGATGGAGAGGTGCAGGCGTTTGTGTTTGAGGCGGAAGGAGTTCGGGAGATAGATATCACCCCCGGGCGTCTGCCGCCGGGCATGCCCCCGCTGCTCAAAGTACAGGGAGGCAAAGCGGAGATGGTCAATGCAGGGGGTGAAAACGCATCGCCTCTCAGCCATCCGGCAGTTCTGGATCCATCTGGGGAACTGCTGGGATACATCGATATAAATGGTGATGTGGTGATCCAGGAATACGGCGAAGAGATGGACAGGCTGGAAGTCAATGCCCTGCCGGATGCGCGCTTGATTGTAGATGAAGACGGAAATATACTGGCGCTGAGCGACCCCACCCGGCGATATGAGCACGGGGTTTTGGGAGATGATTTGGAAGCTGCCAGCCTCACAGTGATCGAAACAAAATCTGAGGCGCGCGTTGTCTTGCGCATACCTGTGGATGAACCAGCAGTATTCGAAGGGATTGCTCCCATCTGGGTAGACATGAACGCGGATGGCGTCCGGGAAATCATCCTGACCCGCAGCGATGCAAGGCAGGGCGCGCAGCTGGTGGTGTACGACCAGACGGGGAGAGAAATTGCGGCTGGACCAGCCGTCGGGCAGGGATACCGGTGGCGGAACCAGCTTGGGGCTGCGCCTTTCAGTGCAGGCGGTATCTGGGAACTGGTGGATGTGCTCACACCGCACCTGACCGGTGTGGTTGAATTTTACAAATTGGATGGGGAGAATCTAGAAATTGAGGCGCAGGTGAGCGGGTATACGTCGCATGTGATCGGTACGCGCAACCTGGACATGGGATTGATGGGAGATTTTGACGGGGATCAAAACATCGAAGCGCTGCTCCCCAACCAGGCACGCACGGAATTGAGGGCAATAGAACGAAGCGAGTCAGGCGCATCTGTGGACTGGAGCCTGCCCGTGGGCGGGGCTGTTTCCAGCAACCTGGCTGCGGTCACCACCCCGGATGGAAAAATCATCCTGGGCGTTGGATGCCAGGATGGGCATTTAAGGATCTGGCTTCCATAAACTTCAATGAGCGAGTTCCTGCGCAGGCTTCGATTCTGCGCCAGGCGGGTTTTGGGGGAGCAGGAAATTCGCCATGAGAGCGGTAAGCGCGAACAGAAGACCCGAAAATATAAACGCTGAACGCAGACCAAAGGAGGCGGCTGCCGCGGCACCTATAAGCGGCGCCAGTGTACGGCTTCCGGAGGTTATGGAGTTATCCAGACCATAGACTGCTCCTTCCTCTCCAGAATGGGTCAGCCGGGCAAGCAAGGCGCTGATGATGGGGACAATTCCACCCAGGGCTACTCCGACCAGGGCTTGCAAAATAAGCAGCTGCCATCCGGCGGTGACATAACTCTGCGCGAAATACAGCAACGCGGCAAAACATGCGCTGGTGATCACAACCCGGCGGTGACCAACCCGATCCCCAAGCGGCCCCAGGACAAGCGCGCTCAGGGTGGTTGCCGCAAATGAAATGCCCATCACCAACCCTGTGAATGTGTTCAGACGTCCTGTATCGACCACCAGGGTTGCAATAAACAACGGCGCAATTGGCTGGATCAGCATGCGTCCCAACTGGCTTAGAAAGCGCATCCCGTAGGTGGATTTAACGCCGGCGGCTGCCAGGATGCCGCGCCATTCGGAAACCAGGCTCACCCGCTGGGAGCCCTTCACATGCGCAGGCTTAAAATCTTCTTTTACCCCAAAGTAAACCGTGAAACCCGCAACAGCCAAAAGCGAGGCGGTTACATAGAACGCGGCGCTATAACCAACCGCATCTGCGATAATCCCGCCAATGATGGGTCCAAGCGCGGCTCCGGTACTGATGCCGACCTGCAGTATTCCCATGGCATAACCGGTCCTTTCGCGGGGCGTGACAGAGGCCACCAGGGCGTTGGTGGCGGCAATCGTGCCGGTGATAAAACCCTGGATTGTGCGCAGGACGACCAATTGTTCGGCGGAGGTCACAAACGCCATCATCAACAAGATAATGGACCCGCCGAACATCGAACGTTCGACCATCAATTTGCGGCCGTAGCGGTCAGCTATCGCTCCCCATATCGGAGAAGCGATCATCATGGCGAGGGCCAGGGATGAATACACCAGACCGGCCAGCAGCTCAACGCTCAAGCCAGCGCTCGACCCTAATGATTTGACGTACAGGGGCAGGAATGGGAACATGCTGGAAAACCCGACCGCGGTAATCAGTTGGGCAAAGAACATGATGTACAATGTTTTTTGCCAGGGGACGGAAAAGGACTTAATCAGGCGATTCAGCATTATTTACGGATCGAGGCAACTTTTTCATCTAAAGGATTTTGACGTGAAGAGCGCTGGTCTTTTATCCAATCGATCAGTGGATCACGCCAGTCAGTGTTGGTATCGTAAGCGTTGGGGTCAAACTCGGCCAGCATGTGGTAGCTGTCTCCACCGGCATACATAAAATCATTTACCAGCACGGTATAAGTGTTATCCCCCTGCAGCGGTTCGCCCGTTTTATCGAGGACCCATCGGGCGCCTTCGCGGGATATGCCGCCAATTAGCGGGTCATTTCCGTGCCGAACCACTTTTAACAGCTGTTCGCCATCCAGTTTGACGGCCACCAGGGTGTTATCAAAAGGCAGCAGGTCGACGATATGCGCCAAGGTAATTTCCCCGGGAGGGAGCGAGTCGCGCACTCCACCCGGGTTGGTAAGGGCGGCGTCTGCCTGCGGATAAGCATGCAGCCAGGAATATGTGATCAGATCGCCCATGAGCGGGCTGCGGCGGGGGATGCCCTTTTCCAGATATGCGATGCTCACATCCAGCTGGTCGTCCGTTTCTTCCTGCCAGCGCTGGACGATGGCGGCTATCTGCGGGTCTGGGGGAGCGCCGCGGTTCATGCGGGTTTCATAATGTCGCTCCAGGACCGCACCGGATTTATGATCATAATCAATCTGGGCGAGAGCATAACTCTGGAAATACGACCCGCCTGAAAGGATGATCGTATCCCCGATGCGGTGAGCGTAGCGTTCGTGACAGTGGGCGCCGGTCATTATTGGGATATGCAGGCTTTTCACCTGCCAGGCGAGGCGGGCAAGTTCGTTTGAGCATATATGGCTGACCAGGATAATTACCTGAGCGCCTTCCTCGCGCATCTTTGGCACGAACTGCTCCAAAGGTCCCCGGTAGTCGATGAACTCCAAACCAGCCACATTTTTTGGATGGGTGACATTAGGCGTCTCGGTGGTGGTTAAACCGATAATCCCCATTTTAATATCCTGAAGGTTAAGGATCGTATAGGGGAGTATGCCAAGGTCGAGTGGTAAGGTGCCGTCATTTTCATAACGGATGTTGGCGCTTAAGTAGGGGAAGGTCGACTCAGAGATGCGCGTTTTCAGGATGTCCAACCCAAAATCGAACTCGTGGTTGCCGACAGCAGCCGCGTCGTAACCGATGGCATTCATGACTTCAACCATACCCTGGCCGTGGAACCATGTGGAGACAGCCGGACCGGTCCAGTTATCGCCGCCGCTCAAGATTAACAGGTGCCCATCCTGGCCGAAATCACCTGCGTCCCACAACCCGGCTAAATTTGCGGCGCCGTTCGCCTCACCCGTCCCAGCCATCCAGCCGTGTTCGTCGTTTGTATACAGGATCGTAATCCTACTGATACCAGGGTCAGGTTCAGGTGACTTGCAGCCCGCTAACCCGATCAGGATTAATAAGAATAGAAAAGTGGTTTTTTTGGTTAACATATTTTGAGTCCGTGACCCCTCGGCAGGCAAAGCTTCTGCTGGGTTACAAAACATACAGCCATCCAGTAGATATTCCTATTTAAGCAGAATTTAGCCCGAGTTACCCTCCGGGTGGGATGCTGGCCGCCCAATCTGGAAACCACATTTCTTGAACTGTTCCAGCAGGTTGTCCGGAAAGGTCCACTGGCCCCATTTGCGGCAAATGTGTTCCGTCCAGCTGTAATTGTCAAGTGTGAATGTTTCTTCCCGGTCAATTTTTATGGGGATCATGGCTTTGTTACGGCGGTAATAGTCCTGCGCCAGGTATCCACGGTCCATCCGGTCCATTGACAACTGGATCAATTCCTCATCGAAATGCGGGTACTGGTCCTCAAAGAGCACAAAATCCATCGGGTAGCGAGGCCGGGGCGGCGGGTCTTCGGCAGGGTATCCCATCGTGAGCTGTACCATCGGAAAGACGCGCTTTGGAAGTTTGTATTCGGCGATTATCTGGCTGGAGCGGTACGGCGCATTCCCCAGGAAGCAGCTCCCCATTCCCAGGCTTTCGGCAGCCATAACCATGTTCTCCGCCATCAGGGCGGCGTCCTGCATGCCGAGCAGCATTAGCAGCGAGTCGCTGGCGACCATCTCCCACCCCCGGCGTTCCATGATCAGCTCCCATTTATGAACGTCGACACAAACGGTGAAGAGCAGCGGAGCATTGAACGTATTGTTTTGAAGGTCGCGGCGTAACAACAGGCTGGCAAGCTGCGAAGCAAACGGGGCTTGCTGCCCAGCTCTGACAACTGTTTCTAAAACTTCGTCTGAAGGCATCTCATTTGTGTAGCGCCGGATCGATTTTCGGTTCAATATTGATTTGATAACCTGGTTTTCCAGCATTCGACTTTCCTCAATAATCGGTATTTTTGTATATTAAAAACCTGACGCTCTGTGGTGCAGACCGGATATTGCTGTCCCGCGTTCGGCCGCGATTTACCAAGAGGCTAATTATACGACAGCTGCCCCAGGTTTAAATCACAAGTAAATTTGATTTCAAGACCCGACATCTTTTTACCAGGTTTCTGGGTAAAATTGAAGTCTGGTTCCCAGAAACACATGTGGTGAACAGGAGGAAGATAAGTGTTGAGTGGTGAATATGGCTTTAGCCGGTTTGCTTAAACGGGCTCATCTGCGTATCCCGTCTGATAAGGGCGTCAGGACATTTATCACGGTATGGATGGGGCAATTGGTGTCGACGGTCGGTTCCGGTTTGACCAGCTTTGCGATGGGCGTTTGGGTGTACCAGGAGACGGGATCAACTACCCTGTTTGCGCTGAACCTGCTTGCTTTTGCGCTGCCGAACCTGCTGTTGTCGCCCATTTCGGGACTGGCGGCAGACCGCTGGGACAGAAGGCTGGTGATGATTATGAGCGACTGCGGCGCGGCGCTGAGCACGCTTGCGGCGGCCTCGCTGATATTCACCGGTTCGCTGGAGGTGTGGCATGTCTACCTATTGACAGCGGTGAACGCAGCCTTTACCTCGTTCCAGTGGCCGGCATATTCCGCCGCCACAACACTGCTGGTACCAAAGGAGCATCTGGGGCGTGCGGGCGGCATGGTACAGATTGGCGAAGCGATTTCGCAGTTGATCTCGCCAGCGGTAGCCGGGACATTGATGGTGACAGTTGGGTTGGAAGGCGTGGTAGTGCTGGATTTCGCCACTTTCCTAGTTGCGATTGGGACACTGGTCTTCGTGCGTTTTCCACAGCCGGAGGAGACTGAAGAGGGCAAAGCAGGTAAGGGCTCATTCTGGAAGGAATTCATTTATGGCTGGCAGTACATTACAGCCAGACCAGGTTTGTTTGGTCTGCTGATGATCTTCGCGGCGAACAACTTCTTTTTCGGATTAATGTACCCATTATTCGTGCCGATGCTGCTTGAAATGACCACTGCGGATGTTGTTGGATATTTATTTTCGTTCGTAGGGGTGGGCATGCTGGTTGGCACGGTTGTGATGAGCCTGTGGGGAGGTCCAAAACGGCGCGTCCACGGTGTATTGGGCTTCATGATGGTACAGGGTTTCTTCATGGTCTTCTTAGGAATAAGACCTTCCCTGATCATTATGAGCATAGCCGGTTTTTTGATGATGTTCATGAACCCGATCATAAATGGTTCCAGCCAGGCTTTGTGGCAGAGTAAGGTGGCTGTAGATGTGCAGGGACGCGTATTCGCAGTGAGGCGTATGTTTGCCTGGATTGCTATGCCGTTGGCATATATCCTGGCGGGTCCTCTGGCTGATTACGTATTCAATCCACTGCTGGTAGAGGGTGGTCCTCTTGTGGACAGTGTTGGGAAAGTGATTGGCGTTGGACCGGGTAGGGGAAGCGGGTTTCTATTTATCTGGCTTGGATGCCTGACCTTACTGGTTTCGTTATTGGGATATATCTACCCGCGCGTGCGTCGGGTTGAAGACGAACTGCCGGATGCCATCCCCGATGAAACAAACGTGCAGAGAACGACAGCTGAACCGGCGGCAGTCAATTAGAATACCCTTAGAGAAACCAGGTGAATCACGGCTGTAAAAAAATCGGGTAAAATTTTATAAAGATTCTGGTTAAATGATGTAACTTTTACCGGTTTTTTGCATCTAATGTTTGTTGAGGTTGTAAGATGCCTTTGTGTTGTGAAATTGTTTATACATGAGTTGCCTTTTTTGGTGATTAAATCAGGAGAAAACAATGCCGTTATTTGAATTTGAATGTCCTTCGTGTTCTCATGAGTTTGAGGAGCTTGTGCTCAGCTTCAATGGCACGGGCGATGTGAGCTGCCCGGTGTGCGGCGAATCGGATGTACAGAAAAAAATCTCCACATTCGCATCAAAAGTCGCAGGCGGAAATTCGCTCTCATTGGGCAGCAGCGCTGCTTCGTGCAATACTGGCAGCACCTGAGGAGTCCCATTTTAGCTGGTCGTGAACCGGCATTCTATCCCCCGAATATGCATATTCTAACGGGGGATTTTCTTTTTAATTGACCTGTAAGCCTTTTGTAATTATTAACTGCTAAAATCACTGCCCTGCAGGATTTTTCTGAACAAATGTTTACTGCAGCCAGGTGAAAAAACATAATGTTACGCAATGGTCTTATTTTATTGACGCTGATCATAACAGCCGGATGCACGGCACTGAGCGACGGCACCCCTGAAATTGTTGAAGAACCAGCACTAAACACCCCGATTGTTGTAAAGGAAAGAACGCCTGTTCAAAAACTAGAAATTACACAACAGATGAATGACCTTCGGCTTGAACCAACTTCTACTGCGGTACCCACGCAGGTTGAAATAAGGGCGGACCTGGAAAACCTGGGGCCTGCGCCGGAATTGGCAAACGAAACCTGGCTGAATACAGAGCAGCCACTGCGGCTGGCTGGCCTGGCCGGCAAGGTGGTGCTGCTCGAGATGTGGACATTCGGTTGAATTAATTGCCGGAACGTGATTCCCTCGTTGAGGGGATGGCATAACGAATACAGCTCGCAGGGGTTGGTGATTATCGGCAACCATTATCCCGAATTTGGATTTGAGGAAGACTTAGACAACCTGGCAGCGGCGGTTAGAGAGCTTGGCATTCAATATCCGGTTGCACAGGATAATAACGGAGATACATGGCGGGCTTACAACAACCGCTACTGGCCGACTTTATACCTTATTGATAAAAGGGGGCGAATCCGCTACGTGCATATTGGCGAGGGGTCTTATGCGGAGACGGAAAGCGCTATTCAGGCGTTGTTGGCTGAAAGTTATCCCTGAGAGAGATACTGACTGAAGTCTGTCCATAGGGGCTGAAGGCGCGCCCACGGGTGGGGATGAATTGTCGCGACCCCCCTGCGGGGATGGAGGCGCGACCTCCTGTGGGGACGTACTGACAAGTGGCGGGTTTTATTCAGGCGATTGACTTCCCGTCATGAAATATGTGCTCACCTTGTGGGGTACTGTAGCGAATGCCTGCGGGAGGTGTATCTTCATTGATAAATGCTGAAGAGAGATCGCAAGGCTTTGAAACCGGTATATGCTGTCCGAATTTCCACAATTGATAGTTGACAAACGAACAAATATTATTTATCATATAATCGTATACGAACAACTTCTGTCCGGTTGTCCAAGTAACCCAGGAGTATGCACAGCGTATGTATGAGGTTAGTGGTAAAGATAAGGCGGGATTTGCTAACCTGATAGCCTATTTAAACAAGCTGGAACTTTCATTTTGGGCATTTAACATCCCGCTCTGGGGGCATAACAACACATCCATTCATATCCATTCTTTAATTTTTATAAGGAGCAGGAATCATGGCGATTAATTTTGACCCTGAGGCGCACGAAAGCAGCCTTGTCGATAAAAGTCAAATTGAGACGTATGTGGATTTCAGGATGAATATCCCGAAACCATCCAATGAAGACGCGCACCTGCGGCATATTCTGCGGTTCTATATCACCAGGGCATTTGTCAAGACTGGCGCGCAAGATGTTTATATCCTGCCTGCATTTGATGTCGATGGTCAAAAAGTAAGGGTGGATGTGATGGGCGTTGGAGGTGAAAATACAATGCTGGCGATCACCGAACCCGAATCGGTTACACCGGAAACCGAATCCATACTGGCCTCATTGAAAGAACTGCTGGATGTTGAAACGGTCATTGTTTATTCTTCGTACGGCGAACCTGGTAATGTGCCGGAAGAGTATAAAGAACAGATCAATTCAAAACAATTCCGCTTGATGGCCGTCGTTCCGCCGCCCTTTGATGATGTGTATGAATATGACATCTGGATGTTTGAAACCACATTTCGTGAGTTATACGCTGGAGAATAATTATGCAGAGCACAACACCATCCGGTAGACCATATAAGATCGTTGTGGCATGTGGGACAGCGATCGCAACCTCAACGCATGTGTCGCTGAAACTCAAAGAAC
>Ga0180438_10004043_pt1 | contig 21513 bp, 26 predicted proteins | sample SS_ome_12_FD_132455 | JGI IMG/M metagenome (GOLD analysis project Ga0180438, IMG submission 132455) | Hypersaline lake sediment archaeal communities from the Salton Sea, California, USA - SS_3_D_2 metaG | ecosystem: Environmental > Aquatic > Non-marine Saline and Alkaline > Hypersaline >...
CGACAGATTGAACAAACTGACAGGAGGTAAGGTGGAGGTAAAGATATTAAAAGAACACAAGCTATAAGTTAAAGATTATGTTTATGTGAAAGGTGATAATATGGAAGAAAAGAAAGAAATTGAGAAAGGGAAGGTTTTGAAGAAGGACAAGGACGTTGTTCTTCCGGGAGAGAGCATAGTCGACAGCATGGATTATCTTCCGGGAAAAAACTGCTTTAGGGAAGGAGGCATAATAGTCTCGAAAAGGATAGGCCTGGTCTACTTCAAGAACCGGGTAATAGAGGTAGTCCCGCTAGCCGGAATGTACACTCCCGAGCCCGGAGACATGATCATAGGGGTCGTGGAGAAAGTGGAGAGGAACGGATGGGCGATAAACATAAATTCCCCTTACGAGGCTTTCCTTCCGCTCTCAGGCGTCAGGGAATTCGTGGATCCCATGAAGACAGACCTTTCGAAAATATACGGAGTGGGAGACGTCATATACGGGAAGATAACGATGGTGAGCCCCGCCAAGAGCATTCACGTATCCATGCAGGACGTGAAAACAAGGAAGTTCAGCGAGGGTAGGATCGTCAAGATCTCTCCGGTCAAGGTACCGAGGCTGATAGGCAAGCACGGGAGCATGATAAACCTGGTCAAGGACAAAACAAGTTGCAGTATATCCGTGGGGCAGAACGGCCTCGTATGGCTGCAGGGGGAGAACGAGACCCTTGCCGTCAGGGCGATAAGGACAATCGAGAAAAAATCTCATACTGATGGCTTGACCGATTACATCGAGAAGCTTTTGAGTAAGAAATAAGGTGGTATTATGGCTTTTAAGAGAAGTGATAGGAAAATGGATGAGTTGAGGCCTGTTGAGATGAAGGTAGGAATACTCAGCAACGCCGACGGCTCTGCATTTGTCAGCTTGGGAAAGACCAAGGTCATTGCGGCTGTTTACGGACCGAGAGAGCTGCATCCCAAGCACAGGCAAAACAACGAACGAGCGATCCTTCAATGCAATTACACCATGGCGCCGTTCTCAACTGACGAGAGGGTAAGGCCCGGGCCTTCCAGGAGGAGCGTGGAGATCTCGAAGGTAACGAGAGACGCTCTGGAACCCGCCCTCTTCCTCGAGGATTTCCCGAGGACAACCATAGACGTTTACATAATTGTCCTGCAGGCCAATGCGGGGACCAGGACGGCGGGCATAAATGCCGCAAGCCTCGCGCTGGCGGACGCCGGGGTTCTGATGAAGGACCTGGTTTCGGGCGTCGCGGTCGGGAAGATAGAAAACAACTACGTGATGGACCTGGCCGGCAAGGAAGAGGAGATAACCGAGTGCGACCTTCCGATAGCGTACATGCCCCGCTACAAGAAGTTCACCCTCATGCAGATGGACGGAAACCTTTCCGAGAAGGATCTTAAAAATCTGATCAGCCTGGCAGTGAAGGGCTGCGAGACGTTGTATGAAAAACAGAAAAAGGCATTGCTGGGCAGATGGTCAAAGGAGGGGGAAGTATGAAAGTTCAGGACAAGTACATAAACACCCTCGTGGAAAAGGGCATAAGGATCGAAGACAGGAAGCTTGACGAGCACAGGAAGCTGACAGTAGAGAAGGGCGTGATAGAGAACGCGGAAGGCTCAGCAAGGGTCAAGCTGGGCAATACAGAGCTCATAGCCGGGGTAAAGATGGGTGTAGGGGAGCCGTTCCCCGACACGCCTGACAAGGGGGTTCTGATCGTCAATGCCGAACTATCCCCTCTCGCGTCCCCTGAATTCGAGCTTGGGCCTCCCAGGGAGAATGCGATCGAGCTCGCCAGGGTGGTTGACCGGGGTATCCGTGAATCGAACTGCATTGACATGGAAAAATTATGCATTAAAAAGGGAGAGAAGGTATGGATGGTCTTCGTAGACATCCAGCCGCTGAACCATGACGGCAACCTCATAGACGCCTCCGGCATAGGTGCCATAGCGGCCCTGCTTGACGCGAAGATGCCTGAATATGACGCCAAGACCGAGACCGTGGACTACGGGAAGAAGAAAAAGAGCCTTCCCCTGAAAGAGAAACCTGTTCCAGTGACGCTCGCCCAGATAAACGACAAGCTGGTTGTAGACCCGGGAATAGAGGAGGAGGAAGTGATGAGCAGCAGGATCACGATAGTGACCAAGGAGAACGGGAACATATGCGCGATACAGAAAGGCGGCAAGAGCGGGTTTTCGATCGAAAGGGTGGAGGAAGCGATTGATATTGCCATCAGGAAGGGAAAGGAAATAAGAAAAATGTTATAAGTCTTTAAATGAATTAGTTTAAAGGTTTGGCAGCATGGCAAGGACCAAAAAGGTCGGACCTTCTGGAAGGTTCGGTTCGAGGTACGGAAAGGGAGTTAAGAAGAAAATAGTAGAGATAGAAAGGACGCAAAGAAAGAAACACAGCTGTCCGAATTGTCTCAAGCCCTCGCTCAAGAGGGTTTCCCCGGGAATCTGGGAATGCAGGAAGTGCGGATTGAAATTCGCCGGTAAAGCCTACGAGCCAAAAATCTAGATAATGGCAGGTGTTGAGTATGTACAAGTGCCTTAACTGCGGAAAGGATGTGGACATAAATCTAGAAAAGGCAAAGAAAATAATATGCCCTTACTGCGGATACAGGATCCTCGAAAAAAAGAGGCCTCCTGTAGTCAGGAGGGTTCAGGCAAGGTGATTGGTATGGTTTCGAAAGAGATTGAGCAATTGCTGGGCCAGGCCCAGATATACCAGCAGCAGATACAGGCCATAATGACGCAGAAAGGGGCCTTCGCGCTGGAGATAAACGAGATCAAGAAAGCGCTTGAAGAGCTGGAGAAAACCAAGGAAAGGGAGGCCTACAAGATATCGGGTCCCATACTGATAAAAAGCGACGTGAAAAAGCTCAAGAAGGACCTGAAGGATAAGCTGGATTTCCTTAACCTTAAGCTCAAGAACATGGAAAAACAGGAATCGATGCTTAAAGGGAAAATAGGCGGGCTCAAAGACAAGCTTTCGGAACTCGAAAAACCTGGAGCCGGTGGTTGAACTGTTAGGTGGTTCTCATGGGCAAGCTGGAGAAGGCGATAGGCCTTTTGGAAGAGATACTGAACGACAGGGGAGTCCCCAGGAACATAAAGAACTCGATAGAGGAGACTCTGGAGAGCATAAGGGGGCAGGAAGAGAGCGAAGAGGTTAAGATATCAACCCTTGTCTCCGTACTTGACGAGTCCTCCAACGATCCCAACATCTCCCTGTCCGCGAGAACTAAGATATGGGACATCGTTTCTAAGCTCGAGGAGCTGAACAAATAGTTAGTAATTTTTATTAAGGTTTCTGGAAAACAATATCGCAAGCTCCCTGCCAGGAGAGGACATTCTATCTTTGTATTTCTCGCGGATATCAGCAACAGAATAATGATGTTTTTTTAGGTCTTCCCTCACATCCCCGTATGTTTGCAGATTCTCGGCAAAGGCATACAAGAAACATCCACCTGCAGCACTAGCAGCCGCTAACGTCAGACCTATTTCGAGCAGTTCCGGATCAGTGCTCATGTTTATAATGCGGAAATTAACTTTAAATAACATAAACATCAATTGTCGACACGAATCAAACCGCTAACACGAAAACCTTTTTAAGTCTTTTTGTCATTTTATCATTATATCGTACGTTTCCGGAGTTTAATGATCAGGAGGGATGAACATGGTGTTTAATAGGTTGAGGAGAGGCATTTCAGGCATAGAGGACGAGGAAGGCATTCCCAGGGAGGAATACATCGAAGTGGGAGTAGCGGAATCGAGCAGGCCGGGAAAGATAGGCATAGCAATCGAGAAGCTCGAGGACTTCGCGGACACCGAGAGGATCCTGAGGGCTGTCAGGAGCGGGTCGCTGGTTTTCCTGAGGATCAAGGCCATGAAGGACAAGGACCTCGGGGAGCTCAAGAGATCCGTGGAGAAGCTTAAGAAGACCGTACTCGCCCAGAACGGGGACATCGTGGGAGTGGAAAACGACTGGCTGATCCTCGCGCCCGAGCACGCGAAAGTGGAGAGATAAATCCTTTATTTTCCCCTTTTTGTATTTTTAGCAGCAGGGGCATTTTTAAAACTCTATTTCTTTTCCTATATCAGGAACTGCCTCAGAAATCTGAATCATTATTTCTCCCCAAGTCAGTCTTTCTTTTTGAGCAAATGTCAAAACAGGGTAAGCTTGAGTAGACATGATATATCGATTGATGTTGAAAATAAAAACTATCGATGTGCCAATTTACTTCAGCCTGATGGCTTCCAGGTTCTTCGGAGCAGTTGTTTCGGATTTCATGTACTTGTGTATGTCCCTGGCGAGCTCGATACAGGTGTACCCGTCCCCGTGGTTGCAGACCACGCGCTCCGGCCTGCTGGAAAGCCTTTGGACGAAGTTCACGAGCTGTTTCCGGTCGGAATGGCCTGACAGGCCCTCGACCGTTTCGACCCCCATCTCCATCTGCAGCGTCTTGGTCTTGCCGTTCTCACCCCTCAGGGGGATTTCCCTCCATCCCTTCTGTATCCTCCTTCCGGGGGACCCCTCCGCCTGGTATCCCACGAAAATGAGCGTGTTTCTCTTGTCCGGGGCGAAGGCCTTCAGGTATTCGATAGCGGGTCCGCCCACGAGCATTCCGGAGGTTGCTATCACAACCGCGGGTTCGCTCGAGTCAAGGACATTGTTCCTTTCCTTGGGGGCTACCCTTTTGAATATCTCGGAAACGAAGGGGTTCTTTCCGTAGTGAAATATCTGTTTCTGTAGGTAACGGGAAAGGTATTCAGGGTAGGCGGTGTGTATCGCTGTCGCGTCCCATACCATCCCCTCCATGTAAACGGGGTGGTTAAACCCGTTTGAAGCCAGGATGCACATGATCTCCTGGGCGCGGCCGACAGCGAAGGAGGGGATCAGGACCTTACCCTTTGCCTTCATCGTATTCTCTATGGTCTGCATCAGCTTCGCCTCCGCGTCCCTCCTGGGAGGCTGCAGGTCGTTCGCCCCCCCGTAGGTTGATTCGGTTATGAGGGTCTCGACCCGGGTGAAATTCGTGTAAGCGGGCTCGAAAAGCCTCGAGGGCCCGAACTTCAGGTCCCCGGTATAGAGTATGTTGTGCAAACCTTCACCTATGTGCAGGTGCGTGAGAGCGGACCCCAGCAGATGCCCAGCGGGCTGCAGGGTAAGGCGGATGTCGGGCGTCATGTCCGAAACCTCCCCGTACTCGAGGGCGATGGTGTGTTTAACCACGTTCTCTATGGAACGCTTCATGTAAGGAACGTCTTTCCCCTCCCTGTGGCAGATGTCTATGTAGTCCAGGCAGAGTAGAACCATAAGATCGCGCGCCGGGGGCGTCGCGTACAGAGGCCCCTTGTATCCGTTCTCGTAGAGCCAGGGTATGAAACCGCAGTGGTCCAGGTGGGGATGCGAAAGGATTACAGCGTCAAGTTTCTCTATATCGAATTCAGGTATGTTGGTGTAAGGATAGGAATCGTTCGCCACGTTCACCCCGAAATCCATGAGTACGTTGGATTCGGGGGTTTCGACCAGCATGGAGGACCTTCCGACTTCCCTGAAGCCGCCCATTGTTGAAAGCCTGATCCACCTTTCCTTTTTATCGAGATCTTCAGGTCTCTTCGCGTTTATCTTCTGGCCTATGTTGTTAAGGAATTTTTTCCTGTAGTCAATCTCGGTGTGAAGAAGGTTCCTTACCGCGCGGACGATCGGGCTCTCGATAGCGGGCGCCCTCTCTATCTTGGGCAGCCAAAGAGTTTCGTTCTTTATCCTCCTGTAAGTCTCCCCTCCCTTTCCTATGACCATTCCCGGTTTCTGTGATTCTATAACAACCTTCCCCAGTTCCGGTTCGAAGTATATCTCCCGTATGCCCGCCTCCTTCGGTACGATCTTGTTGATGGCCTTCTTGGTTTTCTCCATGTCTAGGGTTATGGAGAGGTCCGGCCTTACCTCTATCCTTTTCTTGAGGTTGGAAACCATGCTCTTTATCACGCGCTCGTGTTCCTTGAAGAATTCCTTGTTCTTCGTGTAGAGCACGATCTCCGGGCCCTCGAACTTGACTTCTGTTATCTGGGCGTCCTTTGGTAAGTTCTTCTCTAGTTCCTTCAGAATGCTGCTCACTAGAATCTCCCCGTTGTAAAATTAACATCAGTTACTTTGCAAGCGCCTTTACTTCTTCATCCGAAAACATCCGCAATCCCCTGCCGCTGATAACCGCAAGGTCTATCCCGGACCCGCCTGAAGCTATGTCCCTCTCCGTCGCGGCCCTGACTGCGCGGACAGCTAGCCTTTTGGCGCTTTCCAGATCCATCCCTTCCTTGTATTTATCCTCAAGCACGCCTAAAGCCATGACAGAGCCCGAACCGGTTGAGAAGAAATCCCTCTCCTCGATGACCGAACCCGTCGGGTCGAAGGAAAACAGCCTCGATTTTTCGTCGTATCCCCCGACAAGCAGCTGGACGTAATACGGGAAGTAGCTCCTTGAATAGAGGATGTTCGCCACCAGGGTGGCGGCCGCCTTTACGGGCATCTTCCTTCCTTCCTCCAGGCTGTAGAGTTTCACTTCAGCCTTCACATATCTCTCGAGTGCCTGCGCGTCTCCCACGTTCCCCGCGATGGTCATGCCGATATGCTTGTCGATCTCCAGTATCTTCTTAGCGTGCTTGCTCGCGACCAGGTATCCCATCGTGGCTTTCCGCTCTGCGGCCAGAACAACTCCTTCCTTGCAGATGATCCCGACCGTGGTTGTCCCTGTCTTCAGCTTCTCTATTTTTTTCTCAGCCATAGTTATCACAAAAAATCATTCGACAAAACGCGTTTCGAATGTTATTCTATTGTTGAGGGTATTTAAATATGTTTCTGCCCACCTATGCTAATTTAATCCTTTGGTGTTATCCTCACCTCGGCATTCTTAGTCGTTCCTATGAATTTTGAATAATCGACCACAATGTAGTATTTTTTCTCATTGAATTTCCTGGTAACCTTGCCAACGATTTCATCGAATTTCTCTCTAACAGCGTTACATTCTTCCGCTATACTCTCCCTTTTGTCGGCAGGCGTCCAGCTCCAGGTCTCTTCCCAGGGGAAAGTGATCCCCACGTAACCAAGCGCATCGTCAGTGTTTCCGTATGTATCCAGACCGGCTTTTTGGAATTCAGAATACATTTCCTTGTATGCCCTAGCAATACGCTCTTCACTGCTGAAAACGGATCTTAGGTATCTGAACAGGTTCTCCATACGTAATTAAATGGGTGAAAATTTAAAAAACTAAAAATTAGATGCCCCCGCCGGGAATTTCACACATGGAAGCTAGGAGCGAACAACGTGAGCGACGTTGGCTCCATTTTGCTCCACAGCTTTTTCATAAAAGCTGTGCTTCGAACCCGGGTCACTGGCTTTCCACGAACTTTTTCCCTTGAGGATTTTTGCGACTTGCGTCAGCGTCCGGAAAAAGGCTCACGAGAGGCCAGTATCCTCACAGCTTCCCGAATTCAGTTCGGGAATTGACCGGAATGCCCAAGCCCTTCTCTTTGGAAGGCGAACGAAACGGAGTGAAGTGAGACTCCTTTTCGATTAAGCCTTTTCTTGAAAAAGGCTTACTAGACTACAGGGGCAAATGTTTCGAACGACGTTCGCTGGGGAACGTCAATCGCTTTTGTAATTATTGTTTGGGGTTTTAAAAATATTAATACGGGGCAAACAAAGTATTTAACATTATGAGAAAGGCCGAAGAGAAAAAAACAAAGAGAATCCCGGAGAAACTTTTTTCCGAGGTCAGGAAGTTCTTCCCTATGCTGACTGTGGACGGCATCATATTCATGGATGACAAGGTTTTGCTCGTCAGGAGGTCCGAAAAGCCCTACAGGGGTTACTGGGTCTTGCCCGGGGGCTACGTGGAGGCCGGGGAGACCGTGGAGGATGCCGTGATAAGGGAGGTCAGGGAGGAGACGGGCCTTGAAACTGAGATAGAGGTTATGGTAGGGGTTTATTCAGATCCGAAAAGGGACCCGAGAGGGCATAACGTGGCGATATTGTTCATTCTTAAGGTGGTGGGCGGGGAGGTGAGGCCGGAGGAGAAGGAAACGAGCGACGTGAAGTATTTCAAAACCCTCCCGGAAAAGATCGGTTTCGACCACAGGAAGATGATAACGGACGCGATGAGGCTGGAGGGGAGTTTAAAAACATGAGTTCCAATATTTAAAAATGGATAAATTTATTCCATTCATGGTTTTGCTTTTTTTGTTATCGGTCCCTTTCGTTCAGGGCCAGGGATGCTCCACGGGTGACACGAGGCCCTGCGGTTCGGACATAGGGGTGTGCGAGACGGGCTTGAGAACGTGCGTTTCAGGGGAATGGAGCGAGTGCATCGGGGAGAAGAAGCCGGTCTCGAACATTGACGTATGCGAAAACGGCCTGGACGACAACTGCGACGGGAGGGTTGACGAGGGCTGCGAGAGGGTGAATGAAACCTGTTACAACCATGAACACGATCTGGGAGAGGAGGGTACGGACTGCGGGGGTATGTGCCCGGAAAGATGTTTCGTTTTTCCCTGGGTCGAGTTAACGCTGGTGGGGGTCGCCCTACTTTTCCTGGGACTGGGCGTTTACTACATGCAGAGGGAGAGAGGGAAGAGGGTTCTGATGTCCGAATCGCTCGCAAAGGACTAGATTTATAAACTTAACTACATATATATACCAAACGCCATAAATTATAAATTGCGTGAAATCCATGACTGTCATAAAGCTTCTCAGCAGGCCGAAATTAAAGAACGCCGTTCTTGTCGAGGGTTTGCCCGGGGTCGGGAACATAGGAAGGGTCGCAGTAGGCTACCTGATAGAGGAACTGAAGGCTAAGAAGTTCGCTGATCTTTATTCCAAATGGTTCTTCCCATTCGTGATGCTCCATGACAAATACAAGATACATCTGCTTAAGAACGAGCTCTATTACTGGAAGGCGAAAGGCAAGGGACAGAGGGATCTCGTTTTCCTGGTGGGCGATTGCCAGTCGCTTTCCCCCCAGGGGCACTACGAGATCAGCGAGAAAGTTCTAGATCTCGCCGAGAAGATCGGTGTCAAGGAGATATTCACCGTCGGGGGTCTTGCGACAGGGGAGCTCGAGGAGAAGGGAGAGGTGATCGGAGCGGTCACTGATGAAAAAATCCTCAACAAATACAAGAAGTACAAAATAAACTTCAACGCGGGTGAGAAGGTCGGATACATCGTTGGGGCGGCGGGCTTGCTGCTCGGGATGTGGAAGCAGAGGGACAAGGACGGGATGTGCCTGCTGGGGCAGACCACCGGCTTCCCTATAGTTACCGACCCGAAGGCTGCCGAGGAGGTTCTTGACATCCTCGTGAAGATCCTGAACCTTAGGATAGACATGAAAAAGCTCGAGAAAAAGGTAAAGGAGATGGAGGATTTCATAAAGAAGGTGGAGTCCCTGCAGAAGCGCGCGCTCATGGACCTGAGCAAGGCGCACGAGAAACCGGGCAAGAAGGACGAAGCCCTGAGGTATATAGGGTGAAAGCTATGAACAGGCCTTATACCAGATACGAGAAAACAAGGATTATATCAGCGAGGGCGCTACAGATAGCCCAGGGAGCGCCGGTCCTGATAAAGCTTTCCAGGGAGATGAGCGACCCCATGGACATCGCCCTGACAGAATGGGAAGCGGGGGTCATACCGATCGACATCAAAAGGAAAGTACTGACCTAATTCTATTTATTACCCCTATACAAACAAATTATTAGAGGGGAAAGTAATGATCAGGAACGTAAAGATATATCCTGTTTTCAATTCCAAGGGTGACGAGGCCATCAAGGTCAAGGTCCGGACGGGCAAGCATTTCTTCACGGCCTCCGTTCCCTCCGGGACATCGAAAGGAAGGCACGAAGCGAAGGAGCTCGAATTCGGTAAGGTCTTCGAGATTTTCCCGGACATAAGGAACGACATGGTCGGGCTGGACGAGACCGACTGGATAACCACGGACAAGCTACTCGAACAGCTGGACGGGACGAAGGATTTCTCAAGGATAGGCGTTAATCTCGCCCTGGGCTTGTCCCTGGCGATCGCGAGGGCTTCCAGCGAGGGAGAGCTCTGGAGGCTGGAAGGTCCCAAAAGGCGTTTCCGCTTCCCCTTTCCGCTGGGGAACGTTATAGGAGGGGGAAAACACGGGGGTTATTCGACTTTCCAGGAATTCCTCGTGCTTCCGCACAAGGCGGAGGATCCCGTACAGGCGGCTAAAACCAACTTCGAGGCGTGGAAAGCCATAGGGGAAGAACTGAGGAAGAAAAGGATCCTCCGGGGAAGGAACATAGAGAACGCCTGGATATGCGGACTTGATGAGCTGAAGACCCTTAACCTTATAAGCGAGGTGGCTGAGGATTTCGATCTCAGGATAGGGATAGACGTGGCGGCCTCCTCTTTCTGGGACGGGAAGAAATACCTGTACAAGGACAAAGTTTACGATCCGGCGGATCAGCTGGAGTTCATCCTCCAGCTGGCCAAGATGTTCAGGCTGTATTACATAGAAGACCCTTTCCACGAGGACGATTTCGAGGGCTTCGCGGAGCTGAACAAGCGATTGAAGAAAACGCTCGTGGTAGGGGACGACCTCTACTGCACTAACCCGGAAAGGATCATAAAGGGGATACATTCAAAATCAACCAACTCCGCTATAATCAAACCCAACCAGATCGGGACCCTCTACCATGTACAGAAGGTGGTGAACCTTCTCTGGGAGAACAAGATGGTACCGGTCGCCTCCCACAGATCAGGCGAAACCGAGGACGAGTGGATAGCGGATCTTGCCATCATGTGGAACATGCCGATCATAAAGATCGGGAACCTGGGGCTGGATACTCCCAAGCACAACAGGCTGAGCGAGCTCTGGGGCGACATCCCCCACAACGAGATGGCGAGGCTTCCGTAAAGGTCAGCAAAGGTTCGAACATCACGAAGCTCGTGTCGTAATCTGATTTTGTCTTATATTCACCTTCACTCGAATATTCACTCTCCACGTGGTAGTCGGACAAAGAAACGCTCTCTTCTTTTTTCTTTTTGTACTTGTCTTCTGTAATCGTATCCTCTATGTGGGTTTCCTTCCTGATCTCGAGCCTGAACATCTCGTAGGGATGGGACCAGACAGACTTTCGCAGCGTGCTAGTCTGGATGTTCCATAATTCCTTTCCTGTTTCAAGTTCAAGGTAATGAACCTTGCAGTCGACCGCCCCGAACAGAAGCATATCCCTGTATACCTTGGGCTCGTCCCAGATCTGGCCGTCGACCCTGAACCTCCAGATTTCCTTTCCTTTGAGATCAAGGCAGTAAAGGTTGCCGTCCTCCGAGCCGAAGTAAATCCTCCCTTCTTTCACGACAGCCTTGGATTCGATCACACCGCCCGTTCTGAATCTCCAGATCTCCCTGCCGTCCATGTCCAGGCAGTAGAAGTTTCCGTCCCTCGCTCCTATGTACATCCGATCGTTGGCGATGGTCGGGGACATCGCCACCCCGTAATTCCCGAGCCTGGCTTTCCAGATCTCTTCTCCCGTTCCAGCGTCCAGGGCGTAAAGGTAGCTGTCAAAGGAGGGGATAAAAACTATTCCTTCATTTATCGTGAGGTGCACAGGATCGAAAACTTCACCTCCTGTTTTAAATCTCCATATTTCTTCCCCAGTTTTCGCATCCGCGCAGTAAGCGTAACCATCGAATGAGCCGAACAACACGTGGTTTCCATGGAAGCCGGGAGTGGAACACATCTCGTCACCTGTCCTGAATTTCCATATGACTTTCCCAGTTTCCGAATCGAAGGCGTAGAAGTTCGAGTCCTGGCAGGAAGTGTAGACCATTCCGTTCCGAACGCCGGCATACCCTGCCATCGCCCCTCCCATCCTGTATCTCCAGGTTATCTTCCCGCTGGAAGCTTCTATGCAGTAAAGGTTTCCCTCCCTGTCTCCGATGTAGAGCAGACCCCCGGAACAAACTGGGGAGGAGTCTATCATGGCATCGAACTTCGTTTTCCACAGGAGCTTTCTTCTTTCTATGTCCAGGGCGTAAACATACCCGTCGAAGGAGCCCCAGTATAGCTTGTCCCCTATGAGGGTTGTCCTGACAATCGAGCCGCCCTCGGTCGCGCTCCATATCCTTTTGAACTTCCCGACCTTCTTCACCTCGAAATCCTCCAGCTCGGCCTCGAAGCCTTCTGTTTCGAACTCCATAGACTAGAATTGGCAAAAAGTTTAAAAAGGGTATATTTATTAATATAAACTCAAATAATTGGTAATATCGCGATTATTGTGATAAAATGACTGTGAAGGGAAAGAAAGAGGATCTCTCGAATGAAATGCTCGTGGACAGATCGGAGTATCTCACTTCAGGGGTCCACATAGGGATGAAGACCTGCACGAAATACATGAAGAAGTTCATCTACAAGATCAGGGATGACGGACTCGCTGTTTTCAACGTGCAGAAGGTTGACACGCGGATGAAGGTCGCCTCAAAGTTCCTTTCCAGGTTCGAGAAGATAATGGCTGTATCGAGGAAGACGAACGGGATGCAGGCGATCAAGAAGTTCGCGGAGGTCGTCGACGGGAAGGCGATCATGGGCAGATTCCCTCCCGGAACGCTGACCAACCCTTCCTTCAAGGATTTCTACGAGCCGGACGTACTGGTTGTTGTCGATCCCCTGATAGACAGGCAGGCAGTGATAGAAGCGAAGAAGAAGAGGATCCCCGTAGTCGCCTTGTGCGACACCTTCAACGAGGCTTCGGATGTTGATGTTGTCATACCTGCGAACAACAACGGCAAGAAATCCATAGCTTTGCTTTTCTGGATACTCTCGAAGGAGATACTCAAAAACAGGAAGAAAATAAAATCCGACAAGTCTTTCAAGTACACGCTCAAGGAATTCGGAGGGGAGTAGTTTTATGAACATAAGATCTCAGAAAATGCTCGCCGCGAAGATAATGAAGGTCGGCCTTTCCAGGGTAAAGGTAACGCCCGGCGGCGAGAAGGACATCAGCGATGCCATAACAAGGAACGATATCCGTGGCCTGATAGCGAAGGGGATCATAACGAAGGCTGAAAAGAAAGGGACAAGAAAGGCCGATTCCAAGTCAAGAAGAAGCCAGAAGAAGAGGGGCAGGAGGAAAGGTCACGGCAGCAGGAAAGGATCGATGTATGCCAGGAAACCCAAGAAGAGGGTATGGATCGAAAGGGTCAGGCCGCTGAGGAAATTCCTTAGAGAACTGAGGGACTCTGGCAGGCTTGACAGGAACAATTACCGGAAGCTTTATTCCTCTGTAAAGGGAGGATCGTTCAGGAGCAAAAAGCATCTGCTCTACCATCTGAAAGAGCACGAACTCATGAAGAAATCCGGCAAGCACAAAGAGGTGAAGTCCGGGGAAGGAGCTAAAAAATGAGAAGGCCGAAAAGATTCGTTATTCCCCACAGAAGGCAGAGGGAAGGCAAGACCGACTACAGGTTAAGGCTTAGATTGCTGAAATCGGGGAAGCCGAGGCTGGTTGTGAGGAAATCCCTCAGGAATATCATTTGCCAGATTGTAAAGTACGATGGGGTCGGGGACAGGACTCTCGTAACCTCGCATTCCGAGGAATTGAAAAAATTCGGGTGGAAGTTTCACGGGGGAAACATCCCTTCCGCTTACCTGACCGGGCTCCTCTGCGCGGAGAAGGCTAAGAGGCACAGGATAGGTCACGCGGTACTGGACATCGGTTTGTACTCTTCAACCCCCGGAAACCGCCTGTATTCCGCCCTCAAGGGGGCGCTGGACGGTGGCCTTGAAATCCCCCATTCCGAGAAGATACTCCCGAAACCCGAAAGACTCGCCGGCAAGCACATAGCAGGATACAGCAAAAAGGCCAAGACTATGCCCGAAGTTTTCGAAACGGTCAGGGGAAACATCATGAAGGGAAGGAAAGAGAAAACTAAAACCGCGAAGAAAACTCCCCGGAAGGCCAAGAAGTAACATTTAATTACTAGGGAAATCAATTAATTCTATATGAAGGGTTCGGTTTTGCTGTTCCTGCTGCTGTGGATTTTCTGGGTTCTGCTGGGAGGGTTCAGCCCGCAGGAGGTCCTCGCCGGAGCGGTTGTTTCGGGAGTGGTAACCGTGATAGTGGGTTATGGCTTCCTGTGGGGGCCAAAGGTGAGCTATCTGAAGGGTTTTGCCTACTTACTCGCGTACATACCCTATTACATCTACCAGGAGGTGCTTGCAGTTTCCGATGTGGTTTACAGGATTATTTCGATGAAGATCGCCCCGGCAATAGTCAGGGTCAAGCATTCGCACAGGCACGGGTGGGGGATAACGGTGCTTTCGAACTCGATCACGATGACCCCCGGGACGCTCACGCTTGAGGCCGGGCCCGAACATCTTTACGTCCACTGGCTGTCAAGAAGGGAGAACAAGGAAGAGGTAACAGGGAAGTTTGAAAGGTTTTTGAGCAGGATATGGGACTGATATGTACGAATACATTGTTTATCTGCTGTCGATCGCGGCGGTGATTTGCATAGTGAGGTTCATAAAAGGACCCACACTCCCGGACAGGGTGATCGCGATAGATACGATGTCTTCCCTGGTCATAGGTATCATCGTTATCCTCTCCCTTTACTTCGGTAATCCCATGTTCCTGGACATGGCGATAGCGTACGCGATCCTCACGTTCATAGGGAATCTGGCGATTTCCAAATACCTGATGGGGAAGGAACTGCACGAGGGGGGAAGGGAATGATAGGTATAATTGTGATGGCGATCGGGGGTCTGATGGCGATAATAGGCTCCCTGGGACTGATCCGTTTCCCTGACGTTTATTCCAGGTCGCACGCGCAGACCGTCGTGAACGTCGGAGGGGTTTGCCTCATACTCCTGGGCGTAATGATCGACCAGTTTTTCTCCGAATTCTTTGTGAGATCCTTTTTCCTCATAATCCTTATTTTCGTGACCTCCCCTGTCGCAACCCATGCCATAACCAAGGCAGCGTATCTCTCGGGTGTGAAACCCAATGTGATAGTGGACCACTGGAAGAAACCGCCTAAGAAGTAGTTAGCTGAACCTGCTCGCCACGAACACCAGGTCGTATACGTCTATCTCATTGCTCCCGTCCGTATCCGAGCGGGGGTCGAAGCCGGAGGTTTTGCCGAAATGCAATGCTATTATGGCAAGATCGTTTATGTCCACGAAGCTATCGCAATTCAGGTCGCCGTTCAGGCATTGATCACGGCAGGTTACCGGGCCGCTCTCGTTGTACAGGCCCGCGATCTCCTTGGAGGATAGCGTCCTGTTCCATAATGCTACATCATCTATCATGCCGTCGGAGGAAGCGCCACTGCCGTAATAAGATTCCCCCACCTGAACAGGACTCCAGCTCGCATTGCCCATCCCGCTGCCGTATGTCCCGTTGCCGGCAGGCTCGCCGTTGATGTAAAAATAAGCTGTCCGCTCAGAGTCGTTGTATACGAGAGAAACGTGGCTCCATTCGCTTGCGTTTATTGTTCTCTCTGAATTCCGGCTTGACATACTGCCGTCCGGGTGTCTTATGTAAAACCCCAGCCTTCCATTGCTCGCGTGATAGAAATACCAGTTGAAAATGTTTTGTCTCGTGACTATGTTTCTTCCGAGCGTGAAAGGATATATCCAGGCGCTTATCGTTATCTCATCGGAGAATGCGAGGCTCTCATCCTTTCCGCAATCGAAATAATCGTCATCCCCGTCGTATTCGAAAGCCCCGCCGAACTTCCCGTTTTCTGCCCATGAAGGACATTCCATCCCAATGCAATTGCCGTCGTTCCCGTTACCGGAGAAATCGTAGACGTGGGAGAAGTCCTCCCCGTATTTGTCCTGTTGGTCGTAATGCTGTAACAGGACGAGTCCTTTGCAAAGGCCTGTCTGCGGGGCCGGCGGCGGCAGGGTGGACTTCTGGACACTCGCGCTTTTTTGCGACTCTGTCCCCGCGTGGTTAACAGAAGAAACCTCATAGGTGTAAATGGTGTCGGGGTTCAGGCCCGTGTCCGAGAATGAGGTCCTTTCAGACTGATTGACTAAAGCGCCGTCCCTGTATATCATGTAATAATCGACCCCTGTTTCAGGATCTTCCGAGGCGTCCCATTCCAGGTTTATCCGTTCCGTTGAGACGGATTCCGCCTCCAAATTGAAGGGGACAGTTGGGGGCGTGTTGTCGTTGAGTGAAGAGCACGCCCCTGAGCAGCAATGGCCTTCCAGGCATGTTCCCGGAGCGGAAGAGCAGTCGTCGTACAAAGAGCAGGCGTAATCTTTGCACGTCTCCGTGCACGGAGGGAAATCCGGATCGTATTCATAAGCCCCGATGTCAGGGGAACCTCCCTCGTAGACCAGGCTCACTCCCTGACCCGTTGTCCATGATAAAGAAGCGTCAAGAGTTATTGTATGGTTTGAATAATCAATATTTGTTATACGGGCGGTTTGTGGCTGTCCCTCCAGCTGTATCAGGTCACCCTCTATCACGCCCCAGCCGTCCGTGAAGTACGTGGAGTCTTCAACCACGAAAGTATCTCCCGAGCCGTTGCCGGAGGTGATGTTTGTCAGGAAAGCCCCGGAATCGATCATTTGCGATCCGGGCTGCAGGCGGAAGTCATGCTCATCGGGATTTGCAAAAAGGGGTTCGGATATTGTGTTGTCTTTCCATAGTGAGGGGGCGTTCTCCTCCATAAAGGAGACCCCCACGTCATAAGCCCCGCTTATTCCTTCCCATTTTATCCCTTTGCCCTGGTAAATAAGCTGGTTGGAAAAAAAGTAGTTGTCGTTAGGGTAATACACATCGACATTGTGGTAAACGGACCATTCGACGCTGTCATGGAAAACGTTGTTCTTGAAAACGTTATCCGTGTTGTCCAGCCCGGATGACTCGGCGTAAACGTCATAAATGTTCCTATAGAATGTGTTGTGATAAATCCTGTTGCCGGTCGCCTCCGAATAGGTCATCCCTGATATCAGGTGAAATGCCCCGTTGTTGTAAAGCCTGTTCCTTCTGAAAATCACGTTGTAAGAACCGATTCCGACTCCGTGGTTCCACCTGGGTCTGGTTCTGTCCTCCTCGCTGCCGCAGAAGTTGTTCTGGTAGTTGTCTCCGGCGTCATAAATAACGTTGTCTTCCAACAGATTCCAGTCCGAATTCGAATATATATTAATTGTGGTGTGCAGTTCGTTCCTTATCCTGTTCTTCCTTATCACATTGTACATTATCTCGCCGTTCCCAAGGGTTTGCATTTCAATTCCGACGTGCGGTCCCCCGTCAAGGATGTTCCCCTCGATCAGATTATACCTGCAGTCTCCATGAATAAAATAGATTATGTCGCTGGGCATGCAGGGGGCTGTGAACACGTTGTTGATTATCCTGTTGTGTTCCGAAGTCCCCCGGTTGTTTCCATCCACGCTTCCGAGGGTCACCCCTGACCAGCCGCTGCCGCTTGTTTTAGAACCGTCAAAATAGCAGTTCTGTATGATGTTGTGGGAAGACATGTTCCCGGGGCTTGCTCTCAGGTCGGCCCAGAACTTCATTTCCCCTGTCCTGATGCCGTCGACCTTTATGTAATTCTTATCCCTCAGATATATCCCGTAACCACCGGGTATCGGTCCTATGACAGCCTCTTCTTTTTTGTAATTCTTGTACGTGATGTAGTTTCCCTGTGTGCCTGAATTCTGAGGATATATTGGCTGGGCATAGCTACCTTCCCGTATGTTAACCGTGTCACCGGGCTGCAGGTCGCTGTTCGCCTTCCCGATCGTGCACCAGGGCTGGTCTGTCGTCCCCGGGTTTGAGTCCGAGCACAAACCGCCGAGGGATTCTATGTCGACGTAATATTCTGCGGAAGAAACAAGAAGTGGCAACAACAATAAAAATAATATATAAAGAAAGATGGTGAAGAATACTTTGCCCATAATTTAATATTTAAAATCTATTCTAATTAAGTGAACCTGCTCGCCACGAACACCAGGTCGTATACGTCTATCTCATTGCTCCCGTCCGTATCCGAGCGGGGGTCGAAGCCGGATCTCCTCCCGAAATCGAGCGCTATCATGGCGAGGTCCAGGATCGTGACCGAGCAGTCCCCGTTAAGGTCTCCGGGGACCGGCCCGCAGTCAGCGTATTCGAACGCCCCTATGTCGTACGCAACACCCTTCGGCCTTGATACGGAATCAAAATCAATGGCCACCCCGGCGTCAGTGCCGTTGTCGATTGCTGGCGAGCTGGATTGAAGGTGGAAATCACCACCGGATGGATTGACAAACCCCGGGTTTGTTAACAGGTCATTGGTATTTTGAGTAATTGTCCCGCGGAAAGGATAGGTGGTGTTGTAAACAATGTTATAGTCGCTGTCGATGCTTACAGGGTAATCGTTAGACCAGATATGTCTTCCTATTCCAATATGTGCGGAATGAACTATGTTGTTTTTAATGACAATATTCTCGGTAGCTCCTTGCCAGTTACGGATGCCAATACCCCAATTTTCTTCTTCCCAAGCTGGAACCCAACCCGGAACGCTCTCTGGTTCAGGTAAAATATTATAGATCACATTATTCAAAATCTTCACGTCACTTGCATCAAGAACCCTGATTCCGACCCCTTTGACATTGGCAATAATATTGTTGGTAACAATGGCACCAGAGGCTCCCCCGGTAGGATCATCAGGATAATCATCTAATACAGAAATCCCACATCCTCGATACTCAATAGGGCTGATGCCGTGAATATAGTTGTTGCTGATAACTGTATTGGTGCCGCTTGTTTTTATTGGTGCATCATCACATCCCTGACAGACTATACCTACGATTTCATTACCCCAGACTGTGGCATTGTGTGCGCTTGGTTTTATTTCGATGCCGTCTCCAATAACACCAGTGGTAAAGCGATGCGGGCCAACTTTGTTATACATTATCTGGACATAATCATGATGCCAGCCCGGTTGATATGCACATCCAAAATATATCCCCTCATCACTGGCAAGACCCTGATAACCTGTATCATGGATATTGTTGTGTTGTATGATATCGTAATTTGTTTGGAAATTTCTGGCTTCAACCGCGAGTGCTGTTGCAGCATTTTCGACTTCTATATGATCAAAAATAATATAATCTGAAGGTGTTAAGTCAATGCAATCAAGTTCCAATGCAGGCCAAACTTGATGGTTTTCCCCTGATATTGAATGCAGATAACTGATCATGACAACAGACTTACAATTTGAGTGAAAGGTTTGATATTGAGTGTTGAAAATGGGAGGATTTTGTTTGTCCCAGGCGGTGAAATGAATCGGTCGTAATATTGCACCGTGTAAATCCCCTGGGTCTGATGCTGTCTCTGTTATAAAGTTACCTAAAGGCAGAAAAGAAGTGTCAACTGTGACTGAATTGCCTGAGAAAGACACGACAGCGAACGCCCCGCTGTTGCCTTTCCTGCTGTTGTATACTGTGACATAATCTGTGGACGGGTTCAGGCCGGATACAGGCTGGCTGAAGGTCACAACTGATCCAGAGACACCCTGTATTGGCTGGAAGGGATATAACACTTCACCGCTTCTTGTAGGGTAAATGCCCTGGGTGAATGTCCCCCTGAATTTCACGATTTCACCTGCACCTGGATTGCAGGACATTACGCTGTTCACGGTCCTTTTTGGGGTTGAGGGGTTGAGCGCCTGGGAGCAGTTGTTCGCGTCGTTCCCTGTCGTGGCGTCCACGTAGTATGTATGATTTGTTTGGGGGATATACGTACAACTAACGATCTCTGTTGTCGGATGCATCACGCCACCTTCGCATGCTCCTGTCTTGGTCCACGTCCTGGTAGTGGTATTATCCGGTTGGCAGGGACCATCCGAATAGATCCAGTCGTTCTCGGTGCATGCTGGTATAGTAGTGCATGATCCTGAGCAGCAATAGCCTGCCGAGCACGTGCCTGAACCAGTTGTGCAGTTATTGTACGTGTTGCAGGGATTAGTCTTGCACGTCCCTGTGCAATTTGATGGTGACCCTCCATATTCATACGCCCCGATGTCATACGCAACACCCTGCGGTCGGGGAATCCCGTCGAAGTCATCGGTCACGTTTGGTATAGCGACCCCGGTATCAATGGCCGGCGAATCGGACTGGAGATGGAAGTTCCCAGCGCCCGCGTTGACGAACTTCGGGTCGGTAGTGCTGAACAAGTTGTGGTCAAATGTAATCACCCCCTGCGGGCTGGCTCCCCATTGAATATCAGCCACTGCAGAATTGTAGAAAATATTGTTCCGCACCTCGATGGGCGCACCGATTTCTTCTTTATTGAAGTAAGCCCCATAATAGCTGTCATAGATGATATTATTCCACCAATACGTGTGTTCGCACAGCCCTGGGCTGCCGCCGTAAGGGGGAAACCCGATGCCGCCGCCGTGCATCCGCCAGCTATGCCCGATATGACTGATGATGTTGTTCCATGCGTAGATGTGATGGGTGTATCCGCCCTCCTCAGAGTTGAACTGGATCCCCCAGGACCCGCTCTTGACGATATTATTGTAGAAATAAATGTGATGCGTATCACCAAACTGGTCAGTCCATCCGTCAACGCCCATGCAATAGCGGTCAGACTCCTGCCCGTCCGGCCGCGCCTGATCGACGTAATTGTGGTGGACATAAACATAACTACATCCGTGCTTGACGTTCAGTCCCTCACCACCAATCGCGCTAGGGGCGCGATTGCTCCCGTACAGTGTGTTGTATGATACCTCGACGTTAGTGGACGTTGTGATGGATAGTGTTTCCTCATATCCCCAAGGGGTTGAAGGATCCCCAAAGGCCATAGTGCCGATGTTTGCGTTGTAAATGGTGTTCCCCCGGATGAGGCAGCCGTCCACATACCAAGTCTCAATTCCGGCTTGGCCTGTGTTGTTCGTGATGCAGTTGAGGATTTCAAGGTTGTGGTTGCTACCAGATGGCCCCCAGACGGCGATGCCTGTCTTGTAGGCGTGGATGACCTTTAGTCCGTCGATGCGCACATTGCTGCTGCGGTGGATCCAGACAATTCCGTCCTCATATTGGTTTCGCTCAAGATTAGTTCCGTTGAGAATGACTGAGCCGGCAGGGTCGCTTGGATAGCGCGCCCAGGTTGTCGTGTTTGTGTAAGCCTTATACTCAATTTCCAACTTCTCGTTCCATGTTCCAGCACGCAGGTACACGGTATCACCAGAGGACACATCAGACACCGACTTGGCGAGGGTCAGCCACGGTCCGTCTGAACCGCCCTGGTAAGTTGGATACAGGCCGTTATAATTATCGTTGCCGTCAGCCCGCGAGACGTAGTAAGTGGTGGCGGATGCGGAAAATGGCAGCAGAACCAAGACAATGAAAATCGGCATCAGGGCATTTTTCATAATCTCTTTATAATATTTGGTTTTTCCCAGTTAAAAATCAGGTAAACCTGCTCGCCACGAACACCAGGTCGTATACGTCTATCTCATTGCTCCCGTCCGTATCCGAGCGGGGGTCG
>Ga0180438_10004044_pt1 | contig 21510 bp, 12 predicted proteins | sample SS_ome_12_FD_132455 | JGI IMG/M metagenome (GOLD analysis project Ga0180438, IMG submission 132455) | Hypersaline lake sediment archaeal communities from the Salton Sea, California, USA - SS_3_D_2 metaG | ecosystem: Environmental > Aquatic > Non-marine Saline and Alkaline > Hypersaline >...
CTGCGTCGACCCCAAGCAGATCGAGCGGGCGCAGTGGGACGACCTCGCCCGCGCCGTCGAAACGCTCGCGCGGAAGGGGCGAGGCATGGGCAACTTCCTCTGGGGCTGCGGCTGCGTGTCCTACGACACCCCTGCCGGGCACGTCCTCCGGTTCAAGGAGATGTGCCTTCGCGCCGGCCAGGGCGCGTAGTTGCCCCTCCCGACGCTGACCGCGCGGGCTGTGATAGCGGAACACCGAGTTCGGTGCTCTCACAAAGGCCGAACAGGCAGGGGTCTCGCCCACGCCGTTTGCCCGTGGGCCGTTCTGTCTGCGGCGACCCCGGAAGGGATGAACTGGATGACAAGACCAACCGGATTCATTTTGGCTGTATGCGTACTGCTGAGTGCACCGCCGGCGCGGGCCCGGACGGCAAAGGAGATCCTCGATGCGACGGGAGTGACCGGCGGACTGGTCGTCCACGTGGGGTGCGGCGATGGAAAGCTGACCGCGGGCCTGCGAGTCAACGATCGCATCGTGGTCCATGGCCTGGACGCCGACACGAGGAACGTGGCAGCGGCGCGCAAGACCGTTCGCAGGGCCCATCCCGTGGCGAAGGTGTGGGTGGATCGGCTGGAGGGCGAGGCCCTCCCCCATGCCGAGAACATGGTCAACCTGCTGGTCTCCGAGGACCTGGGCGCCGTGACGATGGCCGAGGTCATGCGCGTACTCGTGCCGCGCGGCGTGGCGTACGTGAAGACGGGCGGCCGGTGGGTGAAGACCGCCAAGCCCTGGCCCGGAGAGATCGACGAGTGGACGCACTGGCAGCATGGGGCGGACGGCAATCCGGTGGCGCGTGACGCGCAGGTTGGCCCGCCGCGCCGGCTCAAGTGGCAGGCCGGGCCGCTCTGGATGCGGTCCCACGACAGCGTGCCGAGCCCGACGGCACTGGTGTCGGCAAGGGGGCGCATCTTCTACATCGTCGACGAGGCCCCCGCGAGCATGGACGGCTCGGCTCCGGACAAGTGGGCCCTGGTCGCGCGGGATGCCTTCAACGGCCTGCCCCTGTGGCGAAAGCCCATTGACTCGTGGGGCTGGCGGAGCTGGGCGCGGCGATTCACCGTGCGCTTCACCATGCCCACCCACGTGCCGCGCCGTCTCGTGGCCGTGGGAGACCGGGTGTACGTCACGCTGGGCTTCAACGCTCCGCTGACCGAACTGGACGCCGCGACGGGCGAGGTGCTGCGAACGTTCAAGACCACGCAGTTCACCGATGAGATCCTCTGTGACGACGGACTGCTCATCGTCGCGACCAACAAGGGATTCCAGAAGCCCGGTCCCAGGGACGGACCCTCCCCCGAACCGGTCCGCAAGTCGGTAGCCGCCATCGACGCGAAGACCGGCGAGATGCGATGGAAGGTGGGCGACTACGTGGGGCTGCGGTCCAAGACCGGGCCGATGGAACGCATCAGCCACCTGAGCATGACCGCAGGTGGCGGGAAGGTGTTCTTCGTCGACGGCCGGAAGCTCATCGCCCTTGACCAGGCCGACGGCAGCGAGGCGTGGCGCGTCGACCGGCCCGAAGTGCCCGAACACAAGATGCGCTACAATATCCGCTTCACCGACATGTGCGCGACGCTCTACAACGACGGCCGGCTGTTCCTCACACAGGTCGATCCGGGCTCCAAGCGCGTCGGATGGCGCGAGGTCAACGCCAAGGTCCACGCCTTTGACGCGGCCACGGGCAAGGAGATATGGAACCGCCAGTGTTCTTCGTGGGGCTGGGGCCATCACGCCGACCTCTTCCTCCGCAAGGGCCTGGTCTGGGTGACGGGCTACAAGAACGACATGGTGATGGGCCTGGACCCGAAGACGGGCGAGATCAGGCAGGAGGTTTCTAACCGCAAGGCCTTCGACAACGGGCACCATCACCGGTGTTACCGCAACCGGGCCACGGAGCGTTTCGTCGTGACGAGCTATCGCGGGATCGAGTTGATCGACTGGGACTCGGGCGAGACGGCCTTGCAGCACTGGGTGCGCGGCACGTGTCGGCTGGGCGTGATGCCCTGCAACGGGCTCATCTACGCCACACCCCATCCCTGCGAATGCTACATCACCTCGAAGCTCAACGGCTTTCTCGCCCTGGCGCCAAAGCGAGCAACGAAGCCCGAAGCCACAGGCGGTCCGCGTCTGGAGAAGGGCCCCGCGTACGACAGCGCGAATCCGCAGTCCACCGTCCGGGACCCGCAATCGGGATGGAGCATGTACCGTCGTGATGCAGCACGCAGCGGCTCGACGCCGCAGAGGGTCCGCACGCCGCTGAGAACGGCCTGGCAGGCGAAAGTGGGAGGAGTGCTCACCAGCCCCGTCGCCGCTGACGGCCGAGTGATCGTCGCGAGCAAGACGACGCGCAGCGTCGTCTGCCTCGCCGCCGGCAGCGGGACCGAGCGATGGCGCTTCACCGCAGGTGGATCACTCGACACCCCGCCGACGATCGCGGCCGGGCGCGTGGTGTTCGGCTGCATGGACGGCTCGGCGTACTGCCTGCGCGCGACCGACGGCGAGTTGGCCTGGCGGTTCCGGGCGGCACCGGCAGAGAGGCTCGTCGGGGCGTTCGGGTCGCTCGAGTCGGCCTGGCCCGTCCACGGCAGCGTGCTGGTCGATGGCGGAAGGGTCACCTTCACCGCGGGCCGGTCGTCATTCCTCGACGGCGGGGTCTTCGCCTACACGCTGGACCTGGAGACGGGCGAAGTGCTCGCCCGGGAAACGATCGCCAGCGACCACGACATGCCGATAGGCGTCGGCACGAAGCCGGTGGTCGACACCGGCGTGCTGTCGGACCTGCTGGTGGCCCACGCGGGAAAGACGTACCTGCGCCAGCGCCCGCTGTTCAGCAAGGGGCTGACGGCCGACAGGCCCATGCACCTGCACTCGACCAGCGGCCTGCTGGACGACAGTTGGTTCCACCGCACGCGCTGGTGGCTTGGCGGGGTGGCGATGGCGGAGTACTTCGTCTTCAGCGACACGCACCTGTACGGCGTGCGGGCCAGGCGGGCCATCGGCGGGTACGGCCTGCACTTCGCGCCGGGAGCCGAGGGCTTCGACCTGTTCGCCTCGGCCCGCCCCGCGATGCCGCAGCCCAAGCTCGAGCCTCTCCCCGCCGCCAGGCGCAGAGGCGAGACGGACCCCGCGGACAAGCGGAAGAAGAGGGCCGCGAAGCCCGCACGGTTCAAGGTCGCCAAGCCGAAGGACATCTGGTGCATCAAGGTCCCTGTCCGCATCAACGCGATGGTGCTGGCCGGCCGGACGCTCATCGCCGCCGGCACGCCGGACCTCATCGTGCCCGGCGACTCTTGGGCCGCCTACGAGGGCCGCCATGGCGGCCGCCTGCTCGTCGTCAACGCCGCCGACGGGAAGGTCCAGGGCGAGATCAAACTCCCCGCCCCGCCCGTACTGGACGGCCTCGCCGCTGCGAACGGACGCCTGTTCATGTCCGCCGGAGACGGCAAGGTGGTCTGCTTCGGCGCGAAGTGAAAGACGCATCCGGCCGGTCGAACATGGGGGGCAGCGCCGTCGGTCCATCTACTGCTGAAAGCCGGGACGCCCTGTTGCTGCCGACTCAGCCATCCGGCCAGGGCTGCGACGATGGACTGCCATGTCTGGCAGACCATGTGCAGCCTTCCACCGTCTCATCTGCCACCACGGCAGGCCGAACAGGTCCCGTCGAAGTGATGGGGAACTACTTGCCGCCGAGGGATCCTGGACGCGGCTGAGTCCTGGTGCCATACGGCCGCGCCCGGCTGGCAGGGGGCCTCAGGCGCCAAGATCCCCGTCAAGACGGGCGGCCTCTCCAGGCTTGAGCGTCAACTCCACGACTCGCTCTCCGTACCGCACCTTGCCTGTCTTGAGCCTGCTGCTGCGAAGGGCCGCTGCGGTAAGCTTGCCGTCTTTCCACTGGATGTCCACCTCGAACCCGCCGCGGGCGCGGAGGCCCTTCACCGATCCGGTCGGCCAGGCCTTCGGCAGGGCGGGCAGCAGATGGACCTCGCCGGTATGGGACTGTAGCAACATCTCGGCCACCCCTGCTGTGCCGCCGAAGTTGCCGTCAATCTGAAACGTCCTGCCCGGCCAGCATCCATTCCAGAGATTCGGAAACGCATTCCGACCGATCAGCCGGTTGAGATACCAGTGGGCCTTCTCGCCGTCCCGCAGACGAGCGTAGAAGCACGTCTTCCAGGCGTTGGACCAGCCAACGTCCCCCGCGAAGCCCCGGGCAGTCAGCGAGACCTTGGCGGCGGCGGCCAGCTTGGGCGTGGCCACCGGCGAGATCTGTCGGCCGGGATACAGCCCGAACAAGTGCGACACGTGGCGGTGGGTGTCCTTGGGGTTGTCGCGGTCGACCATCCACTCCTGCAACTGGCCCCACTTGCCGATCCTCGGGACCAGCAGCCGACGGCGCAGGGACGTCACCTTACGGCGGTAGTCGTCGTCGACCCCCACCGCCTCGGCCGCCTCGATGTAGTTGGTGAACACGTCCCAGACGATCTCCTGATCGTAGGACACGCCGTCCTCGGTCGGCCCGTGCTCGGGCGACCAGCCTTTGGCGACAACCAGCGTTCCGTCGGGCAGCTTCTTGAGGGCATCTTCCCAGAACTGGCAGACTTCTTTCAGGATCGGGTAGGCCCGCCTGGCCAGGTACTCGCGGTCCTGGCCGAACGCGTAGTGCTCCCAGAGGTGTTGGCAGTACCAGGCGCTGCCGGGCTTGTTCCATCTCCAGCCATGCCCGCCGAAGATGTTGTGAGACGTGCGCACCGTCCACCCGCGCGCCTTGCCGAACTGCCCGGAGGCGAGCGTGGCCTTGCGGCTGGGCTCGCGCAGGTCCTCGATCATCGAGATCAGCGGGACGTGGCACTCGGCGAGGTGGGTCGGCTCGGCCGGCCAGTAGTTCATCTGGATGTTGATGTTCGTGTGGTAGTCGCTGTGCCACGGTGGCGAGTTGCTGCGGTTCCACAGCCCCTGGAGATTGGCCGGCAGGCCCCCGGGGCGGGAGCTGCCGATCAGCAGATAACGCCCGTACTGGAAGTAGAGGCTCTCCAGCTCAGGATCGGCGGCCCCCTTCTTGTACGCCGCGAGGCGCTCGTCCGTCGGCAGGAGGGCGGCCTTGGGCTCCGTGGCCCCCGTGACGAGGTCGACGCGGTTGAACAGGCCCTGGTGGTCTCGTACGTGGGCCGCCCGTAGGGCGCCGTACGGCTTCGCGGCGGCTGCTCGAAGCTGCGCCGTGACTCGCTTGTGGGGAGGCTCCCGACGGTACTTCTTCCTGTGATCGGCGAGGTAGTTCGTCCCGGCCCCCAGGAGGATCGTCACGCTGTCGGCGCCCGTGAAGGCCACGGCGCCGTCGCCGGCCTTCACCGCGCCGCCGCTGTGGAGGACCTTCACCTGCGTTTCGTAGAGCAGGCCGTTGTTCAGTTTGCCGGAACAGGTCAGCCGATCCCTCTCGGCGACGACCTTCGCGCCATGCCCGTCGGCCAGCCGGACGGCGCCGGTGTGGCGGCCGGGGGCGTCGGCGGTGAGGCGAATGACCATGATCTGGGCGGGATGGCTGACGAAGTACTCTCTCCGGTATCGGACGCCGCAGGCCGAGTACGACACGCTTGCGAGGGCCTGGCGAATGTCAAGCTGCCGGCGGTAGCCCTCATGGTCGCCTTGGCCCGCCAATTCGATGTGCAGATCGCCGAGGGTCTGATAGGCGCCCATGGTCCGGTAGTTTCCCGAGGGATTCCCGTCGCCGGTCCACAGGCTGTCTTCATTGAGCTGGACCTGGTCCCTCTCGACACCGCCGAAGACCTTCCCCCCAAGCCGGCCATTGCCGATCGGCAGCGCCTGCTTCTCCCAGTCCCGCGCGGGCTCCCGGTACCACAGGATGAACCTGCCCGGCGATGGGTGCGGCCCGCTTGCCAGCGCCGAGCCGCCGGCCACAGTGCAGACCACCCAGGCCGCGAGGCCCGCCAGGACCTTCCGGAATGCGTCCATGTCCATTCTCCCGTGCGTCGAAGAAGGTCGGCCTTCATGTCCGACGCGGCCGCGCCTCCGTGCCCGGCACCGGGACCACGCCTTCCTTCGGAATCTCCACGCTGCCCTTTTCGAAGTCCTCCGCCGTGGGCTTCAGCGTCAGGTTGTACAGGGCCGGGGCGTTCTTCTCGCTGACCATCATGTCGTCCCAGCGGAGGAGCTTGCCCGAGTACGTGGCCTCCCGGCCGAGGACGGCGGTCGCGGAGGACAGGGCGACGTTCTTCGCCTGATCGAGCGGGCGGCCCTTCAGGACGTGGTACAACGTGTTGACCTGCTCCTGAAGATGTCCGCTGCGCTGAACGGGCAGATCGGCCGGCCAGGGGGACTCCTTCGGCGTCGCCCGGTCGCTGCCGCTGGTGTGGCCGTTCTGATAGACCAGATCGTGCCCGACCCAGTTCCAGCAGCCGCTGATCTGGCGGCACATGCTGTGGATGTGCACGCCGTCGCCGTAGTCGTAGTCGATGCTGAAGAAGTCGTACATGTCCCCCGCGGGCCTGCGCGCTCGCCCGCCGAAGCCGGCCGCGGCCACTGGCGGGCGACCCGCGAACCAGTTCGCGATGTCGATGTTGTGCACGTGCTGCTCGACGAGGTGATCGCCCGACAGCGAAAGCCAGTTCTGCCAGGACGCGATGAGGTCCTCCGGCTTGGTCGGCCGAATCGGCTCGTGACGGAAGAAGTGACGCGAGTTGAACGCGATCCGCCCCGCCAGCAGCTTGCCCAGCGCGCCTTCCACGGCGACGGCCTGGTGGGTGTCGACGTACGGCCGCTGGTGTCGCATCTCCGTGCCCGTGACGACGACCAGGCCCTTCTTCCGGGCCGCCTCGCCCGCGGCGATCACGCGCCGACAGCCCGGCGGGTCCACGGCGACCGGCTTCTCGATGAACACGTGCTTGCCTGCCTCGATGCACGCTTCCAGGTGCAGCGGGCGAAACAGCGGCGCCGTCACCAACAGCACGAGATCGACGTCCGTGGCGATCAACTTCCGATACGAGTCCGCCCCGCCGAAACAGCGGTCCTTCGGCAGATCGTACAGACGGCCGGCACGCTCGGCCCGGTCCTTGAAGTAGTCCGCCGTCGCGGTGACCTTCGCGTCGACGCCCACCACCTTGCCCGCCCTCACGCACGAGCTCAAGGCCCCCTTGCCTCGCCCCCCGCAGCCGACGAGGCCGACCTTGAGGGCCTTGACCTTCCCCTTGGCCGAGGCGCCCGCAATGGAAAACGCCCCCGCCGACGCGGCCGCCGCCAACGCGCCCTTCATCAGACTCCGCCGGGACACTTGTGCCTTCCTGGACATGTGCATTCTCCTTGTGCCGGGGGAGGCCCTGCGATCACTCGCGGTCTCGCGGCCGGCTCTCCCGATCGCACCGGCCCGCAGCCGCGATGCCACACAGATCCCTCGGCCGGGGTCTCCCAAGTCGTCCTTGGTCGACGACTGCCGTCGGCCTCTCTGAGGATTCTACCGTTGATCCCGCGCTCAGCAAGCGCTCCTATTGCTCGACGACGAGGTCATCTCGCCGTTTCCGGGCCATGATCTTCTCCTCCTCCCGGCCCGGTTGGTCCGCGACCGCCGTGAGCCCGGCTCGGCCGACCGGTTCGGCGCTCCATGCCGACGGCCACGTCACCGAAGATCCTGATGCCCTCGGCCGGCCGTGACGAAATGCGCAAACAAGCACCTTCCCGTCGTCGTGCGAGTATGCATCGGATCGGCTTCAGGGCTCGTGGTTACTTCTTGCCGCTAACCGGCGCGGCCGGGCCGGCCTCGGTGGGAGCTGCACGGGCCTTCAACAGCTTCCCGATCTCCGCCAGCGTCTTGAGGCTCGAGGGCACGATCCTGCCACTCCGATCGGGACCGACGTTGAGCAGGAAGTTGGAGTTCCTGCTGTGCGCCTTGGCCATGTGGGACATGACGCCCTTTGCACTTCCGGAGCGAGACCCCTTCTTCCAGAACCACTTCTGTTCCAGCTTCCAGCATGTTTCGCCCGGTGCCGTGTTGTCTTCCGGGAAGTGCCTCAGCTCCTTCACGGCAACGTCCACGAACGGCGTGCCCTTCTTACCCCAGTTCCACCAGTTCGAGCTGGCGATGACGTTGGGGCGTGCACCTCTGATGACAGGCAGGATCTCACTGGCGGGCATGATCTTGGGATCGAGCGCGTCATTCCAGATGTAGAACACGTCCGGGTACTTCGTCAGAAGCTCGACGATCTGGGCCTTCTGGAACCCATTCTGTTCTTCCGCCGTATGCGTGGCAGGATCACATTCCGGCGGAAGGACCTTGTACTTCTTGGGGTCGCCGAATCCCGGGTGACGCCAGCAGTAGTAAAGGCCCACCTTCAGGCCGCGCCTGGTGAACGACTTGATGAACTGCGCGACGATGTCCTTCTTGTGTGGGCAGTCGGGATGCATGACGTCATAGGTCGTCCATTTGCTGTCCCACAGGCAGAAGCCCGAGACGTGCTTGACGGTCAACACGCCGTACTTCATGCCGGCCGACCTCGCCGCGTCCGCCCAGGCGTCGGTATCGATGGTATCCACACCCGGGGCGAAGTCGGCGGGGCTGTGGTAGCCGGCGACCCATTCGGCGCCCTTGTAGGTGGCCATGTTGTAATGAAGGAACATCCCGAACTTCAGCTTCCGGAAGTCCTCCTGCAACTGCTTGACCGATCCGGCCACGACGCGCTCCTGTTTGGGCTTGCGGATGCTCTTCTCAGCCGCCGAAGCGGTCGGCAGTGCGACGAGCGCCCCCGCGAGCATGCAGCCGGCGACCGACAGCCTCAACATGTTCATGTTCCTGGTCCTTGATTGGGCGACGGTCATGGCACTCCGGCCCTCACGCACGGCAGCTTCCTGACGCCCTTCTGATACCCGCCACAGATCCAGCCCTCTGGAAGCTGCCTATTCAAGCGTCGGTCTGACGATCTCGCCGCGCAGTTGGGCCTTGGCGCCCTCCGCCTCGTAGACGCCGTAGAACAGCGAGCACGAGTCCAGCCAGACCGTGATCCGGTGCATGTCCTCGGGGCTCAGTTTCACGTCGTGATGGCCTTTGATGAGCATCTGGTAGAGCTTGGAGGCCCTTGCTCCGAACTTGCCCGGCGTCGTGCGGTAGAACGACCCGTCGCCCCACCCGCCGCCGTAGTCATAGAACCCGTACTTGGGGGCCAGGCTGTTGTACGACGCGTAGTACGGCGTCCGGGGATTCATGTAGCTGCGCACGGGATACTGCACGACCTCGGCGTCCAGACGCGGGGCCTTGCCGGGGTGTTTCTTGTGGCAGGCCAAGCAGTTTCGTTCCAACACCGGCTGGACAAGCCGCGGATAGCTGAACGGATTCGTGCCGTCAACATCCGGCGTTAACTGCGACGGGGGCCGGCGCAGCGCGAGGGGCATGCTGCTGTGCGTCGGAAGCGGCGTGTGCCTGGCCGGCTCGTGGCAGCCCTGACAGGTCGCCTTCTCGCCCGGCTGGAAATGCGTGCCGCTGCGCATGGAGATCACCGCCAGGCCGTTCTCGTCCAAGGCCTGAAAGTACAGCTCCTTCCGGGCCGGCAGGATGAAGTGCGCGCTGCCGTCGGCCTCCACCGGTACGGTGCCCAGGACCGCGCGGGCCAGATTGACCGAGTCCTTTGCCTGGGCGATCTGCATTCCCGTGGCGTGCGAGACCTTCGCCGACGCAATCGACAGCGGGAAGATCTTGTAGACGCGCAGCGCCTTGATCTTCGTATTGGCCGGCCACTCGAACTGGCTGTTGTACACGTTCGCCACCGCTACCGTCGCCTCGACGGGCTGGCCCGGCTTGGGGCGCTGCAATGCGTCGGGCACGATCGGCGGGGCGGGCCGGGACCGCAGCGGCATCGGGTTGTGGCAGGCGATCGCCTTGTCTCGGTAGATCAGCTCCTGGTTGCCGAAACGGTCCAGCAGATAGACCGCGTGACCACCCCCGAGCTGCTTGATCTCATGCGGCGCGTACACGCACAGGAAGTAGTCCTCGCTGAGCGGCCAGGCCTGCCCGTAGCTGAGCAGCCGGCTGCTGGCCTGGCTCTCCGGGAACTCGGCCCGCGGGGTCAGGCGGCGGATCGGACCCCAACTGTCGTCGTCTTTCTTGTGGGGATCGATCACGACCAGCGAACCGAAGGACTGATTGTGATGCGGCGCGGCCGTGGCGACGTAGAGGTGCGACTTGGGCACGGCTCGCACGTCCTGTTCCATGTCCGGCCTGTTTTTGCGGACCGCATAGTTGCCGTGGACCGGTCGCGGATCGCGGCCGTCCGGCGTGGTCACCCAGGGCATGTGGGCGATCTGCCCGTGGCGGTCCACGTAGTCCCATCGCGTCCAGACAATCCGGCCCGCGTTGTTGACGCTGGGATGCCACTCGTTGGTCTCGTGCCAACTGAGGCAGCGGATGTCCGAGCCATCGTCGGCCATGTCGAAGAGGGTGTAGGTGGGGCAGACCCGGCCGCATCGCAGGTAGCCGCCGCGCCGCTCGCTGATGAAGGCAATCCGGCCGCTGGGCATGAAGAGGGGATCGAAGTCATTGAACGTCCCGTCGGTGAGCATCCGCAGGTTCGTCCCGTCGATGTTGGCCGTGAAGATGTGGTAACTCCAGCCCTGGTCCCAGTGGCCCTTGTCGTGTTGGAGGTGGTGGCGGTGGTCTTTGCTGCCGGTGCATTCGACCCAGGCAAAGGCCACGCGCCTGCCGTCGAACGACAGCTCCGGCGAGAGGAACGAGCCGCCCGTCAACTTCCGCCCCTTGAGCCGGCCGTTCTGCACGACCGAATCGCCGAACAACTCGGTGACGGTGGGGCTGTCGCTGAACGGATTGTTCAGCACACAGATGCCCCCTCCGGGCCGCTGCCGGATGCCGTAGTACTGGTCGCACATGTGACGGTAGGCCGCCAGGTGGCGCTTGAGCAACAGCAGCTTGTCGAAGTTCAGCAGCGGGTTGGCGAAGGCGATCCGGCGGCGGAGCTTGCAGGCCTCGACAAACAGCGCGGCACGGGCGTTGAGGTCCTTCACTCCGGTCGCCCGGGCCTGTTTGACCAACTGCTGAAGCCGCGCGGCCTGGATGGAAAGGTCGGGCGCCCCGGGCATCTCGCGGATGTGCGCCAGCAGCGCCGCGGTCCGACGCAGCACGACATCCAGGGGGTCGCGGTCGGATTCGAGGATCAGGGACTCGCAATCGTAGGCCTGCTCGGCGAGCTGTTGGAACCGCGCGCGCCGGGCGAGGTCATGCAGCAGCATCACGTACTGGCGATACGATTCGTCCGCCAAGCCGACCGCCGCGGGGTCCTCGGGCATGCCGCTGATCGCCCCCGGTGACTTGGCCTTCGAACCGGCCTTGGTCTTCGCGGCCGCCGATGCGCCGGCGGCGCCCACCATCGTTGCCGCCAGCAGGCCGACCGCAACAAGCAACCTGTTGCTGTTCATGCTCTTTCTCACAACTTCGTTCCTGTGTGGAGACGCGTGAGGACCTCGTCAGCCCTCAGTCGGTCTTCGGCGTGCTCCTGCCCAGCGTCTTGAGCCGCTCGAGGATCTCGACCGCCCGCTTGGCCTCTTCCGTCCTCCTGTGTTCGCAGTACTTGATGGAGTCCCTCTCCATTCGCCTGCCCTGCTCACGGCTCATGGCCGGCTGTGACGGATCATCGGGTTCCGGCAAGTCCCAGGTGTCGGTGCGGAAGCTGTGCAGCGGCTGCCACGGCCGGCCATTGACCTTGAGGTTCCCCATCGGACTGCCCGCCCAGGCGTAGCGCACCGCCACCGGTTCCTTGACCAGCGGACTCCAGAGATGGATCGTCTTGGTATCACAAACCTTGGCGGTGTTCCAGATGCCGACGTCTTTCCTGAGTGCGTACGCGGCGTGCGCCATGTAGAACTTGCCGGACTTGTCCGCAATCGCGAAGCCTTCCGGGACCATGGACATGTCGTCCGGCATCACGGGCTTGTCGAATGTCAGCACCATGCTGTCCCCATCGCGCTTGGCCGAAAGCAGTTCGGCCGTCTCCCAGCCGACGCGCATGCCGTACACGTTCTTGAGCGCCCATCGGGCCGCCCGCACACCGTGGAAGTGCTTCTTTGACGGATGCAGGCCCGGGATCTGCTGGTCGTACCCCGGGATGAACCCGGTGTTCGTCGGGTCTCTCAGGTCCGCCAGGCCCAGCCTCTGCGCTTCGCGGATGAACGCTCCCCCCGTGCGGTGGTTGCTCCAGATCTCGAAGTTGTCGCGGCTCTGCGTGATACTCCCCGCGCAGAACTCTATGACACCCACCGGCAGGTTCGGGTCGTTGAAGTCCTCACGCCAGCCCTCGACCATGAGCTTCATCAGCGCCCGGTAGCGCTTCGGCCGACAGCTTCCGCCCATGGCGTTGTTGTAGCCCTGGTGAAAGAGAACGCCCTTGATGTCCAGGCCCTTGAAAACGCCGAACATGCCATTGTAGCACGAGGCGGCGTCGCTCGGGCTCTTGCCGGGGATGCTCCAGGAGCGGAGGCTCTTGCGGGTGGGCCTGGGCGGCAGCTTGTCCTCCGGCACGCCCTTCTCGCGCTGCTGGGCGACGGTCTTTTCCCATCGCTCGACGAGTTTCTGCACGGCCGCGCCCCAGTCGAACTCGGCTCGACGCTTCTCGACCCACGCCAGGTACCCGGCGGCCAGCGGGTGGTCCTTGAACTTCTGACGGGGAACGAGACTCTCGATGGACGCGCCGCCGCGCGCGTTGTCGATGATGCCGACGGGAATCTGCAGCGCACGCTGGAGGCGAGACCCGAAGGCATAGCCGATCGCTGAGAACGCGCCCGCCGTCTTTGGCGTGCTGACGTTCCAGCCGCTGACCTTCTCGGCCGGCAGGTCTTCCTGGAGCGTGTATTGCTCGTTGGGCGAGATGCGGACCTCACGCAGCAGCGGCAGGTGGGCCGTGGCGGCTTCCAGATCGCTGCGGAAGGTCTTGCCCAACCCAAAGGCCATGTTGCTCTGGCCGTTCATGACCCACACGTCGCCAATGACGATATTATCCATCTCGATCGTCTCATCCCCGGACGTGACGATCAGCTTCTGACCGTTGGCATCGGCTTCCCGGGCGGGGAAGGTCGCCTCCCAGCGGCCCGCCTTGCCGGCGGCCGCAGCCTCCGCCTTCTCCCGGCCGAACTGCACCGATACCTTTCCGCCAAGCTTGGCCCATCCCCATATCCTGATGGGCTTCTCACGCTGGATCACCATATTGCTCGAGAAGATGCCGTGCGTCTTGAGCGTGCCCGCGGCGGCGACGGCCGCGCACAGCGCGATGGCCGATAGAATCGACAACAAGACGGTGCATTGTCTGTTACGCATAGTTGTCTCCTGATCGGAGTATCCCTGATTCGTGTCTGCTGGCGCCTATTCCCGGTTCCGGCCCTTCCTCATCCCAGCCATGGCCTCGGCAAAGCCCTTGCCGATCTGGGCCATGATCTTGGCGGAGCCCATGTAGTGGAAGTCGAAGTTCGACGCGCTCTTGGTGAGGATCGCGATCTCGTGCGGGGTGAAGACTTCCGCACGGTGCTTCTCGAGGGCCTCGTTCTCCTGCTGGCGGGTGAGCTTCCCCTCTTTCCTGAGCTGCTGCACCTTCTCCCGGATCTTCGCATCCCTCGTCCGCAGCTCGACGAACTTGGCGTCCCAGTACTTCTCGGTCCAGACGGCGGCAACGTTGCCCTTGAACTCGGGCAGGGTGGCGGGCGCGGCCATGGCATTGCGGAAGTTCTGATGGATGCCCTTGTATCGCTGCTGTTTCGGCCCGTACTTCTCGACGGGGCCCCCGACGCCCATCACACCGATCACAAAGGGCATCTCCGGCGCCGAGAGGTCCTTCCGCACGTCGCGAATGAACTGCGCCAGCAGCACGCTGTATTGGTCATAGCCTCCCGGTCTGCCTCGATTGGGGTACGTTGAGCTGTCGACCATGTCGTTCCAGCCCTGGAACCAGACGAAGCCGGCCAGCTTGTAGCCCTGCTTGGGATCGTGGCTCGGGCAGACCCGCTTGATGTCCCCCAGGACCTTCTTCACATGGGCGGTCATCAGGCGGTAGTAGCGGCCGGTCGCTTTCGCTCTGTCGGCCTTGACCTTCTCGGTATCCCGGCCTCGCTTCTTGAGAGTCTCCAACTGCGCCTCGCTGAACTTGTATGGCCCCGCCCCCGGCGGACGGAAATCGGTGTTCAGGCTCTTGCCGCCCCAGGCGGTCTTGATGATCAGGATTGGCTGACCCAGCAGCTTCTGCATGTAGATCCCGAACGTGAACTCCGGCCCGATCTTGGGGCCGCGCTTCTTCGCGCCAAAACCGGCGGTCAACTTGCCGACCTGCTCCTCTTCAGCACAGCCGATTGCCGAGATCCACACCTTCTCGCAGACCCGCGGAGCGCCGTCTGCGTCGCGCATTTCCTTGAGAATCGACGCCGTCTTCGGGTCCAGGCCGATGGCGTCGAAGGTGCGGATGTGTGCATGCCCCTGCATGTTGGACTGCCCGGCAAGAATGAACACCTTCAGCGGCCCGGCGGCATCGCCCGGATTGCCGCCTTGATTGGCCGGTTGGGCAAGGCCGTCCCTTGCCCCGGCGCCGAGCGCCAAGCCTGTTAACGCCACGGCCGCGAGGGGCAGCAGGTTCGTCATTCTCTTGTTCATCTTGGTTCTCGCTCCTGGTTGAGGTTTGCTGTTCCTTACTCCGAGATCGCCGCCGGCCGTTCCGGCAGCAGGGCTCTCAGTTCGTCATGCACGTCGGCACGCACCTGGAAGTAGAGCTTCCGGGAGGAGAAGCTCTCCCAGACGGCCTGGACCTGCGGTGCGGTCAGGTTGCTGCCGGACTGGTAGATCTGCCCCTTGCCCAACTCGTCGATCCGCCGCCGGAGCCGGCCCCAGTCTTCATCTTCACGCCCGGCCCCGGGGACCCACTGGACCATGTCCAGCTTCTCCAGCGAGCAGACCCCCTCGAGGTGGCGAATCGCGCCGGGCCCGTCGAGGTGGTAGATGCTCGCGTCGAGCCCGCCGACCTCGTGGGCCAGCGACGGCAGCGCGAATCGCTCAAACATCTGCGTGCCGATCATGCACGAGACGTCGCACTGCGGCACGTCGATCATTCCCCGGCTGTACATGCCGAAGCGGTTCAGGCTGCCGTACGTGGCCACGTCCAGCGCCTCGGCCATCGCGGCGCGGACGTCATCGAGGGCCCTGTCCACCTGCCGCAGAGCGGCGAGCACCTTCTCGGGCGCGTCCAGCAGGTCGGTCAGCAGCCTTTGGGCTCCGCGCAGGGCCACCAGGCAGTCGAGCCCGCCCTGGAGATGCGTGCCGTAGATGATCAGTCGGCCGTCGCACCGCCGGCGGAAGCGCTCGATCACCTCGACGGTGCGCCGCCACCATCTCCCCTCCGGCTGAAAGCGAATCTCCACGTCGTCCCAGTCCTCGACGAACGGCTGGATCCAGTTCGTGGCGGAGCTGCCCTCGGCGTTCCGCAGCTCGGCCCCCAGCAGCGCCGCGAAGTGGTCCGGGCCGAAAGTGACCTGGTAGCCGGGAATGGCACCGTCGAGGAACTCGTGCGTGGCCGCCCATCCGATCGCCTGCTCGATCACCGGCTCGATATCGTCGAACGCACACTGGTAGCATCCCGGCCGGGAGATCGGCTCGCCCCCCGGCTTCGGGCGCACGGCCCACAGCAGCGGGCGCGTGCTCTCGCCGCGCCAGAACTGCGCCCACCGCTGGCGGGCGTGCTCGATATCGGGCTTGAATTCCAGCTCCATTGAGCGTCTCACTGATCAGAAGCAGCGCGTGCAACGGCCCATGGGCCGGCACTTTCCGGATGGCCGCGACCTCCGGGTCATGGGTCTGCTATCAGCTATCAGCCGTTCCAAAGTCTCACAAGCCATTGTAAAAAAGATAGTTGCAGGGAGGCCCGGTGTCAACCCATAGCGCCGGATCTCCGCTGTTCTCACCTCTTCTCACCTGTTTTCATATACGGTATATAGCGAAAAACGGGCAAGCCGGTTGTGAAAACCGTCTGGCAGATCCATGGTGGACGGACCCTGCGCCGCCCGAGGAGCCGTGCCGTCTCCAACCGACCGCCGGTGCGCCTGTCGGCTTCCTGGACGCCGTGAAGCCCTCTCCGGACCTGCTGCGAAGTCAACACGGCTGCTGTCTCTCTGGCGGATCGGGTTTCCGGTAGGGGCAACCCCTACGCAGGGCGCTCCAGGCGAGATTATGGCCCGGGAGCGGGACGATCCCCCCTCCATCCGGCAGAAGAGGCGCTTGCGGATGTCGGGGCCGGCGATAGAATCACCCGAAAGGCCGACATCGGCCGTCGGCCAAGGACTATCAGGGAAACCCCGACTGAAAGAAACATCTCGTGGACAGCGGACTGAAAGGCATATTTCCGGCAGTGGTGACCCCCATGACCGCCCAGCAGGATGTCGACTACGAGACGCTGTCGAGTTTTGTCGACTACCTGGTTGGGACGGGCGGTGTGCACGGTGTGATCCCTCTGGGCAGCACGGGCGAGTACTACGCGCTGGACGCCGAGGAGCGGAAGCGCGTCGTCCAGACCACGCTCGACGCCGTGGCCGGCCGAGTGCCCGTCCTCGTAGGGACCAACGCCGGCAGCACGCGGGAGGTGGTCCGCTATTCCCAACAGGCCCGGGAGCAGGGGGCCGCGGGGCTGCTGCTGGCCGCGCCGTATTACTCCCTGCCGACCCACGAAGGGCTGTGGGAGCACTTCCGGGTCATCGACAGCGAGATCGACATCCCGATCATGCTCTACAACTACCCCGGCCGGACGGGCGTGGACATGACGCCGGATCTCATCGTGCGGCTGGCCGAACTCGAGAATGTACGGTACGTCAAGGAGAGCACCGGCGACATCTCGCGCGTCAGCGAGATCATCCGTCGCTGCGGCGAGCGGATCACGGTCTTCTGCGGCTGCGACACGGCGGCGCTGGAGAGTTTCGTCCTGGGCGCGGCCGGCTGGGTCGGCGGCGTGGTGAACGTGCTGCCGACCGAGCACGTGCAACTGTTCGACCTGGCCGTGACAAAGGGCGATCTGCCCGCCGCCAGAGAGCTCTACTACCGCCTGCTGCCGGTCTTGGCGATGATGGAGCACTCGGGCAAGTACACGCAGTTGGTCAAGGCCGGGTGCGAGTTGATGGGGCATCCCGTGGGCCCCCCGCGACTGCCCCTGGCGCCGGCCCCCGCCGACGACGTGGCCGGGCTCGCGAAGATCCTGCCCGCCTGAATGGTCTGATCCGCCCCCCGCTCGGGCTCCTTCCCGGCCTGCGCCGGCGCGGGGGCGTCCCGCGGGCGGGTCAGGCGCGTGGCGAAGGAAGTCCGAAACACCTGACACAGGAGAACACAATGGGCAACGGCTATTGGCAGAAACTGCTGCGAGTGGATCTCTCTTCGAAGCACATTTCCGTTGAGGCCATTCCGGAAGACGATCTGAAGCGGTTTCTGGGCGGGGCCGGACTCGGCGCCGAAATCCTGCGCCGCGAGCTGCCCGGCCCCATTGATCCTCGCGACGGCGAGAACCGCCTGATATTCGCCACCGGCCCGTTCCAGGGGCCTGCCGTCCCCGGCGGGGCCAAGTTCAGCATCATGGGCATCTCGCTGCTGACGGGAACGTATGCGGACACGGCCGCCGGCGCGAGTTGGGGGCCCGCGCTGAAGGACGCCGGATACGACGTGATCGTCATCCAGGGCAAATCCCAGACGCCGGTCTACCTGTACATCAACGACGACACCGTCGAGTTGAAGGATGCCACACCGCACTGGGGCAAGGCCAGCTACGATACCGTGGACGCCATCCGCGAGGAGAACAACGAACCGGCGTTGTCGATCGCCTGCATCGGCCCGGCCGGGGAGCAGGGAGTGGCCATCGCGTGTGTCGCGGTCGACAAGCACAGCTTCGGGGGGCGGTGCGGCCTGGGCGCGCTGATGGGCACGAAGAACCTCAAGGCGGTGGCCGTGACGGGCAGCAAGTCCGTCCCCGTAGCCGACCCGGAGAAGACCAAGGACCTTTGCAAGAAGTTCTTCAAGAAGATCCATGCCAACACAATCGAGAACGAGTTCCGCGAGCACGGCACACCCGGCCTGTGCGAGACCGCCGAGGGCCTGGGCGACATGCCGATCAAGTACTGGGACGGCGACGTCTTCCCGGAGGGGGCCAAATCGCTGGGTGCGCCGAACTACACCGACGTGCTGAAGGCCAAGCCGATTCCCTGCAAGTACTGCCCGATCGGCTGCCATCGCGGCATCGAGGTGACCGAACCGGCCGAGTATGTCACCCGGGGCGCCGGACCGGAATATGAAACGCTCGGCCTGATGGGCACGTGCTGCCTGATCGCCGACCCGAAGGCGGTGGCCAAGGCCAACGACATCGCCAACCGCTGCGGCGTGGACACGATCTCCGCCGGGGCGATGGTCGCGTTCGCCATGAAGTGCAAGGAGAACGGGTGGATCAGCGAGGACGTCATGCCGTCCGAATACAGCCTGGACTGGGGCGACGGCATGACGCTGGTCAAGATGACCGAAGAGATCGGCACGAAGACGGGCTTCGGCGCGTTGTTTGCAGACGGCACGCTCAAGGCGGCGGAGAGGATTCACCCGGACTCGGTCCAGGCCGTCGTGCACAACAAAGGGCTGGACTATCCCTCGCACGACCCGCGCTCGTGCATCTCGCTCGCGCCGACCTATGCCACCGGGACGCGCGGCGCGTGCCACTTCCGCGGCCCGTGCGAAGACGTCGAGATGGGCGGCTTCTTCATCCCCGAGATGGGCGTGAAAGAGGGCATGGTCAAGTTCTTCGAGCCGGACAACCAGAGCCTCGTCGCCGTGCGCTGCCAGGACCTGGGCGTGCTGGCCAATTCCATCGTCATCTGCCTGTTCATGATCGACGGCGGCGACCTGAGCATGACCGAAGTCACCGAACTCTACAACGCCATTACGGGCTGGGATCTCACCGTCGAACAGCTCTTCGAGGCGGGCGAACGCGGCTTTACGGCCCAGCGGCTGATCAACATCCGCGACGGATACGACGGGTCGACCGACGTGCTGCCGAAGGCCATGTACCAGTCCGCCACCGAGGGCTTCCGCGCCGGGAAGGAGATTCCGTTCGAGAGGCTGATGAAGGACTACTATCAGATCCGCGGCTGGGACGACAGCGGGATCCCGACCGAGGCGACGCTGAAGCGACTGGCGCTGGCGCCGGCGTGAGATGACGTGCCCGCCGCGTCAGGCAAAAGGCAAGCATCGCCTTACGGATGGTCAGATGAAGCTGAAGGTGAAGTTGGTTTCCCTTTTCGCGAAGTACGCGAAAGAGGGCGAAGACGGATGGACCCGAATCGAAGGGCCCGCAACGGTCCGGGGCCTGGCCGAGTACCTGGGCCTGCCGATCAAGCGTGTCCGGATCGTCACCGTCAACGGCAGGCAAGGCGACCTTCAGACAGCGCTATCAGACGGCGACGAAGTCTACATCTTCCCGCCCGCCATCGGCGGCGGCTGATCTTCCGCCAGACATCAGGTTCGCATGGAACACCCCCAGAATGCGTCCGAGCAGGCCCGGGCCCTTGCCGCCGGCCGCGTGCCGCCCTGGTTCCAGCGGAACATCGGCGTCGCGGGCCTGGCCGGCCAGATCAAGCTGCTGGAGACCAGGGCGCTGGTTCTCGGCCTGGGCGGTCTTGGCGGGCACGTGGTCGAACAGCTCGCCCGCATGGGCGTTGGAGACATCACCGCCGTGGATCCCGACGTGTTCGATGAGAGCAACCTGAACCGCCAGACCCTCTCCGGCCGCGACAACCTGGGCGCGCCAAAAGCCCGGGCGGCGGAGGCCAGAGTGCGGCAGATCAACTCGGCTCTGGCTTTCCGGGGCCTGCGAATGACCCACGATGAGATTCCCGCACGCCTCTGGGGGCAGGCGGATCTTGTCTTCGATTGCCTCGACAATGTCCCCGACCGCCTGCACGTTGCGGAGCTTTGCAGCCGGGCGGACAAGGTTCTCATCCACGGCGCCATCGCCGGCTGGTACGGCCAGGCGGCAGTGGTCAGGCCCGGCAGCAACCTCCTTGGCCGGATCTATCCCGACGAGCTCGACGCCGACCAGACGCTTGAGAAGGAACTCGGCACGCCGGCGTTCACGGCGGCGCTGGTGGCCGCCTTCATGGTCTCCCTGGGGATGAAGGTGGTCCTGGGAAAGGCCCTGAAGGCGGATGCGGTCTATTACTTCGACCTGCTGGAAAGCAGTTCGTCCACGGTTGAGTTTGGCTGAACTGTCCCATGGGGAAAGAGCCCGCCGCCGGCGAGGCTCCCGTCCGTGCCGGGTGTGCCGAACCAGGTCCGGGAACCTGTTGACGGGTCTTGAGGGCTGGACGAGGGCAGTGGCCAACACGCCGGGGGCGGGCACGTCGAGCGTGTCGTCCTCGTTGACGTTGTAGGCATCGTCGGCTGCCCCGGGGGCTGCGGCGATGAATGGAAGCGAACGCAAGCGCCGCGCAGCCAGACGTGGAACCCCTATCCGGGATTCCCGGATGACCTCGCCGTGCATCACACTGCCGCCCTTCCGCTTGCGCCTACTGCAATGTCGGAATTCTCTGGGCGCTTGGCAACCGGTCGAGGACAATAGGTACAGGCACGCTCGCGGCGAACGGCACGCCGCTTCGGAGCCAGTCTCCGTTTTCCAGGCGGACCCCCATGCACAATGGAGGTATCCAACCATGAAGCCCTCTCTGACGCGCCGATCCTTTGTGAAGGCCGCCTCCGCCGGTCTGGCGGGGGCTGGATTCCTGGCCGCCGCAGCCCGGTCGCTCCACGCGGTCGTCGCGCGCAAGGCCGACACGCTGGCCCTGCACGGCGGAACGCCCGTCCGCGCCAAGGGCTTCTCCACCACCTGGCCCATCATCGACGAGCGGGAGGAGAAGGCCCTGACCAAGGCGCTGCGAAGCCGCAACTGGTGTTGCCTGCGGGGCAACGCGGTCTACGACTTCGAGAAGATGTTCGCCGAGGCGATGGGCGCGGGCCGGTGCATCCTGACCAACGGGGGCACGACCGCCCTGAGCGCGTCGCTGCACGTGATCGGCGTGGGGCCCGGCGATGAGGTGATCACCTCGCCCCACACGTTCATCGCGACGATCAACACGATCACGAACCTGCACGCCCTGCCGGTCTTCGTGGACGTGGACCCGCAGACCGGCTCGATCGACGCCGACCGGATAGAGGCCGCCGTCACGGAACACACCAGGGCGATCATGCCCGTCCACCTGGCGGGCTGGCCGGTGGATATCGAGAAGATCATGGCGATATCCAGGAAGCACAAGATTCCGGTGGTCGAAGACGCATGCCAATCGGTGTTCGCCACGGTCAGCGGCAGGAAGGTCGGCACGTTCGGCCTCAGCGGGTGCATCAGCTTCCAGGAGTGGAAGTCGCTCGTCTGCGGCGAGGGCGGCGCGATCCTCGGCAGCGACGACGAATTCATGCGGCGCTGCGC
>Ga0180438_10004045_pt1 | contig 21508 bp, 19 predicted proteins | sample SS_ome_12_FD_132455 | JGI IMG/M metagenome (GOLD analysis project Ga0180438, IMG submission 132455) | Hypersaline lake sediment archaeal communities from the Salton Sea, California, USA - SS_3_D_2 metaG | ecosystem: Environmental > Aquatic > Non-marine Saline and Alkaline > Hypersaline >...
CAATTCCCCCGAAAGAAACCCCACCGCGTCCCCCAGCGATTCCACCGGAATGATCTCCACGTCCTGAACCACCGCCGCCTCCGCCGCGTTCGCCTTCGGCAGGATCAATCCCTCGATGCCCGATTCCCGGCACGCCATCGCCATCGAAAGCGCCCCTCGCACCGCCCGCAGCCCTCCATCCAGCGCAAGCTCTCCCGCCAGCGCGTACTTCTCCACCGTCGCGGACGCAAGCTGCCTGCTCGCCCCCAGAATTCCCATCGCTATCGGAAGATCGAACGACGGCCCCTCCTTGCGCACGTCCGCAGGAGCCAGGTTGATCGTCGTCCGCTTCTGCGGGAACTCGTACCCCGAATTCAGCACCGCCGCCCGCACCCGGTCCCGGCTCTCCTTCACCGCAAGGTCCGGCAGCCCCACCACCACCGTCGTCGGCAGCCCGCCCGAAAGATCCACCTCCACCTCCACCGGGTACGCATCGATCCCGTAGACCCCCACGCTCTGTATCTTCGCCAGCATCGCGATCGCTCCTTCGAACAACGCGGGGAATTGTAAATGTTCTCACGATCTCAGGCAACCTCCTTCGCCTCTCAGGCTCCCCATTCTCCGCGCCAGAGCGTTCCTCTCTCAATCAAGAAACTCGCTCGTGCTGCAATTTCAGTGAACTTTTTCTACGCCGTATGTTACTTACAGGTAGAATCCGGGTTGTACGTCGCAATCGTGGCAGAGGGTGGATAGGCGATCAACCAGATAGAGGCGCTCTACAGAACGCACGGGGCCGCGATCCTGGGCTACCTGAGGGCCGTTCTCGGTGACGCGCAGCTTGCCGAGGACGTGCTGCACGACACCTTCGCGGTGGCGCTTGCCGGAAAAGAAAAGGTCGCGGAGGCCATCTCTCCGCGCGCGTGGTTATTCGCCATCGCGCGGAATCTGGCTGCCACCTCGATTCGTCGGCGGAAGTGCGCAAAGCCGCTCGCGCAGCAGGTAGCGGCGACGGTTGAAGCGGATAACCCTGAACTCGACGCAATGAGAGACGCAGCCGCGCGTCTGCCGGACGACCTTCGCCAGACCCTTGCTCTCAGGCTTCGCGACGGCCTGTCTTACGAAGAGATCGCCGCCGTGCTCGGCATCCCCCTTGGTACGGTGCGTTCGAGGCTTCATCGCGCAGTCCGCGAATTGCGTCGAATGATTAGCAGCACACGCGAGTGAAAATTGGAGGATACGAAAATGACAATCGACCGTGAGATTCTGGAACGGCTCCTCATCGACCGCGCTGTCGGCGCTCTGCCGCCGGACGTTGACGTTTTGCTCGACGATTGCCTGGAGAGGAACCCCGCGGCGGCCGCGGAAGCGGAGAAGTTCGCCCTTACCGCAGACCTCGCCCGCCGCGCCCTTGCTCCGGTGGAAGGCAGGAACGAATACTCGCTCCCTCCGTTGGCTCTTCGACGGCGCCGAATGACCGTTCGCCGAATCGCCGCCCGCGTCGCGGCTCTCGCCGCTTGCCTGCTCATCGGCTTGGTTCTTGGCATCCGGCTCTCGCCGAGTCCGCCCGCGGTCGAAGCATCCGCACCTGTCGCATCGGTCAGCGTGGGGGAGGGGAGCGAACCGACCGCCGCGACCTACACCTCGGAAATCTGGTCGATCCAGCGCTTCCGCGAGGCCCTCGCTCGCCCACGGAGAAGGGAAGGTCTTCACCTCGTTTGGGACTCGCCCACGAAGATGCCAAGATTGGAGGAAAGATCGTGAAAAGATTCCTCATAGCTATCGGCCTTACCGGTGTCGTCTTGATCGCCGGATGCTTCCCTGAACGTGTCGTGTGGGCGCCCAACGGCGAATACGCGGCGGTCGTCGGCGGTGACGGACTGTACCTCTGCGACGGCGAAGGAAATCTCGCTGGCCCCGCGGAACCAGCCCGCAATCTCCCCGACGAGATGGTCGTCGTCGCTTGGTTTCCCGATTCCCAACGCTGCCTCGCGATCGTGGAGACCGAAGTGAGGACGTGGGCGGAGCTGGAGCAATCGCTTTCCGAGGAGCAGAAGAACGAGCTTGTATCGCTTGCCAATGCATTTCGCGAGGACATCCTTGCTTCCTACCAAGGCGACCTCGGACGCATGAAAACCGTTAGAGGGATGGAGAACGACAAGATACTGTCCTTGAAAATCTATCTGCGTGACCATCCCGACGAGAAGCTCGTCGAGAAGCTAGGGGACCGGTGGAAAGAGTTCGAAGACGCCTCGCGCTCCGGTTCAGCGATTCAAGTCTTCCGGGTTGAGAATGGGCGGCTCAAGGCAGGGCCCGTGATTGTGGAGTCACTGGGCACGATCGTGACCCTGCGTATCTCGCCAATCGGCAAGTCTGCCGCGTATGTTCAGATAAGCCCGGCAAGCAAAGAAGTGACCTCGCTGTACGTCGTGCCGACTGACGGTAGCGCGGGAGCACGCATGGTGGCTCGGATGGCCAGTGGTTACCCCGACTGGACACGGGATGGCCAGGCACTGGTGTACCTGGCCCCCCTAGCGGCACACTGGGAGGACAACTGGGCAATGATAGGCAGCTTGGTTCGTCGTCGAGTCTGCGATCGTGACGGCGCGCTCCTCCCGGACTTCTCCGGGGAGCAGGAATTGGCCGGTCTCATACCGTGTGCGTACTCCAAGGTGCGTTGCCTGGAGGACGGGCGCATCCTTTTCTCTTCTGCGGAGTTTCACCTTCCAGCTACTTCGCAGGATATGCCTGAGCAAACGACGATCTTCTCCGTGGATCCTGCTCGGCGGGCGACAGTTGCGAGGGCGGTCCCAAGCGAAGCCGCCGCATCACTTCCGTCCATAGCGGACATCTTCGAGGTAAGCCCCGACGGGACCAGGGTTGCGATCGCAAGCGAGCGTGGCGAGGTGTCGGTCCTTACCCTCGCCACCGGCCACGTAGTGCATGTCCAGCCCGATCAAGAGCCCGGCCCCCATGATTACGGCCTTTACATACGCACCATGCCCAACTGGCGCTCCAAGGACGAACTGTGCTTTGCTGCGCCGCCTCATACTTCACATGGTTCCCCCGACAGTGCGGAGATCGTCCTTTGGTCCGAAAAGGACGGCTATCGGTGTATCAGCAAGAACTGGCCCGAATCCGTGAGAAAGGGCTTCCTCGAGTAGGCACCTTATCCCACCCATGTGCGCATCAGTCCATTCTATCTGCGCAAATTTCTGCCATAATTCCCACATACTTAGACAAAAACGTGCCCCCCGATGCATCATAACTGTGGGAGCGGGCGTTGCGCGAACTTGCACCCCAGGAGAAGAAATGGCTTGCCGGGATCGCCGAAGGCAATCTCGATGCGCTCGGTGCAATCTACGACGCCTACGCCGCCGTGCTCTATGGCTACGCGCGTTCGCTCGGGGCGAGGCAATCTCTCGCCGAAGATGTGCTCCAGGAAGTCTTTCTTCGCCTTGCCCGACGTCCCGCGACCCTGGGCAGCGTGAGAGACCTCCGTGCGTACCTCTTCGCCTCCGTGCGGCGAGAGCTCTTCCGATGGACGAGACGACGCGCACTCAGAAGAGAAGCCCAAGTGGCCGACCCGGACCCGCTTTTCGAGTCCCCGGTCAGCGACACTGCGGCCACCGACATGCTCCAGGTCGAAGAGGCGCTTTCCAGATTGCCTAGGTCACAGCGTGAGGTGGTGGTGATGAAGGTCTACGGCCTGCTTACGTTCGACGAGATCGCCCGGGTGACTCGCACAAGCCCCAACACCGCCGCCAGCCGCTATCGCTACGCCGTCGAAAAGCTCAGGAGAATTCTCAGCGGACCTCGGTGATTTCGCGTCCGTTTCTCGAAGGGAGCGAAGGCAATGGAAGACAGGCTCAAGAAGATGCGATTCCGTTCGCCCGACCCGCATCTCCGCGACCGCATTCTCGCCGTGGCCCGCGCCGAGGTGGCCGCGCCGCTCCCCCTCTGTCAACGGGTGTTGCGCTCCGAAGCCTTCTGGCTTGCAGCCGCCGCAGCCCTTCTTCTCATCTTCGCAATTCACCTCTTCTCGGTTCCGTACGCTGTGCCCGAGACCTACACGACCGCCCTTTCGCCCGAAACCGAGGAACTGAAAGAAACGATCTCCGAAATGCTCGACGACGGCGCTTGGCTCACGCGTCGATTCGCCGTTCGCCTTCCCGCCGCACCTCGCATGCCGTCCGGCGAAGGCCCAACCGTTCGCCACTTGCTGAGAGACCTGGAATGAAAAACCGCAGCACAACCCGCTGCCCAAAGACTCCCAGAGGTTCACAGGAACCAGCAAGAGAGGAGGGGAGACCATGATCAACGAACCCCCCAAGGCCGTTCGCAAGCGCCGCCTGCGCCCCAAAGTCCTCATCCCCGTCATCGTCATTGGCCTCATTCTCATCAGCGGTGCCCTGTACGTCATCAGCCCCGTCCCTTCCGCCAGGTACTGGGGCGAAGAGACCACCAGGGGCGACTTCCTGAGGGAGTTCCTGAAGTATAAGTATGACTTCGTCCCGCCTTCACCTCCGGTCAACTCCTTTCACGAACTTCTCATCGCCGCCAGATGGCATGACGACCTTCATCGCCGGGGAGCCCTCGAAGAAGAGAGGGTGCAATTGACTAAAGGCGAAATCACGGAAGTCAGTCAGGACCTCAGGGACTACGTCCACCGCAACGAACGGCCTTTTGCCGTCCTCAAGCAGGCTGTCAGGGAACCATGCGTCATGCCGACGATCGAGAGCTTCGGTGACCAGCTTCCATATCTCGCCGCTTTCAGAAATCTTGCCAGAGGCCTGGCCGCCCGCGCCAAGATCAGAGAGATGGACGGGGATCCGGCGGGCGCTTACGACGATTACCTCGACGTTCTCAGGCTCGGCAACTGCTCTGCTCACGGCCAGGTCGCCGTCATTCACGGCATGGTCGCCGTTGCCATTCACGCTATCGGCGCAGACGCGATGCAGCCCGGCATAAAGGACCTCGACGAGAACCTGTTGCAGCAGACCATCGCAGGCATTCAAGAAGTCCAAACAGGCATGCCGTCCTTCGAGGATATTTTGAAGAGCGAGTTCAACGTTCTGGAAGAGGGCGTTGAATACTTCATGAAGAGCAGAGGGAATCTCCGCTACTTGCGGTCGGAGGCCTGGGACTCGCCTGAACCGAACGCAGCCACCAATCTAGCCTGGCTGTACGTACTCATGAATAAGGGCAGAATCAGAGGCAATTTCCAGAAGCTCAAGGCAACTTCGCTCGAGTGGGCTGACCAGCCCATCAGCCAGAGCCGCGGTCCGCTCGCTGAAATGGAGGTTGCCATCGAGCGCTCTGATCCCATTAATAGACTTCTTTTTCCCGCTCTCGCGAGGACCGGCACCGTCTGGGCCAACGACAGGGCCAGGCTCCGCGGCCTCCTCCTCCGCGCCGCCGTCGAACTCTATCAGCGCCGTCAGGGCGAGTATCCCGAAAGCCTCCAGCAGCTCGTCGACACCGGCATCATATCTGCCGTCCCCGACGACCCCTTCGACGGCAAGCCCTTCAGATACATCCCCTCTCCCGACGGCGGCAAGATCTACAGCGTCGGCCCTGACCTTGTCGACAACAAAGCGGAAATAGAGTGGTATGTCGGCATAGAGGGCGGCTACGACGCGAAAGGCGACTGGGTCTTCTAACAGCCCTCCGCCGCTTGACCTTTTCCCGAATGCGGCTAGAATTGCCACTTCTCCCGGCGCATCTGCTCAGGAGGACACCATGCCTACCGCGCACGAGACTCTCGAAACCAACGCACACAAGCTCATTGACAGTCTTTCAGGCGAACCACTCGCCCTCGCCCAGCGCTACGCGGATCAGCAAAGGTGGCTCGCGGCGTGGGCCGTCGCACAGCCTTCAACCGAACACCAAGACGATCTCGCAATCCTCGAAAACGAACGCCTCCGCCTCTTCGCCTGCATCGTCGATGGCGCGGTCCACGTCGTTCTTCTGGACAAGCGTTCCGAGACCACATTCGCCGAAGGCCCTTACGTCTATCGTCTCGAAACCGGCGGCGCCCGCCGCCGCACCATTCTGGACGCTCTCGACGATCCGCAAATCAACGTCCCGTCGCCCGGCGAGATGACGATTACGGGCCGCCTCGATTCCGCCGTCATCTCGCACTGCTTCCATCTCGATCCCGACTCCCCCTTCGTCGAAGAGACGATCGCGCTCCGCAACGACGGCGACGCGCCGTTCCGCATCACAAAACTCAACTTCGGCCTCACCCAGCTCGTCGCCGCACCCGACGGACGCATCCTCGACTCCGCCAAATCACAGCGTTGGGTCGCCGTCCCCTTCCGCCGCGATACCCTCGGCCTCCACGGCGAGTACGAGGACTACTCCGTTTCCGACCTCCTCAGCCGCCGCGGCTGGTATCGCGTCGTCTGCTCCAAAGACCACCGCCTCCCCTCCGACGACTTCGGCTCGGAGGCCTGGGTCTGCACGGACGACGACGTCTCCCTCCTCGTCCTCAAGTACTCTCAGGATCAAATGGAGTTCTCCCTTCTCGGAACCGAATCGCTCGACAGCGGCGTCCACCTTCGCTTCGGCGGGTGCGGGATTTTCCACGGCGACCCCGAATGCCTCGCCGAAGTCGCCCCCGGCGCCGAAATCCGCTTCGGCCTCACCCATTACCGGCTCGTCGACGGCGGCTGGAAGGAAGGCTACTACGCCTTCAGGGACTTCATGAACCGCCATGGCCACGGCGTCCCGCCCGACTTCGATCCCCCCGTCCACTGGAACGAAATCTACGACAACAAGCTCTTCTGGTCCCGCGGCACCGATTCCGACGAAAAGCGCAAGGAACTCTTCTCCCTCAAGCACATGGAGGAAGAGGCCGCCAAAGCAAAGGACATCGGCTGCGAATCCCTCTACCTCGACCCCGGTTGGGATACCCCCTTCGCCTCACAGCTCTGGGGCGAGGAGAGGCTCGGATCCGCCGAGAGTTTCGTCAAACTCATGAAGGAAAAATATGGCCTCAAAGTCTCTCTCTGGATTCCCCTAACAGGCTGGCGCAGCGAGCCCCATTTCCCCCGCGACGCCGACCGCCTCGACGAAAACGGCAACCGCCTGTCCCTCAAACTCTGCAGCGGCTCCAGCGCCTTCCTCGACATCAAAGCCCAGCGGCTTCTGAAACTCTGCGATGCCGGAGTCTCGGGTTTCATCTTCGACGGCAGCAAGTACACCGGCCCCTGCTTCGACAAGAGCCACGGCCACCCGGTCCCCTACACCCGCGAGGCCCACTGCCGCGCATGCTCCGAACTCGCCCAGCGCGTCCACGAGAAATACCCCAACGTGATCATCGAAATGCACGACTACGTCGGCGGCGGAACCATGCTCCGCTACTGCCCCGCCTACTACCTCCACCGCCTCGCCGGCTCCCACGACGAAATCTGGGGCTTCGAGTACATGTGGCGTTCCCTCGAAGACCTCATCAAAGGCTGGGCCGTCAGCCTCTACTACTACAACCTCGCCTACGAGCTTCCCATCTACCTCCACATCGACCTCCGCGTCGACAATCCCAGCGCCCTCGAGTTCTGGTGGTACGCCTCCACCTGCCGGCATCTGGGAATCGGCGGCACCCATCCCGATCCCGCCGTTCGCGCCGCGCACAAAGCCGCAATGGAGCGCTACATCCGCCTCAAGGAGTTCTACACTCGCGGCAAATTCTACGGCCTCGACGAGTGCATCCACCTCCACGTCTTGCCCGAAAAGAAAGCCCTCGTCGTCAACCTCTTCAACCTCGACGCCGAGGAAAAGTACATTGACGGAACCATCGACCTCGGGGAAATCGGCATCGCCCCCGTCCGCTTCATCCAGACCAACCACATGCGCCAGTTCGGCGACCGCACAGTCAACTACTTCCGCCGCCTACCCCCTTACTCAACCACCCTCATCGAACTCCACCCCTATTGAGGCGCTTACTCGGGGGCTCAGCGAAAGCCGCGTGTCGGCTTCCTGCTGTCGCATCGCCGACATCATCAGTTATGCATCGGTCCTACCATTATCAGCATGGCTATCACCACGCACAGCGATGCTCGGCGGCGTCTGGCGCCACCGTCTCGCGTATATGACAGGTATCCCAGAGTCAAAGCGAAAAAGCCGAACAGCGCTGCCCCCTTCAGTGCTCCCACGAGTTCTCTTGGGACTCCATCTGTGACAAACGGAAGAATGGCCGCGACTGAAAACGCCGCGGCACAGATTCCCAGAACCAGGCTGGCCGTTGCCCAGCCGGCAGGCAGGGCGAGCGATTCCCGTCCACGAGTAGCATCTGGCTTGCTCGTCTCCGCCTCCCCCTCTTCCGGATCCCCACGCACGCGCCTAGCTCCCGTCTTTCTGTTCATCCTCTTACGTCTCCAGTCTCGCCCCTGATTCTCCACACTAAGGGCCAAGCGATCAAGGACCCCCGCCGTGATCCGTCTCCTTGAACTTGTCAACCCGATTGTGTACCATCTCAAGACTTGCTTCACTGGCGCGCGTTCCCTCTGAACCACGAGCTGAACGGATACCCGAATGCCTCTTTTTGAAACGACGGCAACTCCCGATTTCGAAGCCCTCCGCAAGTGCATCCTCCGCGAAGGAGAGCCTGATCGCGTTCACTACGTCGAGCTGTTCATGGACCAGCCGATAATGGATCAGGTCGCCAAGCGGTTCGACCTCGTCCGGGGCCTTGATCCCGGCGATCCGCTTTTCCCGGTACAGCTGCGGATCGCTGTCTACCAGTTTCTCGGATACGACTCCGTCAATGCACGGCCCACGGGCCTCGCTTTCCCCAGGGACGTCCTCAAGGCCGCTGACACTACCGCAATCGCGGCACAGGCTCGTGCCGAGAGAACCTGGACGAACGAGCACCAAGGCCCCATCTCAAGCTGGGATGACTTTGAACGCTATCCCTGGCCCGACCCCAAGGCGTGCGACACGACAGAGATCGAGTGGGTACAGAAAAACCTTCCCGACGGCATGGCGATCCAGGCAAGCTGCTGCCAGATCATGGAGCAGGTCACGTGGCTCATGGGCTACGAAACCCTCTGCCTCAAGCTCTACGACGACCCCGCTCTCGTCGATGCGATGTTTGAAAAAGTCGGCTCGATCTGGGTGGACTACGTCGGGCTATGCGTGCAGTTCGAACGCGTCGGCATCATCTTCGGCAGCGACGACATGGGCTTCAAGACCCAGACCATGATCGCCCCCGAAATCCTTCGCGAGAAGGCGCTGCCCTGGCACACGAGGGCCGCGCAGGTCGCCCATGAGCACGGGAAGCTATACTTACTCCACTCCTGCGGGAACCTCGAATCCATCATGGACGACCTGATCGACGACGTGAAGATCGACGCCAAGCACTCGTTCGAAGACGCAATCTGCCCCGTCACGGAAATGAACAAGCGCTACGGTTCGCGAGTTGCCTTGCTCGGCGGGATCGACATGGACTTCCTCTGTCGGAGTTCCGAAGAGCAGATTCGCCGGCGCGTCAGAGCCACTCTTGATGCATGCCAGCCCGGCGGCGGATACTGCCTCGGCACTGGCAACTCCGTCGCCAACTACATTCCCGTTGACAATTACCTCGTCATGCTCGACGAAGGCCGCCGATACTCAGGCAGCTGAGCCCCACTCCTCCGACCCATCTCGCCGCGCTTGAAGTTGCGAAGCTGATTCTCCGTCGTCTTTGACCACGCCGCATGCTTGCCTCGAAGTGTCCGGGCTCTGCACTGGCAGACTTCTCAGTATCCACAGGGACCCGCAGATGGCTCTCTCGGTTACCATCAAGAGCCTTGAATTAGACACGCCGTCCGAAATCCCCAGGGCCGCTAGAACGTGCGGGAGAGTGCGATCCCGGCCCACATGTTGCCGCCATCGTGCGCGTTCTCGCAATTGTCGGAATCGAGGAACACGCCGCTGGAAGAGGCGGTGAGGCCCCACCCTTCCCTCGATGAGGTCAGAAGCGATGCGCTGAGAGGGGGATCGCCGGCTGTATACAAGTGTACCTCGCAGCCGTTGCCCCAAGCTGCCGAACCGACAGAGCATCCCTTTGCATCGCGCGCTACACGGAGATCGTTGCCGCCACGGTTGACTGAGAACGATATGTAATCATCGAGCCCCCGGGCGCTCTCGGAGAGCCCAAGCGCGAAGGAGGGAGCCGGGGCGAGAAAGGGTGTGCGAGCTGCCGATGACGAACCGAGGTTCGGATCAGGCAATTCCCGGCAAGTGGTTCTTGTGGAAATGCCGAACATCTCTGGGCCTCGGGAGTACCGGAAGGAAAGGCCAATTCTGGTGCGCTCTCGTGCCCGGCCATCGACATCCGAAGCCGGCGCCTCGGGAGGAAGACCCTCGAAGACGTCACGATAGCGGAGAATGGCTGAGGGCTGAAAATCCGAGCAGTCGCCGGTGCTGACGCCTGGCAAGAGGCAATTGGTCTCTGCTCCGGGAGGTGCCCACATGCCTAGCGCGGAAGGTGTCTCGTGTGACGGGAGGGAGACTGCTGACAGGAGGAGTACCAACCCTTGCGCCAATACTCCTCTCAGAAACCTCGTGTTGCACACTACCTTTTTCCTCCTTCTGGCGGCTGCATGGCGACTAGTGGATTGTCTGTTCGGCCCATGTCCCTGCAGTGCACAAGGCGAACCGCTTACGGGGTAGCACGTGATGTGCCGATTCCGCAAAGAGAATGGCACTTTCTCCCTAACCCGTGACGGGACATGCAGATACGGGAGGGCCTGGCCTGTGAAGGAGGAGCCAGGAGGCACTACAAATATGTCCTCGCCGCCTGTATCGAATGGACAGTCTTGTAAGCCGCATCGGCGCTGTCTGGGCCGCACTCTCTCGCCGGCTTCTGTCCGCCTTGCCCTGCGCAGACTTGCGTCGACATGCTCCCGCCCTTATCGCCGTGCTCGAAGTTGCGCGAAGCAGCGGGCGAAAACCCGAGCGGCGACTGGAACGCATCCCGCTTCATTCCGCCTGAATGTCTGCCTCGGGTGCTGTAGTCTCAGCGGATTCGTGCTCCTGCAGGTCCGCAATGGCTTCCTGACACATCTCGACCATTCCGTCACTCCGGCACATGGAGGGAGCGCCGGGGAGGCCGGGCATTGTGTCGTTGTACGCAGACCAGGCCTCTTGCCATTCGAGAAAGTTCTCGATGGCGGCGGCCTTCGCGGACTCGTCGGTCTTGCCGGAACTCAGCCACTGATCGTACCGCACGATGCCGACGAAGTAACGGGTTGCGATTTCAACCCAGTAGTTGCCGTACTCTGCGGTGATATGCAGCTCCGTCCAGTCAGCGCTTGGGCCGGCAAGCTTGACGATCGCGTCGAAGTCTTCCATGAGGGACTCGTAGGCCTCCCTTGCCTCTTCCTTTTCGTGGATGGCGGCCTCGACTGTCTCCTGCCCGCCTTCTCTAGCGAGGTACTTGTAGATGCCCCTCATCCCCTTCGCGCCGAACGATGCATCCCTGAACCACGCGCCGCCCGGCGCCCAGCCGTAGAGGTACTTGGCGGGTGGAGTCTGATACGGTTTTCCGAGTTCCGTGAGCGCCCTGCAGTACCTCGCCTTTAGCACGGCTTCTTCCGACTTCCTGCAGATACTCTCAAACCGATCCAGTATGGGTGAATCCGGCTCGATGCCGAATTTGATCTGGCACCATTCCCGGGCGATTTCGTACGGGTCGGCATCGGGATTCCAAAGCAACCTGGAGAGAGCGTATGCATCAAGCTCCAGCCATTCCTCCCGCTTGCGGTAGGGGCCGTCGAGGCCTGCCCCTGAGAGCCACGCCCAGACGCCTCGTACGCCTTTGTCGTAGATGTAGCGGACGCCCCCGTAAGGCTCAATCTCAGTACCGCCTTCAGCGAAAAGCCTGCCGCCATAGAGGGGGAACGCGCCCTTGCCCTCGTACTCACGCGCGCACTCGAACTCGACCATCTGCGGGTGCTTGCCGATGCCGATCGTCGGATTGATCCTGTTGTAGCGCCAGTAGTCGGTCTCGGGATGCTTCATTGAAAAAAAGAGGCCCGGCCGAGCGGTCACGAGGTCCGTAGCGGCAAGATACCTTTCTGGAACAGTGTGCCAAGTGACATAGTAGCCCCACGTTCTCTGGATGTAGATTTTGTGATAGCGGCCAACGATGATATCAGCCAATGCCTCCACGAATTCGGCTTGTTTCTCCGCGATCTCCTCCTCGCTCGCGTCTGGCTTCCCACGTGCGAACGGGTTCACCCCCCGGAGGTAACCGGTGGCGGACGCGGTATTTTCGCCGCTGCGCACAACGACGCCGTCGACTTCCGGGAACAGCCGCAGGGCCTCGTCCACAATGGCCTCCATAAGCTCCATGGTCTTCGGCTTGTCCATGGATATCTCCCCGTTGGTGAGGATGTCGTCTCCGTACTTGTCGCAGGCCGCTTTCGGAACGGTGATCATGTCTCCCTGAATGAAGACGCTCAGATGCTGCTTTCTCGCCTTCTCGATTCGATCCCTGACGTAGTTACGGCGCTCCAGCGCCTTAGCACGTTGCTCGGAGCCCTTCGGGTAAAGGTCGGGGTCGTATTCGTCGAGCGTAACGACCTCGGCAAGCGCCCGTTCGACTATCACGCCGTTGTAGCCGAGTCTGAGGACAACGCCCGGATCCGAGAACTCGGTGAGATAAGGAATGTCTCTCGGGTCATCGAAGACACTGCCGATGCGATAGCGAAATGCAGGTACGATCTGCCTTGAGATCGGCTCGAACGGTGAGTACTGCCGAAGCCGCACGAGTCTTTCCAGCTCATAGGTCCCATATATCGCACCAAGTATGTCGGCGCTCTTTACGACGAGTTCACTTCCCCCTCCCGAGATGAGGAACCCGTCGGGCCCGAGCCCGCTGGTTCCGGGGCCTCCGCAGTCAATCAGAAGTGCGCCTGACGAACCACCTGTGGCATTCGTCACCAAGGTGGCTTCGATCCCGCACATTTCCCGCAAAGCCGCGTGTAGTGACGTCGCCGCCGCGAGAGCGGCCTCATCCGACGAGAGGCCGCGCGATACGCGTATCTCCACCGGCCGAGGACCGCCTTCCGCAACGGGATGGGGCGTTGCACACCCAAGAGTAGCAAGGAGCAGAGCGCCCACGCCAAGAGCGGCCGCAGCACGGTTGAGTTTCACTGATAGATTCTCCCTTCACATGTAAAGCCACGCTTGCCGACACCGAACACTAACCCGATTCCCTTCCGACCAAGGCACCGGAAAGCATCAATCGTACCTTTCCGACCGTCCAGCCGCAAGCAGCTGTACGTACCCAAGACTCCGGCTGTCTTGCGCCTGCCCCACCCCTGGCCTCGTTGACGTGCTTGAAGCCGCGGGGGGGATTGTCTAGGATTTCTGACGCTGACTTAAGGGGAGCTGGGGCTCACATAGGGACGCGGATGGAGTTTTCAGTAGGCACACGGTATGGAGGCTGACGTGGACTCGGACAATCTGTACCACAACACTGCATGGCTCTATGATCTGCGGCCGGAGATCTCCGGGTTGCCCGACCTTGTGTTCTATCTCGAACGTGCGCGAATGGCGAAGGGGCCCGTCCTGGAATTGGCTTGCGGAACGGGAAGAGTCACACTCCCTCTGGCCGAGGCCGGTTACGAAGTCTGGGGAATTGATCTCTCCGAAGAAATCCTTGGCGTCCTCGAAAAGAAACGCAAGACTTTGCCCGGCGAGGCCGATAGACGGCTGCATATATCCCGTGCTGACATGTGCGATTTCGACCTGAACCGGAAGTTCGCGCTGATCATAATTCCTGCTCGATCTTTCGGCGTTCTCACCACGCCGCAGCAGCAGACCGACTGCCTCGCCTGCGTGCGCAAGCACCTGCAGCCGGATGGTCGTTTCATCATGAATGTTATGCGTCTGCGACTGCCCAATGGCACCGCCTCGCCCAGCCCCGAGGAAATACCGACGGGGAAAGTCATCGACCCCGAAACGGGCCGAAGGATACGGCGCGCCCTACTCCCACTCCCCCGTGGCGCTGATGTTGACAACCAAGTGATAGACCATGAAACCGTTTTCTACATTGAACAGCCCGATGGTTCCGAGGAAAGGATATCGGACCGGATCACCGTGGCTCTCTTCACCGAACAGCAGATGAGGGAACTATTGGTCTCCAACGGCTTCGAGATCCTGGAAGAGATGAGAGGCTTCGACGGCCGCCCGATCGTGGATGACCCCAGGCCCACGGACCTGATATTCGTCTGTCGTCGCGCCAACCCCGGCTGATTGCGCCGGACCAGCTTCCCAAACACCCCATCTTCCTTCCCGCGCTTGAACTTGCCACCGTGGCTGTATACGATCTCGTCTGCCATTCCCTGCAACGAAGGGAAACCCTTCCGGAACGAGGTAGGCGCGGAGGGCGTCCGTATGCTCAACTATCGTATCGCAACGCTTGACGACCTGGAGGTATTGGCGCGCATGAACCGCTTCCTCGTCGAAGACGAAAAACACCGCAACCGTTTCAAGCCCGATTCGTGGCTTGAGGATCGGATGCGCCGCTTCCTCGAGGGGGATTACGAAGCCGTGCTCTTTGAGCGCAACGCCGAAGTCGTCGCCTACGCGCTCTACGGCAAACACTTCGACCACGACGACACGATCCACCTTCGACAGATATTCGTGGCTCGCTCGTGCCGGAGGCAGGGCATAGGTCGGCAAGTGATGAAGATCCTTACCGAGCGCATCTGGCCCAGGAACAAGCGAATCACGGTCGGCGTCCTCGCGGGCAACGACGTCGCCCGCCCATTCTATGAAGCGGTCGGCTTCAAACCATACTCGATGGAGCTGGAAATGCTCCCTTCCGAGAGGAGCGCGCCTCCCGGCTAACGGGATGCGAAAGGCGCCCTTCAGCGGTTTAAGGATATGGAACTTCTCGCGAATCAATACGAAGCTTCTGACATGGGGGATTACGCGGAATAGGAGGTAGGAAATGAAGATCGCTTGGGTGTCAAGCTGGCCACCTCGCCCCTGCGGGATAGCAACATATTCTTCCGAACTCGTTCACGCACTTCGGAGCGCGGGAAACGAGGTCCACATCATCTGTCACACTGACGGTGGGACGCCAGGTGAGGAGAACGTACACCCTGTGATTGATACCCAACACGCGGGTTGGGACGAAGAGGTCCACAGAGCCGTAAAGGAAATAAGCCCGGAGGTAGTGCATATCCAGCACGAATACGGCCTTTACGCGACCATGGGTGACCACGCAGCGAGTCTTTTCCGGCCGCTGTTTCGATGGAAGGTCGAAGAGAAGTTCCCGGTGGTTGTAACCTATCATTCCGTCTACACTCGCTTGAACAAGATGATGCGTTACTACATGGATGTGATGCAGAACCTGGTGGACGGCGGCACGGTCTTCGAGCCCTATCAATGGGCCTACCTGGCGGTGAATATCGGGAGAGTGGTGGACAATGTGTACGTGATACCTCATGGCGCCAAAGGCGCGACTCATGCTTCCAAAGAGGACTCCCGGAAGTCTCTCAACCTGCAAGGCAAAAAGGTCGTCGGCTTGCTGGGTTGGTTTACCGAGACCAAGGGATTCCATCGCGTTATTGAACGCTGGGATTCAATCTCCAAAAAGCTGGGGCCGGATACGGTTCTGGTGTTGGCCGGAGATGCCAGGTTGGTCGACCCTGGCCAGCAGGAATACAAGAGAAAGCTGCTTTCGCTGATCAACAACTCCGAGTTCAAGGACCGTATCAGACTTGTGCTCGGCAGCTTCACGCCCGAGGAATATGAGAACGTCCTGGCTTCCTTCGATGTCATGGTAATGCCCTACTCCTTTGCCTCCCAGAGCGGCAACCTTGCTCACTCTCTCTCACTGGGAGTCCCAGTGGTCGCGTCAGCCCTCGAGGGCCTGAAATCAGTCATTGACGAGAGCGGCGCGGGCATCGGCGTCCCCACGGATGATGCCGATGAGTTGGAGCGCGCAATTGTCGCCGTCATGCAAGATGACTCCCTCAGAGAGAAACTCTCCACAAGGGCTGCAGCCTATGTGAAGAGCAAAATCAGCTGGCCTGTGATCGTGGAGAAGCACATGCGCCTATACAGGAAGCTGATGGACAAAAAGCAAATGGCGGAGACGGATGTCAAACCGGAAGCCTTGCTGGAGGCATGACCATGACTAAGGCGCGTCATCTCGGAATAGGCCATTACGGGATAGGTTTCAAAGATGGTGTCAATACGGTCATTGCGCGTAACGTGCGGGCATTACGACAGATTGACCCGTCAATCAAGATCACGCTGTTTGGCAAACTGGCTCCCGATTATGAGGAATTCTTGCAGCCCGTGCCGGGTGCTCTGGAGTATCTGAACATCGACGGCTTCGACCCGGCGGACGAATCCGGTCGACTCCGCGGCAAGTCCATAGGGGAACAACAGGTCCACGACTACGTCTGGCAGGGGACCAATCTGGCCGAGACTCTATCGGAGAAACTAGCGCCCATGGATGTGGTTCTTGTCGAAAACCTGGGCATTGGGCTTGACCCCTCAGTAACGTACGCCTTCTATCTTTACACTCAATACTGCTTCCTCAGCGGAGATAAGAAGAGATTCATCTATCGATTCCACGACTTCGCGCAGCAGCGGCCATCAAACTTCGCTAATGTTAAGAAGTTCCACGACTACCGGTTCGGCGTTGTGCCCAACTGGCACAGCGTCCTCTTTCCCTCCGCTCCAAACATCAGGTACGTTTCCATCAACCGATATGACTGCACAAGACTTGTTGAGCACGGCATAGAGGAGAGCAGTATTTTCTACGTGCCGAATTCCGTAGACCCGTCGATCGTGCCGCCTGACGACAGAACGGCAGACCTCAGAAAGAGGATCATTGAGAGGGACAATCTGGACCCGTCGGTACGCTTCATCCTGTATCCGGTGCGATGCATCCGGCGGAAAAATGTGGAAGAGGCCGTGTTCTTCACCTGTCTGCTGAACAGTCTGGCAGAGGGAAAGACGTCCAGGAAAGACGTCCCGGTTAAGAACAGGTTTCATCTTCTGGTAAGTCTCCGCCCCACGAGTGGAGACGATGCGCGCTATGCCGACCAAATCGTACATTTCGTTCAGAAGCACGGTTTGCCGGTCTCAATAGGTCTGGAGGATCTTGTCTCACTCGAACGGGAGGTCGACGCTCGGAACGGATCCAAGATCAACAGGTATGGCGTTGGAGACATGTATAGGGTGGCTGATCTGGTGATAACCACCAGTGTCTTGGAGGGCTTCGGCTTCGCCTATCTGGAGCCGTGGGTTCTGGACCGGGCGGTCATCGGCAGAAGCATTCCGTTCATCACACCTGATTTTCAGGCGGCGGGAATGAGACTGGGGCATCTTTACACAGCGCTGATTGTTGATGACCGCGACTTCAAGGACATCGGACCAGGAAAATTGGAGCCCGACAAAGCCCTGCAGGAAAGGCTCGCAGCGATCCCCAAGCTCCAAGATGCGGGCTTTGTCGACAAAGTGATCAGGAGAAACGAGACGCCCATGCTGGGCACGCTAAGACTTCTTGATGAGGAGAATAGAAAAGAAGTCATTGCCATCAACAAGCAGGTTGTGGAAAAGGCCTACTCCCAGGAACGGATAGGCAGACAGCTCTATGACGTGATAACGTCAGCCTGATTGCATCGTCCATGATCCAGGATCTGCTACCGGGCCGGGGGCATGTCGACCACGTTCGCGAACAACAGGACTGCCGCTTCATATTCTCTCAGAGAATCCTCCAATGCCTTAGGCACTCGCATTCTCCGGAAGAACCGGTCGTGGAAGATATTTCATATACGCCAATCGGGGGTGTTTGTATGCAAAGGCTCTCTGTGATCATAGGCTGCATCGTTCTGCATTCGATCTGCTTCGGTGCAGGGGGCGCATTGCCGCCGGGTCTTGTGGAAGGCGATGTCCTTGGTTATTCCTATGTCCCAAGTGAATCCTGGACAATCGATGAAGGGTCCGGCATCTGTCCCTCTTTGATGGAATACGGCATAGTGGCGCGTGAAGATGATGACCGGCCCTTGGGATATTCCCGCCCGATGGAATACACGCCGGACGAGAGCAATTTGGGCGTTTCGCGCGATGGCCGCTTTTTCACGCTCAACGGACGTCCCGTCTTTCTTCAGGGTTTGAGCTATTACGGAGCCCTGACGATTGAGACCCAGGAAGAACTCACCGACGATCTCGACGACATGGTCGCCGACGGGTTCAACTGGATCCGCGTCTGGGTTTACTGGAAACATCCGAATGATGGCGGCAAAAATGTCTCGGCCCTGACGCGCGACGGCCAGTCGCGCGAGCCATACATGGGGCGCCTCAAAATCGTGCTCACCGAATGCAACAAACGCGGAATCATAGTCGATGCCACGATTCCTTTCGACGGTAAAGGCGACTGGGTCGGGCCGCGCACGCATGCGGAACACCTGGCAGCCGTTCGAACGCTTGCGCTGGAGTTCGCACCGTGGCGCAACGTCTATTTCGACATTGCCAATGAACGTGATGTCAGGGACGCTCGTTTCGTCAGTCTCGAACAGGTCGGTCGCCTGATTCATGCGATCAAAGTAATTGACTCACTCCGATTGTGCACCGCCTCAGGGGTTCCCGCTTCTCGCGACAAGTTGTTGGATTATCTACGCATCGGCAAGGTCGATTTTGTTGCGCCGCACCTCCCACGCGGCGAAGGGAGTTCGGCCGAGACGTACGGCAAAGTCCGCCAGTTCGTGGGTTGGATGAACCGCCTCAAGCGCCGCGTTCCGATTCATCTCCAGGAGCCTTTTCGTCGCGGTTACGCCGCTTACAATCCGACCATCGACGATTTCCTGCGAGATTGCAGCGGGGCGAAAGTGGCTGAAGCCGCCGGTTGGTGTCTTCATAACGGGGCCAAGCGCCAAAGCGCGGATGGACGACCCTGGTGCAGCTTCAACATGAACGACGGAGAGGGGCGACTCTACGCTCAATTGGACGAGGTCGAGCGGGACGTAACAGCGGAGCTTCACAACTGCATAGCCGGTGTCGACCCTGACCAGCGGCGTTATCAGGCCGAGTACTCCGAGCAATTGCCGCATTTGACGGGTGAGCGGCGCGGGCACGCCTGGATCGCCGACTCCACCATTCACGGTGAGGGGTTTCTGAATCGCGGACCCCACGTCAAGACCGTACCGGCGGGCGATCACCTGGCCCAATGGCGTTTGAGGCTCGATGGCGACGTGCCCGGCAACGACGTGATCTGCACGATCGACGTGGTCAATGGCGTCGCTCAAAGCACGCTGGCCTCACGCCGGATCGGTCGGCAAGATTTCGAATCGGCCGGCCAGTGGACCGAATTCGAACTCCCTTTCAGCAATGTGGGAGGGAGTCCTCTGGAGTTTCGGACCTATTGGCACGGGGCGGGCAAGGTTAGTTTGGACTGGATTGATCTGAAGATCCATCATGCGCATGAGCCCATCACATCGACTCGTTGCCGGCGAGAAGATAGTTCTTTCGTCCCACCACCACGCGGCGCAAATGTTCTACGAGGCCGTCGGGTTCAAACCGTACTCGATGGAGATGGAGATACTTGTCCCGGAGACGAGCGCGCCCCCCGGCTCTCAGTAGCCGCTCGGCCCATCCTCTGATTTGTTCCCATGGCGAGATGATGCGCAATGGACCTCAATCTGGTAACCCTCACCCCCGCAACCGATGACGACCGCGAGTTCTCGTATCAGGCCAAGAAGGCCGCTGAGGGTGACTACATAACCGCAATATGGGGCTGGAACGAGCAGATCCAAAGACGCTTCCACATCCGCGCCTGGGAAGAACGACGCCCCGACATCATACGCTACGACGGCAAGCCCGTCGGCACCCTGTATGCGCGAGAGGAGGAGGGCTGCTTCCATATCCGCCAGTTCTTCATCTTGCCCGAGTGGCAGCGCAAGGGCATCGGATCCTGCTTGCTTGAGCGCGTCTTGGCGCAGGCCGATCGCACAGGCCTCGTGGCGAAAGTCGCCTTCCTTAAGGGGAATCGCGTCCAGTCATTGTACGAGAGGTTCGGCTTCCGCCTGACCTCGCAACGCGACAACTTCTGCTTCATGCAGCGCCAGCCGAAGGAAACCGCATGAAAAGCGCAGGCACATCTCCTATCATGATAAACTACTGGATGCAAGCCAGGGCCGCTCAGCGACGGAAGCGTCCTGGCAACAATCCGATAGACGCAATCCAAGCGAGGCGCGCAATGATGAAACTTGAAAGATTGGCCGCCCTGTTTGTGGGGGGTCTGCTGATCGCCGGTACGCTGGCAATGGGGTCGGACGCGAAATTTGATAGTCCCTTCGCGCCGCCCTTGTCCACGACGCCCAATCCATGGACCCATTTGGATTTCAAGAATGATCCAATCTGTTTTCAGTTCGCCATTGTGGGGGACCGAACGGGGGAAACAAATCCAGGCGTGTTTGAGCAAGCGATCGAGAAATTGAATCTGCTGCAGCCCGAATTCGTCATAACCGTGGGCGATCTGATCCAGGGATTCCAATCGCAAGAAGAGCCAGTGCGCACGGAATGGGACGAACTGGAAAACATTGTCCGGCAATTGGATGCGCCCTTCTTCTTCGTGCCAGGCAACCACGACATTTCCAACAGCGTCATGGCCGAGGTCTGGCGGCGGCGCTTCGGGCCGGCGTATTATCACTTCATCTATCGCGACGTGCTCTTCCTCTGTCTGAATACGGAAGACCCTTCTCCTGCGCACATAAGTCAAGAGCAGGTCGACTATGTGGCCGAGGCCCTGAAAGCGAATCCCGCTCCCCGCTGGACATTGGTGTTCCTTCACCGGCCATTGTGGGAAGGGGCCGAAAAGCATCCCGGCTGGATGAAGATCGAAGCGTTGCTGAGCGACCGTCCTCACACGGTTTTCGCAGGGCACAACCATACATACTGCAAGTACGAACGCCATGGCAGGAAGTACATCCGCTTGGCCTCGACGGGAGGAGGCGCACCCTTCCAGAACCAGGGCCTCGGCACTTTGCAGCACATCACCTGGGTCACTATGACGGCCGATGGTCCAAAAATAGCCCTTCTCTCCCTGGATGGCATCTGGGACGAAAACATCTACACGGAGGCGGAAGAGCCCACGGCCAACCTGTTGCGCTATGGCGGATGGGTCGAGGTCGCCCCTTTTCGTGCTGAGTCCTCGCTCTTCTCCGAAGGCGAGACGAGGATTCGCTTGAAGAACAAAGGCGGCTTGCCCCTGCGAGTCTCCGGCAAATTCCAGCCACACGCGTCCCTTGTCGCCGACCCCGCCGTGCTCGAGGAAACCGTGCCCCCCCATTCGACCGTGGAGATCGTGGTCCGGATTCACGCAAACAAGGAGACTCCGGCTGCAGGCATCGCCCCGCTTCGGATTGATTTGACCGCCGAATGCGAATTGGACGGTCGTCCCCCCATGACCGCGAAGAAGACCGTAGAAATCCCCCTCCAACTGACCAAAGAGCTTCCACCCAACAGCTCGACGCAGTAGCAGTATGCCATGATCACCGACCGCGAATGGATTCAACGC
>Ga0180438_10004047_pt1 | contig 21500 bp, 12 predicted proteins | sample SS_ome_12_FD_132455 | JGI IMG/M metagenome (GOLD analysis project Ga0180438, IMG submission 132455) | Hypersaline lake sediment archaeal communities from the Salton Sea, California, USA - SS_3_D_2 metaG | ecosystem: Environmental > Aquatic > Non-marine Saline and Alkaline > Hypersaline >...
ATCGTTTAGATAAGTCATAGGTGTGTCCTCCTTTCTTCTTAATCGAAGCATATCAACTGGAGGATACACCTTTTTTTCTCCTTTTCAAGAATCAATTTACACACAATAGTATACACTACCTTTCCCTATTTGTTAGAGCGTCAATCAGCTTTGGAATACTCCGATGGCCCTTGATTCTGCGAAAATGTTTCTCCGCTTCTATCAAGCCAAGCGCCACCCAGCGCTCAGCCATACTCCCGTTACGCCAGCGCTTCACTCAAACTGCACCTGCAACATTTCGCAACAAAAAATTCCAGGTGCTTCTGAAAGGAACCTTATTGCGCCACCAATAGAAAAATGCAGTGTGTTGATCAACGAAACCACTATTTAACAGAGGTTTCCAGGGTACCTGGTATTTCTATTGACTTTGATGAGGTGTCATGTATTATTATCATAAACGGATTTAATATAGGGCTAAATCTTTTATTATGAATTTAAGATATTACTTGTGTATAATCACTATATTCACAGCCGGTCATAGTGAGAATGTAAATTTCCCAATGTGGCCTTATGCTTTTGTATATTCTGATGCTGAAGTCATTGGTATAGGAGATGTTAGTTTATTTGTCAAAGGTCCTCTTGCTACTTTTCATAATCCTGCTAATAATGATAGCTCTATTGTCTTTTCAATCAGTGTCATGTACGACGCTCGAACATCTGATACTGGAAGTCACTGGGGAGGAGACGATATTGGATTCTCCCCACAGTCTATAGGTGCAATTTACCCAGGTGTTGGAAAAGGCAATTTAGGTATACTATTTCAGAAACTGATGAAATGGCAAGGAACCTACATGAACACAGATACCATAATAGGTAACTCATCTCTTTCTAATATCGCTTTAGGTTATTCATATCCAATATCTCTAGAGATGAACATGGGTATTGCAGCTTATATAACGTTAGGGACAAGCAAATTTAGCTGGAATCTAAATAATATAGAAGCGACAAGTGAATACAATGCTTATGGTATTGGATTAGTAGCATCAAATTCCTTAAAATTAAAAAACACTATTTTTGCATTACGATATTTAACACCGACATATTTACGGGGAAATGAACTATTCCAAATGAGCAATAGTTCAACTACTAATACTATAAGAGATAAGATTCCATGGGAAATAAATGGGGGAATAAAACAGCTACTAAGTTCATCAGTTATTTGTGCTGTTCAGATCACATATAAAAACTGGCAGCGATTTGAAGGTGATTTTGCATGGGGTGATCATGAATGGCAGATTAAGGGCGGATTGGGTTTTAGACCTTTTGAACACTTAGATGTAAAGCTTGGTTCTTTTATGCAACAATTTTATCAAAGCGCAGATCTACCAATTATAACAAAAGGGGACGCAAATGTGATATTTCTGACTGGCAGTGTGTGTTTTGAAACCAGGTTTATAAAGACTGCTATAGGTCTTGGCAAAACAGTTTTTATTGAACACTCTTCCTTATCGTTTTACCCGAAACGCTTTCTCATATCATTGAATTTCAGTATGTTTCCGTAAAGGTAATCTGAGTGTCGATGTATGTTGCCTAAAAACATTCACCAGATGGCATTTGGAATTAATGAAAAAGCAAAACAGCACATATCTACTCGTGAAGCTGAGCAAAGCTGATGCTAAATACCTGAAGGATTTCAAGAAGTACGAGCATCCAGGACATGTCAAAGATACTGACAAACTGTTCAGCGATCTCATGACACTCCACGTCCAGTCCGTATACGTTATGACTTATGGTGATATGCTCCTGCACGATAAAATCGTAACCAAAAAATTCATAAACAAAGTGACTTCAGAATTAAAAAAACCGATCAAACAGTACGAAAGAACAATCAGAAAATACATGACCAAAATTTATACTCTGGACATGAAACACCGCAAAAAGCTAAAGAAAGAACAAAGAATGTCTAGCACTGAACCAAAAACAAAAAAGAAACGAAAGAAACAGCTATAAACAAAATTCTACAAAGTAATATGAAAGATATACAGTCAATTGCTCAAAGATTACTACGAAATACTCCTGAAGAAATTTGGCATCGCGGCGAGGATTATGCAGATAGTAATAAAGTCAGCATCGTAAGTTCCGATGATAAGAAGATAGAAGCAGTGGTCAAAGGCACAAAAGAATATTCAGTTACTTTCAAATTCAGAAAAAGTGGATTGGTATACGGCTGCTCCTGCCCTTATTCTGAAGGCATATGCAAACATATCGTTGCCGTGGCTATTACATGGGACGAACAACATGGTTTCCAAAGACCAACCCAGGATCTTATAAAAGCCTGCATTGCCAGCTCTCCCCCGGTTACCCAGCGCGAGGCAAACTCCTTTTATTCAAAACCTCTGAAAGCAGACTTAGATAAAGTACGAATTATGAGTGATTTTCTTCTTAAGTCGAAAAAACGCCATGTGATTCTACCCAAAAGACCAAAAATCGACACTGATGTTAACAAACCTCTGGAATCGACCGAAATACAGACTGCTTTCAAGGAAATGGAATCCTGGATAAGAAGGACCTCCTATGATCCCTATTATTGCGCTGGCGAGATGGCAGCAGCATTCAGTGAATTGCTCGAGATAATCGAATCACGCATGCCTTCATCCTCCCCTGATACAGTAATTCTTATCATGGCTCATTGCGTTGACTGGTATTACCGGGGATTCAATCAAATCGTCGATGGCAGCGACGGCGTATGGATCTTTCCGCAGGCGAGAATCGGTAAAATCGTCGCTCAATTGCTGAAAAAATATCCTGACTGTCCAACCTGGCAAGAATTCGCCAAAATCGTCAAAAAAGTAAGCGATTGGTGGGGCGAACCTGGTCTTGATGCCGAAGCTGTTGCAGAATGGAAGGATGGCAGCCTTTAAGCGAGACTTCAATCTGAACGCTGCTCCTTCTGGCAGCAATTTAATGAACTTTTCGATATGATCACAACGCCACATTGACACTATATTTAATGAGACTATAATAGATCTATGGATAATGAATCAGCTAACAAAAAGAATAATCCAATGTCACATACTACCATGCTATTCAAACAGAAAACGTTATCTTCAATAAAAGCCACTCCCAAGATACGTTATAAGAAGTACAAACAGCTGGATGGTTCGACAGAGGTTCTTGTTCAAAAAATCAGCGACGGATCAATTATTACGCGTTTTGATAAAACACCAGCACCAGGGAAAAAGACGGATGTTGTCTGTCCGCATTTCCTCGAGTTAAAATGGGCAACTGGCTGTCCATATAACTGCTCATGGTGTTACCTCAAGGGTACGTTTCGCTTCTTACCATATAAAACCAAACCACATTTGAAGAATAGCAAAAAAACAAAAGAACATATTATGGCTTTTTTGTTACAAGCACATAAACCGGAGATTTTGAATTCTGGAGAGCTTGCAGATTCCTTAATGTACGAAGGGAATAATCATTCTTTTGTGAATTATGCAGTACCAATGTTTGAATCCCAAAATAAGCATAAGATCCTTCTTCTAACAAAATCAAATAGGATTAAAAATCTGCTAAAACTCCCCACTCATAAGCAAGTAATTGCAAGCTTTAGTTTAAATGCAATACCCGTTGCTTTAAAATGGGAAAAAGGAGCACCGTCCATCAAGCAACGCATTGTAGCAATGAAAACCTTATTTAACGAAGGGTATGAAATACGAGTACGCATTGATCCAATGGTTCCGATAAACGATTGGGAAAAAGAATATCTCGAGCTTATTGACTTGTTATTTGATTCTTTGAAACCTGAGCGCATCACCCTGGGGTCATTACGCGGTTTGCAAAGTACAATAAACAACACTTTAGATAAGTCATGGGTTGAGTATCTATCTGAAAATTCAAATTGGGGCAAGAAGGTTGAAATCAATGCTAGAGTAGCGATGTATAAGAAATTATGTTCTTATCTAAAAAAGAAGTACAAGTATAGTAATGTAGCATTATGTAAAGAAACCGTAGCTGTGTGGGATATACTTAAGAAAAATTACCGAAAAATACGATGTAATTGTATCTGGTAGAAAATTATGCCTGTTAAAGAAACAGTCTGGAAACCCGATCCACATACACTAGCCAAACTTGCTATATTAGAACGGTATTTGCAGGCATGGCTTCCGATTATGAGCAAATATAATGGTCGTATCCTATATATTGATGGTTTTGCTGGACCTGGTAAATACTTGGATGATAACGATAAGCCAACTATTGACGGTTCTCCTCTTGTAGCAATCAAGGCTGCAATCAATCATATACGCAAATTCAAGGCTGAGATTGTTTTCTTCTTTGTGGAAGTACGATCAGATAGATGTGAATTCCTTGATGGTTTATTAGCAAGCATAACACTACCCGATAGCATGAAATGCCACATTGTGTGCAGTACATTTGACGAACATTTAAGCGCGATCCTAGATTCTATCGAAGAACAAAAAAAGCATATGGCTCCTGCTTTTATATTTGTTGACCCATTTGGTTATTCTCACACACCGATGTCATTAATCGGACGTATTATGAGTAATCAACGCTGTGAAGTACTAGTAAATTTCAATTATCACGAAATTAATAGATTCCTGAGTGATCCAGTGAAGGCTCATGATTTTGATGTACTGTTCGGAACAGAGCAATGGCGCTCTTTTATTGATGTTACTGATCCAATAGAAAGGAAATCAGGAATTCGAAATCTCTACCAAGAACAATTCCAACGATCCGCAGATATAAAATATGTCCGGTTTTTCGAAATGATCAATATAGCTAACCAAACAGAGTATTTTCTCTTTTTTGGTACAAACCACCCGAGTGGCTTAAAAGCAATGCTCGCAGCAATGTGGAAAATTGATCCTGCTGGTGCCTTTCGTTTCTCAGATAGAACTGATCCGAGACAACAAGTATTATTTGAAGCTGAGCCAGATTTTAGTCAGTTAAAACGATTGATAGTTACTCAATTCAAGGGACAAACAGTACCCATTGAAATTCTTGAGGAGTTTATTCTTACTCGTGGCTTCCGTGAAACACACTATAAACGACAGATACTAACACCAATGGAAAAAGCCGATCCTCCGGAAATTGAAGTAATTTGCGATAAAAAAAGACGAAAATGCACTTATCCTGAGGGAATACGTATCAAATTTCTGTAATTCATGCTATTTGTCGTCTATAACATCCTGATATAATATTTAATCTATTCTATTCGACTTCAAGTAAGATGCTTTCCGAGTGACTGGTGAATTCGGGAGCATACATGCACTGGATTTCTGCCACGCCGCTTTGATATTTCCCAATAAGCTGCACGCGCAAATCATATTCAAACACATACGTGCCTTTTGGCAGGTAATCAATAAAGAAATGTGTGGCAACGTCTTTGGTTGATTGATAATACCTGAGTCCATCCTGGTATTTATAGCCAGAAAGCACATCAACCGGTTCCAGTCCGCTCCCTCTCAGGTCTTTCATATGAACGAATTCCATGTCACGGTCGACCCGTAAGATAATGCGGTTCGTGATCAAATCACCAACATGGAGTGATCCGGACAACGGACTTATTATTTCACCTTTTTGAGTGTGTTCTTTAACAAAGATAGTTTTTTCTAATTTCAGATTTGTCTCGTGAGCAGTCACTGCTGACATATCTTCAAAATACTGGAAATATGCTCCACCCCAGGCAACTCCAGGATCGTGTTTAGTTATCGTAATCGATGAAAATTCAGGCTTGATTTCATCTTCCAGGTATATTTTTTCATAGAAGTTAGTACCTGCCTCTACTTTTTCTGGTGTGATAGTCATTTCACCGAGTTTTACATCAACTAGTTCATCGCTGCTTAACCAATCAACTCCACGGCAAAGTAACGCATATACCACATCAGCCGTTGCTTTGGTCGTACGCCAGTGCTGGGTTTGTTTTTGCTTTAATAGCCATACTTTGCATTCTTCCACGGCACTACTGTCATTCATCACCACGTAGAATGCCTCTATCATCAATGCCTGAGTTTCAATAGGTGCTCGATACCACCACCATGACCGCTCATCCTCACGCCAAAACATACCCATTTCTTCATCCCAAACACTGCGTTCTTTAATCGACGCCATGATTTTCTGTGCAGCTTCCGTACGACCGAACCGATATAAAGCAAGCGCCAGATATCCCTGTGACAGGCGTGAATTTAAATCCAACCAATGTTCTTCTGCTTTGTCCAGGAAATAATCCACAGCGTCTTTAGTATCTTGCGATAATGGCTTGTCGCTCAAGAAAAAACTCCGTCCGTACAGGAAAAATGCTATGAACGGCGACATATATTCAGGAAGATTAGACTGGGTAACTTTTAGGTAATGATCATGAATCCACCAATCGAGATACGAGATGGCAGAAAACGCTATCTCCATATCAGCACTCACCTTCATTGCACGCAAACGACCTAAGCCAGTAGCGATATAAAGCGTAATATATGGATTGGGTTTACCACCGGGGAACCAGGGCCATGAACCATCGCTGTTTTGCATATCAGACAATTTCTTTAAGGCTGAGTTCTTGTACTTAATTAGGGTGTCCATATCAAATAAAAATGCGATATTCTGCTTAGCTTCAGTTTCATTCTTTGCCTGCCTGACCCAGGGTGTTTCCTCGAGTAACACTGATTTTAATTGTTGATTTTTTTCAAGATTGGATTGTAGGGCATCGGTTCCTTTCCATGAATCAATAACATTTCTTATTGCTGTATCGGTTTGCATGATATATCCTGCTAACATATTTGCGTAGTACCGGTTGAAGATTTGTTCTGCACATTCATATGGAAATTCCATGAGAAACGGTAGCGCTTGGATCGCATACCAACTTGGATTCGATACGATCTGGACTGTAAATCGATGAGGTTCTAATGTTGCAGAAGAGTCGATTTCTTGTAATCTATTGAAGGTAAATTGTTTTGATTGCTCTCCACGTACATTCAAGGGCATGGTTTCTGTGAGGTAGATCCTGCTTGAGAGCACCGGGATAACGTCGGTTTCTCCATCCGATAGTGATTGACTTTTCGCTACTACGGTATAAGAAATTGGATGTGTAAATCGGGGAACAGTCAGCACCCAACTGTATGTTTTAGAGGTATGTGGTTCAACAGTGAAGTTTCTGGCATAATTTGCGACACCAAATCCATTGGTCACTGGCGTATCAGCGACAGCGTCATGAAAATCGATCTGTACAATGCCCTTCTGCACAGTATCACACATATTGATAACCTTTGCATTAAAACTGACAATATCGTGTTCGCGCAGAAAACGGGGTGGATTTGCCTGCACCATGATATCTTTTTGCGTCACTGTATATTCAGTCAGGCTGCCGTTTTCGCATTTTTTGCCGTGCGCAAATGCCATAAATTTCCACTTGGTCAAGGCTTCAGGCATAGTATATTCTATCTGGACAGTACCATCACGCTTTGTTGTCAAGTGCGGAAAAAAGAAAGCAGTTTCATTGAAATTCCTGCGTACTTTAATAGTGGCCAATTCCTCTTCTGATAATCCAATAGCCGATTCTTCTGGCTCACTGGCTACTGCCAACCCTTCAATTGTCTGAGACAATACCGTTCCTGTACGTCCTGTTGATGTCTGTGATACAACTATGTCCGGACGTTCAGCTACACACGTTATAGCCGATACTTCAATTGTAACTGGTTCTAATCTAAAAGTAAGGTATGTTATATGTCCTTGTTTTACCATCACCTGCGTGTAGGTAAATGGTTGGTAACTTATATAGGACGCAACAACACGCCAGGTGCCTTCAGGCACATTTTCGATCATGAATTGACCTTTTCCATCACATTCAGCACCAAGCTGAGTTCCCTCAACAATTACATCAGCACAGATAAGTGGTTCCCCGGTCTCTGCGCATACAACCTGCCCGATGATTTTGCCGTAATCACCTTCAAATGACTTTCCCTCGCTTGCCGGTATAATGCGATTGTCTTCAAGTTTCACTACCTCATACTTTATGTCCTTGGGAAATTGGTAATAGAGAAAATCACGCTTGATTCTATCTGGGAATTGAATGAATGTGCGCTTAGGAGGATAGTCATATTCCTTATTCCAATTCTGATAACGCCAGAGACGAAATCCGTGGCACTGATTAATGAAGGAAAAAGATAGAGCCGGTTGAAACCGTTTGAAAAAGTTGAATGATGGCCAATTGTGTTTACAGTATTGATCGAGTGAATAGTCATACATGCCGGCAACTACTTCCGCTTTCTTTAATTGCGTGGTCTTACCCGTTATTGTCAGAGTTAATTCCTCTGATTCCCCTGGCAGTAACTTATCTCTGAATGTCTTTGTTTCAACAATTAATTCTTTGTTGTCCCATGGGACATCGACAGTTTGGAATTTTCGATATATACGGTTTTCCCGAACCTGGGTAAAGTGAACTCTGAATCCCCCACGGTACTTATCAGTTACCGGAAAAGAAAATGTATGTTGTGTTTGACCTTTTTTCGTCCAATATCGTTTAATGATCTTTTTTTCATGTTCGATTTCAATTAAACAACGCGCAGTCTCATAGCCGCTACCCCAGACCATTCGTAATTTCTGTCCAACATGGACCGTGCTGTTTTCGATCTCCACGAAAAACGGTAATTCAAGCGAGAAGTGCTTATTGTCCCAATCCGGCAAAACGATTAGAGGGAGCCAGGTTTGAATCTCATTGTCATAGGTATCATGTGCAATACCTTTTAATTTGTAAAAACCTGCAGGCAGTATGAGTTTAAAGATGTGCGGGTTATCTACTGTAGTTGAAAATGGGTATTCATCTACAATCGTATCAAGAGGCCAGGTTGTCCAGTCACTGCTAAACTTGTTTTTAACCGAATCGATTTGTGCACCCAGCATGCCGTCACTGATTGGACTATCCGGCTGTTGCAGTCGATATACCTGTAAAATACCTGTAGCTGGAAATTTTTCACCATTCAATGTTTGAGAAACGATCTGGACAGTAAATGACGTATTGTCCTGCGGTTTTTCAGTACATAAAAACTGCATATCAAGGCTGGTGTATCCTATTGCTATGATGTTTTTCCCTGATTGCGTTTCACCGTCGGGAGAAATGACATCAGCAAACACCTGGTATTGGAAACGTGGATCATGCGATGAAGGAATGCGCAAGTCCGGCTTTGCGGCAAATAGTACAGTAAACGTTCCATCATCCCGGGTTTGTGTTGTTCCATGCGCTATACAGATTGAACGGCTTTTATAACCGTAATAGGGGTAGCACCAGCCATGCCAGGATGGGAAAGAAGCACTACGTACAACCCGAAATCGCACTGCTGCATTATCCACTGGCGCACCGCTGTAGGTCTCAGCCTTTCCAGTCACCTGCACTGTGTCATTTACCTGAAAGGCCTTGATCAGTGGTTCAAATTCAACCGTGAATTTTGGCCTTTTATACTCCTCGACTCGGATACTAATTGAACCCCTGGGATCATTAGTAAAAATCCGCATGGCACCGGTCAACCGGTCTTCTGGCGTAATAAATTGACCGCTGAAACTGCCGAAATCATTGGTCTTTACCTGTAGAGAATCAATCAGTTGCCCATTGACATCAGTAAAAATAACTGTAACTTCCTTTTTGGGTATTACTTCATAATCATTGTGTTCCTGGTCTATGAGTACGCATATCCCCTTGAAATAAACTGTTTGTCCAGGCCTGTACAAAGACCGGTCTTTGAAAAAGAAGACAAGCCGTTCCGGTTGAGTAGGGAAATAACGCCCGGGACAGATCATACTTGAATGAAGTAAGGTATCACCATTCCCTTCTAAGAGGTGCAATGAATATCGATTGAGTTTTTTGTTTTTATAATTAAATTTAAAATAACCCTGTTTGTCTGTCTGCGTTGTCCTTCTGAAATCATAAATATCATCTTGACCGCGGGTAATTTCTTTAATTGTTATACGAGGTACAGGTTCTCCGGTAATAGCATCGAGAACCAGTCCATCGACTAAATTATAAAAAGATCGTATAACCAGTGTCTGGTTACTTACCCAAAACCATGCCTGCGAAACAAATCGGGAAGTCAGGAAATCTTCGTCGCAACTTGCAATGATACGGTAATACCCTGGTAAGAGTTCGGGAATATCGACTATCTTTGAATGAATTTCTAGATCGGGTGTTTCCGGCAAAACTTCGTTCCAGCAAAGCAGCGGTTTTTGCTTTACCATTTCTCGTAATATGGTAGTATCAATTTCGTTTGGCGATGCATAGGGTTTATGCATGAATCGGTGCCATTCGTCTCTGTAAATACGAAAATACAGATTCGTGAAATTTCTATACTTCACAACCATTGGAGTAGTACGCGGTGGTATACATTGCTCGCACTGTATTGCGACAGATTTCTGCATAAGTTGAACCATCTTTGCCTGACATGCTTGACCGCCATAACTCTCAGGATATTTCTCATAGCCTAATTGTGCAATATCGTATCCTTTACGGAGGCTGTCGAGATCGCACCATGCCTCTGCAAGACTGAATGCAACGAGGCTGTATTGTGGTGTATTGGGATACATCTTCATGAGTTCCTGTAAACGTATAATATAGAGTTCGTCTATTTCATCACCGTATGAAACATTCTTAATATACGAAAGCCTGTGAATATCGAGATCAATCAGCGCGTCGATATTGCGGTGTGTGTAATGGAATGCCATAAGTTTTTGATAAATCCGAAGGGCTTTATACTTAGCCGATGCAGTGTCATTCGTTATGGGTTGATATTCGATGAAATCTCTAATTGGTGAAAATGCTGGTGAAGATGCATTAATTCCAAACATGTCTTCTGGATACGCAGCAACCTGCTCTGCACAGGTATAAAATTTCAAGGCCTCATGGGCAACAAAATCGTAGAGTGTAGGACGGTATTCAAGAGGAGTATTACCTGGCAACAGGAAATCTTTAAAATTTTCAATGGGTATATTGCCTAGCAATTCTTCTTTCTTTAGAAGATTCTGATACAATGAATCAATACGACCAAATAATTTCGGTAAATCCCAGGTGGTAAAGTCCTCTTCGATCAATTCCTCAGTTTGTGATCGCTTCATGAATCGGTATTTATTTCTCTGGAAATATTGCCAGTACCACTGGGCAAGTATTACCTCAAGCATAGGCTTGATCTTTGTGGGAACGTGCGGCATCTCTTTCTGTAGCATTGCGATCTTAAATTCAGGTTTATTTCCCTGTACATTTGCTTCAAGAACAATCTTGTTAATAAGGGCAGTCATATATTCATTGTAATTTTGAGTTCTTTTAGTAATCGCCAGAATTGTATCGAGATGCGTTATTGCGGTTTTAGGTAGACCATTATCAATGGCTTCGTTGTAATTTTCCCAGTGTTCCTTTAGAGAAAGTGCATAAATAACCATAATGACAAATAGACCTAAAAAGATAGTTTGTATAATTTTGTTTTTCATCGGGTAGACCTCCTATAATCTAGCATTTGCTTCTCCCTCCCTTTATTTTATTCTCCGTAAGGGAAAAGTCAACATAGGAGGGATTTTACCCGCTTTTGTCTAAAAACCCGTATATAGTGCAAATGGTGACGTAATAAAGGATTGTGACTAAAAGGTCAGACAGAATATTGAAAAATATGATGCTTCAAGTTTATAATTTGGGTTAAAATTGTCACAACAACAGAATTGAATTACATAGTGTTTCATGCCAAAGGATTATATCTTAACCAGTTGTTTTGTGTAGCATATAATATTGAATCTAGGAATTTGTTTATGAAGTCGGAATGCTCCCCATTTGACTTGGACAGGGATATAAGGTATACTTGCGGGCTTGAGAAGGAGAAAGAGGATGAACCGCAAGAATTGGACATACGAGGAAAAACTGCAGATTGTACTGGCAATGCTTAACAAAGACGAGACGGTGAATGAGATTTGCCATCGTTATGGGGTGAGTGCGACTCAGGCGTACCGGTGGCGGGATCAGTTTTTAGAGGGTGGCAAGAAGGCATTGAATGATGGCCGTACGAAGAAGGGCCGTGATGCATTGGTTGCGGAGAATCGGAAGTTGAAGGAGCTGGTGGGCAGCCAGGCCTTGATCATTGAAGCCCAAAAAAAGTATCTGGGTCATTAACGATCCCGGCGAAGCGTGTATTGGTGGCTGTTATGACCAGAAATGAGGATGTCAATCAGACGCAGGCTTTGCAGGCGGTTGGTTTAGCGCGCAGCACGTATCATTATCGGGCAAAGCAGCGTGATCAGAAGTATGGATATGATGCGTTGTTATGCGCGGCGATTGAGAAGATATGCGCGCGGGCCGGGGTGTATGGGTATCGGAAGGTATGGGCGACCTTACGGGCACGCGGTTGGTCAGTGAACAAGAAACGGGTATTGCGGTATACGCGGCATTTGAAGCTTTTGCAGCCTCGTAAGGTGAAGGGTCATAAATATACACGGCCGGCTTTGGTTGTGCCAAAGCGTTCGAACACGTACTGGGAAGAGGATTTATCGTATGTTTGGTGCGGTGACCGTATGAACTATCTATTTGCGGTCATTGACGGCTATGACAAAGAGATTCCGGGCGATGAGTTTGGCGATCGTTGTCGTTCGGATGAAGCATCGGTGGCTTTAGAGCGTGCGGTATTGAAGCGTTTTAGCGGTCCAGTGCCGGTTGAACATGTATTAATTTTACGGATTGATCGCGGAACGCAGTTTAAGGCGCGGAAATTCCGGCAGACGGCCAAGCGGTTGAATGTTCAATTGGAGTATGCGGGGATTCAGTGTCCGGATGACAAGCCGTATATTGAAGCGTTTTTCAGCAAATACAAGGTTGAGGAGGTGTATCGCAACGAATATCGGAATAGCGTTGAAGCGAAGGCTGGTTGGGAGCTATATCGCAGCTGGTATGAGACTGAAAGGGTGCATCAGAGTCTTGGCTATCAGACTCCGCACCAGGTGTGGCAATCGCAAATGGTTATTGACAAAAAATCTATAATGTGTAACATAAATCAAGCCCCTTCTTGTCCAGTCTAGAGGGGAGCAGTGCGGAGACAATAGTTGAACAAATACAACACGCGGAATATCAGCCTTCCATTCAATCCATGGATTACAAAGGTGATCTATTTTTAAAACCGCGCTGTCATTATGTTAATCGAACAATGAATCTTAGAGCTTATTTTGACAAAAACGGAATGGAATTGATTCCCCGTATCATCGATGACGCTTGTCCGTGGAGTATTATCTTTTCATCAATATCAATATCCTATGGCAGTGTAGATAGTGAATTAAAGGATATGCCGGTTCCGGAAATTAAAGACGGAACAATTCAATATCAAACTGACAAATTTATTATTACTTACGAAAATTCAGAAGAAGGTATGTTCCAAAAGATAGTTGTTAATGGTGATAATAGAGAAAGCGGTGATATTATAGTTACTCAACAAATAACTGTACAAAATAAACTTAAGACAATCAATTCTGATAGCAGCATAATCGTAATTACTGATAACTCAGATATCCGTTTTGGTCTTGTTAACATAACCGATAGTAATGGCAGAATATTAAATAGTGTACTCAGCCATAATAATTCAGGACAGTTCACTATTCAGGTCACCGACGACAATACTAAGTACCCTATCTGTATTATAAAAAAAATCTCTTCGAATTATCCTCAGAATGAAGAGTCAACAACTACATCCTTAGATGACATCAACGATGATCAAAGAGGATGGGATTGGTATGATGAAGGGGATCAACAACAAGCATATTTTGGATTTTCGGTCTCAACCGCAGGTGACGTCAACGGTGATGGATATTCTGATATTATTGTAGGTGCATACAAGTATGATAATGGTCAAACTGATGAAGGTAAAGTATATGTCTATCACGGTTCATCCTCGGGGTTACCTGATAATGCTAATTGGTCTGTAGAATCAAATAACCAGAATTCTCAATTTGGGTTTTCGGTTTCAACAGCTGGGGATGTTAATGGAGATGGATATTCAGATATCATTATCGGATCTCCATGGTATACAAATGATCAAACAAAAGAAGGAAAAATCTTTGTGTACCATGGTTCTTCTAACGGGATTTCAGGCGATCCATGGACCAGAGAATCGGATCAGGCATATGCAGACTTCGGTGATGAAGTTCAGACTGCCGGTGATGTTAATGGTGATGGATACTCTGATATTATAGTCGGTTCACCATCATGGGACGGAGGACAGACGGATGAAGGTAAAGTATGGGTATATCATGGCTCAAGTACCGGTTTGCCATCGAGTGGTGTCAATTGGACCAAAGAAATCAATCAACAGGATGCGAATTTAGGTATTGATGGATCTGTTGCTACAGCAGGTGATGTTAACGGTGATGGATATTCTGATGTGGTTATTGGTGCACGGTACTGGACTGATAATTTCCCTTGTGAAGGTGGTGCATGGCTATACCGTGGTAGTTCGTCTGGTTTAGAATCTAACTATTACTGGCACAGGCAAGGGAATGAGGTTGGTGCTCAATTTGGTAAAGCGGTATCAAGTGCAGGCGATGTTAACGGCGATGGTTATTCTGATGTAATTGTCGGAATACCATACATGGATGACGGAGAAAACAATGAGGGAGGTGTATGTGTTTATCAGGGTGGGCCATCTGGACCAGGTAATCCTGTAATAACTCTAACATCTAATCATGCAAATGCACTTTTTGGTTGGAGTATTTATCAATCCGGTGACGTCAACGGTGATGGATTTTCAGATATTCTTATAGGAGCACGAGACTGGTCAAACGGTCAGAATGATGAAGGCAAAGCTTTTCTCTATTATGGTTCATCAAATGGTATCACATCTACACCGAATTGGGCAGAAGAATCAAATCAAGCATATGCGTGTTTTGGTTACTGTGTAAATACTGCTGGGGATGTTAATGGTGATGGTTATTCGGACTGGATAATAGGATCTCCATATTATGACAACGATCAAACTGACGAAGGAAGAGCGTTCGTTTATTATGGTGCTCCGCAAGGACTTGGTTCAAATGGTAATCCAGATAATGCGGATTGGCAGCGATCACCTGGACAAAACAACGCTGAATATGGAAGGTCAGTCTCATTTGCTGGTGACATAAATGGTGATGGTTATTCTGACGTAATTGTAGGTGCACCGCTTTTTGACCATGGCCAGTCCAGTGAAGGAGGAGTATGGGTTTATGAGGGTAGCTCTTCGGGATTAGCATCTCCATCTTGGTTTGCTGAATCGGATCAAGCATATGCATACTTTGGTTACTGTGTTTCGACAGCTGGTGACGTAAACGGCGACGGCTATTCTGATATAGTTATTGGCGCAGAGACTTATGATAATGGTCAAACTGATGAAGGCAAAGTCTTTGTCTGGCACGGATCATCTTCAGGGCTCGGTTCTAATGGTAATCCAACTAATGCAGACTGGAATGCTGAATCTAATCAAGCATACGCATGGTTTGGTCGTGCGGTTTCAACTGCAGGTGATGTTAATGGTGACGGCTATTCTGATGTAATTGTTGGTGCAGAAACGTGGGATGGTGGTTATACAAACGAAGGAAAGGTGTATGTCTATTATGGTAGTTCAAATGGCTTAGCATCATCATGGACTAGCGAACCAACGAACCAACAGAATGCCTATTTTGGTAACTCTGTTTCTTCGGCAGGTGATGTGAACCGCGATGGTTATTCGGATATTATTATTGGGGCATATGGGTATGATAATGGTCAAACTGATGAAGGTAAAGTATATGTCTATCACGGTTCAGGGTTAGGCTTACAGGCTAGTCCCAACTGGACAAAAGAAGTAAATCAAACGAACGCTAACTTCGGTCAGTCGGTTTCAACAGCTGGTGACGTTAATGGAGACGGATACTCGGATGTTATTATTGGTGCAGATATGTATGATTATAGCCAAACCAATGATGGCTGTGCTTGGGTGTACAATGGTTCATCCTCGGGACTTCCGACAGATCCCAGTTGGACAAGATCTTGCTTGCAGGCTGATGCACGCTTTGGTTTTGCTGTCAGCACAGCAGGAGACATAAATGGCGATGGTTATTCTGACGTAATTGTTGGTGCCCATGTGTATGATAATAGTCAAACCGATGAAGGTGGAGTATGGGCTTATCAAGGGAGTAGTTCAGGATTGGGTAATCCAACATGGTTTGGCGAATCAAATCAAGCAGATGCGAAATTTGGTGTATCTATATCTACCGCCGGTGATGTTAATGGTGATGGATACTCTGACGTTATCATAGGTGCTTATCGATATGATACTGAATATTCATACGATGGTCGTGCTTTTCTCTGGCATGGAAATGAAAATGATGGTCTCCACTTTCTTCCACGTCAACTGCGATCGAGTATACCCATTCAGATTCTAAATAGCAGTTACGGCGGTGGAGTTACCTTAAGCCTATTAGGCAGAACACCCGCAGGACGAGGAAAAGTGAAACTTCAATGGGAAATGAAACTGCTTAGCCAGAACATGAATGGCTCAAATCTTGGATTAAGCAGTAGCTGGTACAATACAGGGACTAGTGGCGTTACAATCAATGAGGCCATAGGCGGATTGACTAATAACGCACCCCATCACTGGCGTGTACGACTGAAGTATTCACCGCTGAATTATATTGGCTCAGTTTATTCCCCATGGTTCTCTATCGGTCCAAACAGCTGGAATGAAAAAGATTTCCGAACAGCAACACCAGAATTTGGTCCTCAATCTAATACCGAACAGTTTACTCAGATATTGTTTCACGTATTTCCAACAGTATCGAGGAATACTTTCAGGATCAAATATGATATGTCATCACTCACAAACATAATTCAGACAAAACCGTTAACAGTCAAAGTGTATGATAGTGCTGGCAGATTGGTAAAAACTGTTTTCTGGGGAAATATGGAGCCTGGTTTATACGAAACTTCATGGAATGGTTACGATGATATGGGAAGAAAAGCTCCTGCTGGCATATATTTCATCAAGATTGATTGTGATATATACCAAAATTGTGAAAAGGTAACACTGATTAGGTAGGAGCACAAAAATACTATGGCTCGTCCATACATTAACTCAAAATGGATGAGCCATAGTGTACTAGTTCAGCGGGAATCGGACAAAACAGGGGTCGGATTTAAGGTGGAAAATTGGTTATTATACTCCGACCTTTTTGCCCTGGCCAAAGCCAGTTTTTCATACCGCATTTTGGTGATTTCTCTTTCGCCCATTCTAATCAAAGCGTTATATATCCAGCCAAAATTGAAATCCTTTGCTGTTTTATGATTTTAGCGAACGATAGCTAATTTGTACACTTTCCTACTTGTTGTTGTTGCTACTACCGCAAAATACAAACCACTGCTTGCATTGTCGGGAATTGTCCACACGATTTCATTGAATATTCCATCCGGCATTAGACTTTGAACCATCAACCTGCCGCTAATCGAATATATGCTGACGCAAGCATCAACTGGAACATTTTTTATTTTCACAATAGAAACACCAACCGCAGGATTCGGGTAAATGAGTACATTATCAAAATTAGTCAAGGAGTCCTGTTTGATCAATAATTGGAGAAGGCCGGTTTCACCGCCTATCCAGAAACATTTCCGTAAGGAGTCAAAGTCGAAAGCCTGTATTTGAATGAGTTCATTCGAGAATGACAAAAATTCGATATCAACACCCAATTCATAATATTCCCACCCATTGATGACATTGAACCGAGGATCAAAATAGTAAAGGCCATCACGAGCCATCATCCAAACACGACCTTGATTATCCAGTTCAACATCAAATATTTCATGACCAGTGATTCCTGTGTACCCGTAGAAATTCCTGTCATCAACCACAAGCAATCCTTCATTCGCCACATAAAGCGTATTATCTTGATCCACAACACAGCCGTACGCGTATTTAGATATCATCCCGTCCCCAGCATCAAAGCTCCGTGACTCGTCGTCGTTATGGTTCAAAATCGTACCCTTTGTGTCCACCATCAATAAACCCCCATTATCGCCTGTTCTAGTGCGCCACACTCTATTCATTGAATCGATTGCTACCTCAACAATGAATCCCTGTTCCCAAGTGCTAAGAGCAACAGCGGTCTGCAGTGAAGAATCAAGAACCCATAACTTATCAGATGGTCCAGAAAGTGTCATATAAAGATTGTTGTGGTTATCAAACTCAATATCCCATACTGCATAGGTGGTATCAATATTAAGGTAATTACATCGAACAAACAACCAATTATCGCTCGCTACATCATAGGATGCAAGAAGCATTGTGTCCGCACCAGTTCGACTTATCGCGTTAAAACAAAACCACATTCGCTCATCTGGAGCCATGACACAACGGTGCACGTGGTTTGTTGGCAGAATAGAATCCCGCGTGAAATTATCCCAGTGCCCGTCACTATGTAACCACCCTATCCCCCGTGAATAAGCAGCTCGGGCACCCAGGGCGCAAAATACTCCATATTTGTTTGCGGCGATCTCGGATATATGATTGGAAGGAAGGCAGTCATGCAGACTAACATTCCAACTATTACTTATTGGATCGAAAGTTCCGAATCCCATACCCACACAATCCTTTGTCCAGCGGTTTCCCAATCCACAATATAGAGTACCAAGTATATTTTCGACATCTGTCACACGACTCTTGTAAGGTAGACCATTCTGCACGAGCACAAGATCGCCCTGATAATAAAATCCTACTTGATAGAGTGTATCGAGAGCAAGAACAATAGTATCCCCGATATTGCTTATATCCACAATCTCATAATTGCTTAACAAGGTATCAAATGTCAAACCATTAAACACATTCAAACCCTTGGCGCTTCCTACATACACCGTATCCCTGATAACCTCAATGTTGTGAATGTCGTTATTTACCAAACCTTGTGTAATGGTATACTGGTCAAGTGAATCGGGGTGAAACGATTTTACAAAACGGGTTATACCCTGGTCCGTACCCACCCAGATATGGTTTCCTTGTATTGCAATGGTTGTCACATTATTGGAAAGAAGCCCGTCCTGTATATAAAGCCTTGTATGTGCATCATCGTTAAAATCTGCGGGCGTGCCATGTGTTTGGATAAAAAGTAATCCACTTGGAGATCCTATGTAAATGCTGTCTGCAAGGCAGACAATATCCTGCACGAACGAACTGATTACTTGATCCGGATAACGTAGAACTTGGGTAAAAGTCGGATCGACCAGTGCTAACCCTTTTCTATTACCGCTCCATAGATAGCCGGATGTATCAACGGCACAGCAAATCTGGCGATTGCACTGAAGCCCATCAGTATTGGTCAGAATTGTATAGTTTTGGTCATCCAAATCTGTAATAACAATTCCGCCATTAGTTGCTGTGTATAATATGCCGTCAAGGTATTCTATATCATAATAGTAATTAGTATTTGTATAATAGTGGGGCTGCAATGAAATATTCCCTAATAAAATCAATGTCAATACCATTGTGAATCTCTTCTAATCAATATCACTTAACGTATTTTATATAAATTCAAAATATAGTCAAGACAAACCTTTCGAAATCTGTCTATATTACTCGATAAATTGTCATAGTAAGAACGGGGGAGCTTCACGCTCCCCCGTTCTTGTGCGGTATTTGTGCGGTGTATAGATCAAAATAGACCACAGTAGAAAAACAGGAAGGGCTGGTTTTCACCAGCCCCCTTTACTGACACACATTTATGTGCGTGTGCCAAATGTGTGCCAAACGCCTTTGGAAAATATGGCAATAGACGGAAAATCCCGTACTACAAATGTGCTTTTAAACGCTTATGTCCCAAGGTCTTGGACGATTTTTCTCGTAATTTCAAGGGTTTATAAAAAAGCCGGAACGGATTTTAAGTCCGCTATGTCTACCAATTCCATCACCCCGGCGTGTTGTCTAACAACGCTTTCCGCGCGTCAACGAGAATTCGCCAAATTGCCCTGTGCCATTTTTGTGCCAACTTATGCATTATACCTGCTAGATTCAACTTGTCAACTGCAGCCTTCATTGCCTCATTTGAGATATGGCTGTAGCGCATTGTCATGGCCAAAGTCTTGTGTCCAAGAAGCTGTTGTACGATCCGGATATCAACACCCCTCATCACGAGATGGGAAGCGAAGGTATGACGCAGATCATGAAAGCGGCAATTTCTGATTTCAGCACGTTCCATAGCATTGCGAAATCCATTATAGATCCTTCGAATACGCTTCCCGTTCTTCCAGATGAATAAAGGCCTGTCTGTTTTCGAATTATCACCCAGCTTCAACAGTGCTGCGAATAAGGTGTCGTTGATCGGCACGTATCTCGATTCATTGTTCTTGGAATTCGTTATCCTGATCATGCGGTTCACCATATCCACATCCGCCCACGTCAGTGTGAAGATCTCACCCTTGCGCATGCCGGTATTGAGAGCCATGATCACGATCGGCTTCAGGTAACTGGCACAGCAACTAAGCAACCGCTTGATCTCATCCTCTGTAAGGTAACGCACTCGCCCTGGCGGTTCCTTGAACAACTTAACTGACTTCATTGGATTTTCCTTCATCATCTTCCAATCCAGGGCCTTTGAGAACATGTGTTTCAGACAGGAGAGTTCACGGTTCACAGTTGCTGGAGCCACCTTCTTGCGCCTTTCATTTTTGTATCGTTCGAGTTCTCGCGGTGTGATATCCGTAATCAACCTGCCTCGAAATGTCTTCAGGATATTCTTCAGGCTGACCGTATCGCGTCGGTGTGAGCTTTTAGCCTTATTCGCGTTTGAATATAGCAGGTACTCGTCACATAGCTTTTCAAAGAGCAGAAAGCTCTGACCATCAAGGCCAGAGGTTTTTCCCGTGACAATCTTGCGGTTGATCCTTTTCAGGACCTCTGCAGCCTGCTCACGGGAAGTACCAATACGTTTTCGGACCCGTTTACCATCGAAGGAATAGTCAACATACCAAACGCTACCGCGTCGATATAGTCCCATCTACTCCTCCTTGGTTCTTATACAACCATGATATAAGTATATTTAAAGCATGTGCAATGTCAATGTCACCTGGTTTATCTACTATATAGTCTTTGTAGTCTGCAGAATACATTTTGCGAGGATCCAATCGGAACCTTTTCTGATGCAACCAATACCTGTTTTTTGCATACGAAGGTTGCCGTTTACTATTAGTATATGACCTAGTATTTCTTGCTGCGTGTTGTCCATTAATCTTCTTCTTATATAACACATCCACAGTGCGACAGCCTGCTTCAAATTCATTTTGAAGCCTCCTTAATACCGCATAGAACGACCATTTCTTTTCATAAATATGATGATAGATTGCATGGCATGTAGCTTTGCGCACCTTTAACCATTCATTACTACTACTACTGTTCTGTTTCAGCACATGTGGGACACATTGGGTAAAATTTAGTAGACACTCATAGGGTTGTGCTCCCCTTAAAATGGGGTATATTTGAGTACCCCGAGGAGGTAAGATGGAGAGCACA
>Ga0180438_10004048_pt1 | contig 21498 bp, 15 predicted proteins | sample SS_ome_12_FD_132455 | JGI IMG/M metagenome (GOLD analysis project Ga0180438, IMG submission 132455) | Hypersaline lake sediment archaeal communities from the Salton Sea, California, USA - SS_3_D_2 metaG | ecosystem: Environmental > Aquatic > Non-marine Saline and Alkaline > Hypersaline >...
AACAGACTTACGTAGATAAATCATTTCTCTTTTTAATTTGTGGAGCTTCTGTAAGGTTTCTGGTGTGGGATGGTATATTATATCTTCTTCCAAGAACTCTATTTTTTCCCCAGTTTTTTCCAAGATAATGAAATAGTTGTCAACAATGGCATCTATTAACGTATAAGCAAGATAATCTGGTCCTTGTTTTCTAATACGACCAATGTGGTTTCTAATTCGCTCTCTTATAGGATTAAAAACATCTCTTTCAATCTCCTGGAACGAAATAACGAAGTTTGCACCAAGAATCAAACTTACCTGTTCCATCTTTATTTCATCCTCTTCAGTCTCATAATAAAGCATTTTTAAAACAACAAAGATGAAATTTTCAAAATCATCCAGCTTCGGACGTTGTTCTGTATTTAAGATATCTTCTAAAATAAGAGGATGTATCTCAAAATGTGTTCCGATTTGTTCGACAATTTCCACCTCGTGAATACCATCTATATTTATCCAAGTTACAGTTGGTGTATCTTTAAAGGGAAAACATTCCTCTACCGTTTTTGCTTCTTTCTCTTGAAATTGTGTTTCGTCGTAGTCAATATATGAGATTTTTACTTTTTCAGTCCTCTTCTTGCCCACGTAAACAGGAATTCCTGGGGGCAATCCCGCTTTTTTTGATCTTTTCTTTAAGAATTTAGATACTTTCATTTTTTCCCTGAGTCTGGACATTGCAGTTCACAGTCCTTCGCGTAGTATATTTGACTATTTGAGTTATATGGACATTATATACCAGTTACAGGTATAATAACTAAACTCTTTGCTAATATCTGCTTATTTACAAAAATGATTGTAATTAACTTTTGGTGGGCCAATATTTTTAAATAAATCTTTACTGATATAGCTAAAAAAAGACCCTCTCATAATTAATTAGTTCCCACTTAAAACAGCGTCAACAAGGGTCTCGTTAAGATAGGTTTTCTTTCATCACATGAGCACAATATTAAGAAATGGGAAGGTGTTTACATGCAAGAAGCTCTAGATAACTTGATAGATCCTTTTGTCGCTATTAGTTCAATAATAATTCAATATCTACCGAATTTTTTTATTGCATTAATTATCATTATTGCTACCATTATTATATTACCAATTGTCAAAAGATCGATACGGAGAGCTGGCGACCGCGCAAATCTCCCGCGCGATGTAACTGTTACTGTTAACAAGTTGGTTCAATGGACTCTACTGTTAGTCGTGCTTATTATAATCCTAAGTGTTTTCGGCTTGCAAGGGTTTTGGCTTGCAACTGTCATACCTATCATATTTGGCACGGTGATCGGTTTTGCCTCTATTGCCACAATTGGGAATATGATTGCCGGGCTCATTATTATGTTTACTAGGCCGTTTAAAGTAGGCGATATAATTCAAATAGGTGAGGAAATAGCAGAGGTTAAAGAAATTACAATTATTTTCACCCGAGTTGAAAAAGGAGAGGGCATGGTATTCATACCCAATGCAGATTTTCTAAGGAGCAAGATTATAAACTATGATAGAAAACCGAATATACTTAGAACAATTACTTTTACAGCAGGATATGAGATCGATATAAGTGCTATCGAATCACTTGTACTTAAAGCAGTTAGTGACGCCGAAGGTGTTTTAGCCGATCCTGCACCTATTGTAAGGGCGGCCGACTTTGGCGATTTTGCGTGTCAATACAAATTGATTTATTATATAGAAGACTTTAGAAAGAGGGGCGAGATTGAAGGTCGAATTCGCAAGAGTATGTTTGAAGCATTTAAAGCAAATGGCATTGATTTGACGACTAGTCATCTCATAAATGTCACCGGTAGCACGCAAAGTGCATAGAAAAACGAAAGGACAAACAACAAACTATAGTGAAAGAATTTGAAACCATCTCAGATCAGCAGATCATAGAGATGTAGTCGGACGTACGAATATAGGGGTCGCTCATGGATCATGTGTAATTACGAGTTTCATTAACGGGGCAATGGCGCGCTCCTCAATACTTTTTTGTGTCGTAGAATCGCCTGACTTCAGTCGTGGAGAGTATCAACTTTTTTGTTCTAATTGTACTTCAGGGAAGCCTACGATATCTATTGTTGCAGAAGCTATTTTGATATTTTCAGACTTTTGAATCTCCTCAAGAATCTTTTTGCTTAATGTGTGGCGTAATATTCTTCTTTTTCTTACTTCCGTCACGTATCTTATGTTAAAGGATAGCCAATTGTCAGTCAGTTTTAGAAATATATTGGGTTCAACATTCCTTTTGCCCATATAATAAAGTTCTTCTAGTTGTGCTATCTCATTCTCTGCCTCTTTAACTGTATTTATTGTCACTTCTTTGCAAATACTCAGAATTTTGTCATATGCTTCCTTCCAATCACTGTCATAGGTTATTGGGAGCATCATTTCATCCCAGATAAAGTTGTGATCTTTAGTAAAGTTGTAAACGGTATCTGTTAGAACATAACTATTTGGAATTACTGCCAGCCTACCAGTTGGCTGATCACCACCGACCCAACCCTGTATTTCTAGAATAGTCGTATACAAAATATGAACATCAATGACGTCACCTACTGTCGATTTAATTTCAATTCTATCTCCAACAGAGTAAATTCTGTTTACATAGATAATTATTCCACCAGCTAGACTCTTAAACAAGTCTTGTAGAGAGATGGCAATACCAGCACCAACTACCCCATAGGCAACAAAAAGAGTTTCTGGTTGTTCTATCCATATTGTAGTTAAGACAATCAGAAATGCGAAGATATACAGTATTGAAACGACTTTTTTGAAGGAATACTTGGTTTTAGTTTCTTTTATTCTTTTGATGATCGCTTCTTCAATAATTACCTTGAATATAATATAAATGATACCAAGCGCAAGAACAGTGTAAAATGTATTCATTAGATATATTTCTGGGAATGGGATCAGTAGAGATATCGATGGATATAGAAGAGTTGCAAGCCAGAGCAAAATAACGCCAATAATCCACAGAATTATCGCGAGTATCTTTTTCATGTGATCCCTTATGTACCATTCTTATATTAAATGTTTTTGATTAGTACGCTAAGAGATCGTGCTAACTATCATTATAATTTTAAACAGGATGGATCACTAGAATACGCACATTAAGTACAATATTATATACTCTCTTTTTACTCGCGAGGTAATTTTCACATACCGTAAAGTTATTAACAAAAATCTTCGGAGCGTAATTTGATAAATCTATTGTTTAGTTAAACCTTCTCCCAGAATAGTCACTTTCGGTGCTTGGATGCTATTTTTAGAAAACTCACCCCAGGCTCTTCTTGTGACATCGGATTTAAATTCAAATTCAGCTCTTAAATCATATACATAAGCCTTGGCTCTAAGTCGTCTATAAAAGGGAAAATCATCTAAAAAGATTGCAAAACGCTGCTTTCTAGGCAAATAAACATATTTTGAAGTCATAACTGCCTCTCTTAAAATTTTCATGGCAAATTCGGCGTCTGAACTGGGATCTATAAATAAATCAATGATGACCATCATCTCAGGATTTCCAGCGGTCGCGCTCGCCACGCTCTGAGTGAAAATCAAATAATTTGGTACTGAAACAAGTGTGTCATCTGGTGTCATAAGGCGTGTCGATCTTATTCCTATATCGACGACTTCGCCATAATATTGACCTATTTTTATCTTGTCCCCGACCTGATACGGTTTTTCGAGGATAATCACTATTCCTCCTATGGCATCGGCAAACAGATCCTTCATACCAAAACCTATCGCAGCGCCTAGAAGTGTTGCCATTGCGATTAATTGCGTAGAAGTTAAAGTCAAAATAGATCCAAAAATATTATATAATGCGATTCCGTAAATGATCCATTTTAATATCGGAATTGTGTTTTTCACGACTAGCCTGTACCGTCCTACTCTTTCCGAAAACCGCGTAAGGACATAACTGATAACACGAGCCGACAGATATGCGATGACAAGGATTAAGATTGCGTTAAGGATGGTTATTAAGTCGATTTCCAGAAGTGGCACATCAATCGGACTGAATTCTGCCATCTACCCCACCAGCTTGAACTTTTTCAGGAAATCTATTATGCTGTACAACGCCTCAGGCATGATACTGTAACGCTCCTCATCTACGGCAATTAGTCCCTCTTTTGATAACTTATAAAGTATCATATCTATCGGACTTTCAGCCTCTACAATTTCCATCAATTCATCTTTTTTAATGGATTTCACAGACAGGATAATACTCAGAATAAAGGCCTCATTAAAATCCGGTTTAATTCTCAATGAAAATGCCTTTATTTGACTTGGTTTTATCGTTTGAGATTCAAGGCTTTTATCAAAAATTATTCTTGCAACACCTGGATTTCCACGGGAAACTTGTTTAATCTTTTCAAATACCTCGTTCTCAGCTGTCATTGCTTTTTGCCTTTTTCTAAATAGTGAGAAAGGTGTACTACGGATTTTCTTTTTATCAGCATCTTCGACGAATTGTATTTGGTCCTTATCATACATTGATAAAAGAAGTTCTTTAGTTTCAGTGCTTGTAAATCTAGGAAGGTTTATCTGGATAGGAAAAAACTGGTCAATATCAAGTATTTCAATAAGGTATCTCCATGAATAGCTATTCCATGTAGTAATGAATAACTTATTGTAAGATGGTACCATTCTTAAGAAATCTTCAATGATTGCAAACCCTCCAATTTTGCGCATATAAAGAAAATGACAATCGTCGACAATCAATATCTCATTTGATTGATCTAGAACCTTCAAAGAGTCTTTATTTTTAACTATTGACGAAAATGAAATCTTTGATACAATTTCAGAGTTTATTTTTTCTATTTCATCGATCAGAGTGGTCTTTCCACCAAAAGGATCTGAGAGGATTGCTATATTTGATTTCTGCCCTGTTTTTTTAAAATCAGAAATAGCTGATTGAATGATAGCAATTTCATCTTTAAAACCGATGACTCCTCCAGATAACTCAATAGTTGCATCAGACATATTTTACGAATTTCTTTTATTTTTTTATAATACTTTTCTTGCCAGAACATACTATTTTTTTAAGTCACAAATAAGTATAAACTCACTTTAATGTAAAATCATTTAGAATATGGAGCGTGAAGTTCACTATGAGCGTACAGAAATATCCAAGTTGGTTACGAGCACTTGATGTAGTCTTTGGTATAATCGCCATCTTACTAGCAATAGTAGTTCTAGCGTTTCCTGGGCTTGCAATCTTAACGTTAATCGTAATACTTACGATTGCTCTTCTAATCATAGGGATCGGAAGAATATTATTCGGAATATTCAAGAAGGGTCTTTCAGGCGGGGCACGAGCACTTAACATAATAGTAGGTATATTGGCACTTATACTTGCACTTGTGATTCTGTTATATCCTGGTATTGCAACTTTATTCTTGGTTTATTACCTTGCTGTCTCCTTGCTGTTTACCGGAATTGCAATGATTGGAACTGGTGGCACTGACAAAAGTTTTCCATATTGGTTACGTGGTTTACTTATTTGCGTGGGCATAGCAATCTTTGTAATCTCAGTGGTAGTTATTATATTTCCAGCACTTGGCTTGCTGACTCTACTCTACATTATTTCCATTAATTTCCTTCTGTATGGAATTGGCAGAATTTCCTCCGGTGTGACAGGTGTAAAAAGATAGAAACATCAGTAAGCTTAGGAAACGTCGTCTTTAAATCGAAGAAGCGAGATTGATAAGTAATCGGCTGATTTGCTAGGTTTTAACCTCTCCTTTTTTTGATTTTCATAAATCTCGTAAAAGGATCCTGTCAAATTTTCTTATACAGATTACTGCATGTAGATTGTATCTATAAGATCCAACCGTGTACCGTTCTTTATATAAAAAATTTCTAAAGGTTCTGACAACCATACACGCGTTCGTACCGAAGTGGAAAACTATATATCATACAACGAAATAATAGCAGTTCTATATTGTCTCGTTGATTGATATCGAGGCAAAAACAGGAGGTATAAAAGAAAATGACTTCAGATAAAGCAGAAGGCGCATCTGATGCTTACTCAGTCTTAGGCGCGCTCGTTCTTCTTCTATTTGCTTGGACTCAATTGATAATACCTGGCTACTACCAAGTGCTAGGTGGTATTCCCAATGGTGTGCTCACGCTTATACTAGGTTTAGTATTGTTAGCGGTAACAATTATCGCTTTTATTGCGAGCGAGCTTGTAAGATGGACAATACCTAAAGCAAGCTTGGTTCTCATCATTTTCGGCTTTGCTGCACTATTTATCACTTTGCAAGGGCTGAATTTCGACCTTATAGCATGGTTATCGAATGTGGGCGCGCTCGGATCCCTGATGTTGATTCTTGCTGGTGTCCTAAAATGGTTTGGCTGAACTTCGCTATATTCATAACTAATATAAACTTCATGTATTAGCTAATAAAAGGTTATATGAGCGGCAAATCTTTCAGTACTGTGATGGCAACACGTACGAGCACACCAAGGACTTTTATAGAAATATGCTGCAAATATCCGTGATTCGATATGAAGCCAATCCTTTTTTTTTAAAAATTTAACGATAAAATGTGCAAGGCAGAATGTTTTATCATTCTAAAATCTCGTCCTAATACAGATCAACTAGGAAATCAACTGTTTTGGTTGCACGAACCAAAAACGATAAAATAGAGTAACATGCAAAGAACAATACAAAATGTCTTTACGGAGGGCACAAAATATGGCAAGAGATCGACCTTTGGGTATTACTATTCTGGCAATTCTAGTCTACATCGTCGGCATTATAGTCTTAGTTCGGGGTTTAATCTTCATGGGAGTAGTAAGCTTGGCACTATTTACGACGCCATCATGGGCCTTGGGCAATGAAGCGATTCTCGGTATTGGCTGGATTTTCCTCGCACTTATAGTGATGGCTGTAGGAAGTGCATTATGGTATATGAAGAAATGGGCTTGGTTCGCTACTACAATATTCTCAGTTATTGGTGTAATAATTTCAGGGGTAGGCTTACCTGCTACGTGGCTCACATTTGGGGCATTTCTAGTTCTACTAATATACCTCATATTCGCAATCAGGTATTTCAGATAGAATAGACAGACTAAACCATACTTAGAGAACCGCATTTTTTTTATTGCTAATTTTAACCATTTTCTTTAATTTTATATTCTGTCTACCTAACCAACAAATTTCAAATAGTAGAATTGTATATAGTTCGATAATATCTATATTAATAAAAAAACAAGAAAAGGAGCGACAAAAAGTGTCGTTTAAAGAAGTCGACGAGAAAGAAACCGAAGAAGAAATACCTAAACCAGAAGAAAGGAAAACAACAGCCCCACCTAGGCCAGTAACAACCGAATATGTTCCGAAGGTCAAAGACGCACCTATTTTGTTTGAGGTACCACGAGGGAGAGTGGTAGTAGATCTTAAAGAGGAAGATCTTGAACTCATAGCAGAAAAAGATGCCTCAGATGCTTGGAAAAAAGCTGGTGAAGCAAATACCAAGAAAATACTAGTTATAAACTCAGAAGCAGCAAATGCTGTAGTTAAGGCAGATGGTACGGTAGAAAAGATGGAGGCAACAGGACTTATTGGCTTTTATAACCCAAACAAGAAAGATAGAGCCTGGGATATTGATAGTTACTGGGAAAATCTCGGTAACACTAACTTAGCAACTAGAGATGGCTTATGTCATATCGATGTCTATGAGTTAGAACCTAGTGAATTACGCGCTAAAAAATATGCAATAAAAGAAGTAACACCATATTTGCAGCTTGCAGTGTCTGTAAATACTGCTGCAGGAAAGGAAACAGGACCAAATGTCTTAATAAAGGATAAAGATACCACTGCTGAAGTGAAGGTGACTGCTACAAATGTATCAAAAACAAAACTGGAAAACATAACGATTACAAAAGAATTGGGCGATTTAAAAGATGCAAGTGATATGAAAACTAAAGCTGGCACCGCGAATAAAGATGGCACAAAGATTGTTTGGTCGAAATTCAGTTTAGAACCTAATGCATCGCAATCTATGACCTTTAAAGTAGGATTAACTGCAACAAAGGTTGATCCATTTAAGTTGGGTCAGATCACTGCAACTTATGTTGCATCTAATGTCACGATGTCAGGTATAGCATTTATGGGATCCGATGGTTTTACTAAGAACGTTACTTGGATCGATAAAGATGAAATTGATGCAAGTCCTGGACGATGGAACTGTGCAATTGAATTTGAAAACCTGTCTACCTTTGAAGTATTGCTTCGAGAGGTAGAAGTCTATCGTCAAACAGCAGAAGAATCACTTTTCAAGAAACGATCAGATCGCCGATCACAACTTATAGTTGATGAAGAACGCCTTGATATAACATTAAGCCCAGATACTGAAAATAAATGGAAGAAAGCCTTTGTGTTCCCAGATCCAAAAGAACCACCAGCCATGAAATTACCAAAGTTTGGTCAGAATGTCTACTTCTCTGTGAAAAGTGTGATGTTGAGAGAACTTACTGGTTCAGTAGTAAAGTATGGAGGAGAAGTGACCGTAGCAGACATGGAAGTTGAAAAAGGATATGCCGTAAAAGAAATTAGCACTGCAGAAGTTAAAGCTACCCAAACTACATTAAAGGCATGTAACACTGGCTCAGCGCCATTAGATGATATGATTTTCAATGAAACGATTCCTCCAGGTTTTGATGTAGACCCCGGTACTGTTAAAGCATTTATTGTTCGACCAGGAGCAGATAAAGTAGATATTACAAGATCCATAAAGACTACGCCGCCAAGAGAGAAAGATCTTAAGAAAGAAAGAAAGCTAACTATTTCACTTGAGAACGTCAATAAAGTCGATGCAATTCGTGCAATCAAACCAAAAGAGTGCGTTGAGATAAATTATGCGCTTCAACCAATGACTCCAGAACCAGGGAAAGAATTCACTTCAAAAGTAGAAGTATTAGGTAATGTTTTAGTACCGTTTCCAGCAGGTGGAGAACTACGTGCAAGCGCAGAAGACAAAATCGGCATAAAACCATATATCTGGCGTAAGGTTCGTGTTGGAAAGTCTATCAAAGAAGGTGCGACCAAAGGCGAATATGCGATTGCTGTATACTACAAGAATAAAATGAAGTCTGGGGAACTTGCACTAGTTACTGATGATGAGGCAAGCCTGCCTGATATTACTATCAAGGATATCCTGCCTGAAGGCTTTAAATTGGTCTCAAGTAATCCCGCAGTTACCGATCAAAAACCGAGACTAATAGAAGGCAAAAGTTTTACTGTCTTAGAATGGTCCATTCAAGATATCCGACCCGATCAAATGGTGGAGATCAAATATTCCATTAAAGGCGAGCCTGGGGCTGTATATAAAGCCAAAGAAGCACAAGCGCTTCTTACAGCGTAACCTTTTCTATTCCTTTATTTTTTTATATTTTTAGATTTTTTATATGAATCTAGATCCTTCGTTTTTTTGAAAATTTGATTGCAGGAATAATAGGCACGCTAATTATCACTTTAGATTCTCTATAACTCTAATATGGATCTTTATGTCTCAATTCTATAGCTCAAGTCCCCTCTATAAAGAATGACTAATGCGATAAAATAATAAGTAAGGCAAACAAAGATAAAATTAGAATATTTGGGTGATCCTGTTTGAGTTGATCTCCCCGCTCTAGGAGGCTATTGCAGAGATGGGTTATATCGGTTTTCTTGGTTCAGCGATCTATGATTCTAAGGGGAAACCTTTTGGCACGATTGAAAGATTTGTTCAGTTTACTGGTTCTGTAATTCTTGAAGTCAAACTATCTGAGGAGATCAATGGATTAGATCAGATCCAAATCCCATTAGAAGAATGTGTCATTAAAAGTGACTCCATTTCCACCAAGAAATCAATTAAATCAATTTTAAGTAATGAAAAAAAGAAGAAAAAGGATGAACTAAAGGAAGAACAAGAACGCTTTAAAAAAATGCTAGAAAAAAGAAGGATGATTTCAGAGCCCGAATCTGCAGCACCAGTTAATAATGATTCGTTAGTTTCAGAAGTTAAATCAGTCTTAAAAGAGAAAGAAGGACCTTCAACGCCTGCTGATTGGATTATCTGCCCAAATTGCGATTCTGCTTTAAAAGAACTTTACAAGTTCTGCCCTTACTGTTCAGAGCCTCTCCCATATTGTCCAAAGTGTGGAAAACCTGTTAAAGAAGATTTCAAAGCGTGTCCACACTGTGGAACCCGTCTTTAACCTCATTATTTCTTGACTTCTAGACATATAATTGATATATAAAAATCTTTTAAAATTCGGAAAATGTTATAATATATTCTAACTAATTGTTTGATGAGAGTATATATCCCGATTTGGTCTATGTATGCTCAAAGAGTTCTTGTGTGTAAGCATTTCTGGATGATGGTCACATGGCCTGTGGAAAGATTAGTCTCTCCTGTTTTTTTTGGTGGTGTTAAAACACCATTTAATTGATAAAAAAAGTTTCGATTGAGGGTGAATAATGACAGTAGAATTCAGAAAGGAAAAAACACTTGAAGTTGCCTTAAGGCAATGGAGTAAAAAAATTAAAGCTCTGCGTGGAGCATATACTGATAATCAAGCCAAATTGGCAGAATTTATTAAAGGAGAACTTCCAAAACTCATGGATGCAGCAGGAAGTATTCCCGCGGAGAATACTGTAAATCTTGAGACACTTAAAGGATTAAGGGACAAGCATGCTAGCATTTTTGATGATTCACAAGCACTACTCGAAAGCATGTCAGAGCAGTTAAGAAATCTTATTCTATTAGCTGAAGATATTAATGGTATGGAGTTCAAATCAGATATCCCTACTTCTTTAAGAAATCAATTGCTGGAAGAAGAAATTCTTTTAGAAAAATGTGATGAGGCCTTAATCGATTTATTAAAGAGCCTTCCTCTATATTTGAGTGATTCTACAGTGCAAAACGATATCAAAGAATCTATCAAAAACAGCACCCTTCTTGCCTTCGCTAATTTTCAAGATGGTATACTAGAAACTGAAAAAACTTTGGATTCACTTTTTAGTATTTTAAGGGAGAATCTACAACTAGCCAAAGACTTAGAACGATCTAGAATATCTTAAAAATTATTATTGTCGGTGTTTCTAAGTTTATCCATCGCGTAGATCTTTTTTCTAAGGTTTGGCCTCTTTTCCCTTATTTTTATTCGTATGTTCTTTTTTAGAGGCAATTATCTTTTAAATAGAAGCTCCAACTATTATAAGGAGATGTTCAATGTCCACTCCGATGATGAAGCAATGGAAGAAGTTCAAGGAACAATATCCAGAAGACACAATCTTATTTTTTCAAGCTGGCGACTTCTATGAACTTTATTATCAGGATGCGAAGTTAGGGCATAAGGAATTGAATATTACTCTTACCGCACGAAAACTAAAAAATGGGAACATACCGATGGCAGGCGTGCCTCTACATGCTGCTGAAAAATATATTTTACAGCTTGTCAGAAAGGGCTACAAAATTGCTATAGCAGACCAGGTAGAAGACGCTCAGGCATCAAAAGGAATAGTAAAAAGAGATGTGGTTCAAGTCATCACTCCTGGAACAATATTTGGAGATCAACTTCTGGATGGAAAAATTAACAACTATCTAGTATCACTGGTGCGAAAAGGTTCGCATATCGGTCTAGCTATGGTAGATATTTCAACAGGAGAGTTTTTGGTTACTGAATTTACAGGAACCGATGCTCTTGAAGAACTTAAGGATGAACTAAACCGATTAACTCCCGTCGAAATTCTGATATCAGAAAATTTAGTTGATGATGCGGATTTGAACTCAATAATAAGTCACGATCAATCTATAGTTCTAACACCAATAGATACCTATTATTCAAGTTACGAAGAAACATACAAATTACTAACTTCTCATTTTGGCACATTGAGTCTTGACGGTTTTGGAATTGAGTCGTTTAAAATGGGTATCTGCGCTGCAGGAATGATTATTCATTATCTAAGAGAAACACAGAAAAGCAACGAGCTGTATAATATCACAAAAATCGTTCCTTATTCCTTAAAAGAATATATGATGTTAGATGATCAAACTCTTCGAAGTCTTGAAGTTTTTAGAAATTTAAGAGATGGAACATCACAGTTCACCCTGCTTGAGATTTTGGATCGAACTCACACACCTATGGGAAGCCGTCTTCTTAAAAAATGGTTAAGACATCCATTAAATGACAAAGAAAAAATTCAAGAAAGATTAGATGCTGTAGAAGTTTTTATAACCAATTCACTCTTACATGCTAATTTAAGGGACATTTTTACAAATATTAGCGACATTGAGCGAATAATCAGTAAAGTTGGCTTAGGAAAAGCAAATGGTAGGGATCTCCTAGCTTTAAAGGATTCTTTGTTGTATATTCCTGAGTTAAAAGATATACTAAATATAGATTCTAAACTAATTTCAACACTAAAAGACCATCTATACGATCTATCGGATTTAGTTCAACTAATTGAGCGATCCATCAAAGAAGAATGCCCTCCTTCTGTTCGTGAGGGTAACATAATTAAATCTGGTTTTAACGAAAATCTTGATGAACTTCAAAGCGTTCTTTCAGAAGGAACAGATTGGATCCTCAAATATGAGAAGGACGAAAAACGCCGAACGAGGTTTGATAAACTCAAAGTAGGTTTTAATAACGTTTTTGGCTACTATATTGAAATAACACAAGCGGCTCTTCGAAAAGGTAAGGTTCCGGAAGATTATATTCGTAAACAAACGTTGGTTAATTCTGAACGCTTTATAACGCCAGAACTAAAACAGTGGGAGGATAAAATCTTAGGTGCCGATGAAAAAATCAAAAATCTCGAATACGAACTCTTTTGCGAGATAAGACAGGAAATAGCTAAACAGATTGATAAAATTCAAGAAAATGCACAAAGTATCGCCATTTTAGACGTTATATCCACTTTTGCTGAAATCGCATCACAGAACCAATATATTAAACCAAATATGGTGGATAGTGACGACATACATATCGAAGGTGGAAGACATCCTGTTGTGGAAAGAATAATTGGTGAAGAAAACTTTATTCCAAACGATACGCACTTAGATTCTCATGAAAATCAAATATTGATTATTACTGGTCCTAATATGAGCGGAAAGTGTGTAAGAGGAGATACACGGATTTTTTCAGATAAGGGGATTCTGCCAATTTCATATTTTCAACCATTCAATAATTCAGATGGAACTTTTGAAGAATTGGCTATAAATGTTGTAGGAATTAATGGAATCACATCAACATCTCATTTCTATACAGATGGTGTTAAACCTTCTATTAGAATTGAAACAAAAATGGGTTATTATATAGAGGGTTCATTGAATCATCCTGTCCTTGCTCGAACGCCTTCTGGTGAAGAGATCTGGAAAAAACTATCAGACATCTCCGATAATGATTATTTGATAATCAAAAGAAAAAATGATTTATGGGGTTCTGATGTTAAGATCAACTATCAGCCCCCGACTTATAAAAGAACTCCGCCAATGTTTCCGTTGCCTAGAGAAATCAACGTAGACTTAGCTTATTTAATGGGTCTGCTCATAGGAGATGGAAGCTTAACCTATACACATAGTTTCAATTTTACTAACAAAGATGAATTTCTTAAAAAAACATTTCAAAAAGTCATATCAGAGTTATTTAATTATAAAGCAAAAACCAAAAAACAAGATACCGAACATTTTGTGTCAAGTCTTTACTTGAGAGACTTCTTAAAATTTTTAGGATTGGATTATGTCCAATCTTATCATAAAGAAGTACCTGAAAGCATATTAAAAGCACCTAAAAATATCGTAAAAGCTTTCTTACAGGGTCTTTTTGATACAGACGGAACTGCAGATAATAAGTATGGCAATGTTACTCTTTCAACAAGTTCAAGTAAATTAGCTAAACAGGTACACATCATTCTTCTCAATTTTGGAATTATTAGTTCTTTGAAAGTTAAAAAGACGTCAAGAAGGCCTAGTTATAATGTTAGAATAACTGGTTTGGATTCAATCAAATTTCATGATAAGATTGGGTTTCGATTACCTAAAAAAGCTGAAAGAAAGAAATTAGCGAGTTCTCTTCACATGACAAATGTAGATAGTATTCCTTATTTAGGTAATGTATTGAAGCAAATTCAGAAAGAAATAGTTGAAAATCGTGATCTTATTCCTCATAAAGACAAATTGAAATACAATAAATCAATTGGAAACATATTCTATACTTATCTGCGCCTAAATAGAAATCTTTCCTATTTTAAATTGCAAGAATTGATAGATTATTGTTGTAAATACAAAATTAGTCACCAAAATTTAGAAAATATTGCTAAGAATCATTATTTTTATGACAAAATTGTGAAGATTGAACATTCAAAGGCTTCCTTGTTTGATTTTTCTATTCCTAACGGTCATGCATTTGTAGGAAATGGATTTGTTAATCATAATTCGACTTATTTGCGGCAAGTAGCTTTAATTGTATTAATGGCACAGATTGGAAGTTTTGTTCCAGCTCAGGCAAAGTTAGGAATATGTGACCGGATTTTCACAAGAGTGGGGGCATGGGACTTCATAGCTATGCAACAAAGTACTTTCATGGTCGAAATGATTGAGGTCGCCAACATTCTCAATAATGCTACTAATAAAAGCCTCATTATCCTTGATGAGGTTGGTCGTGGTACATCAACATATGACGGTATGGCCTTAGCATGGTCAATTACAGAATTTTTACATCAAAGCTCGCATGTACAAGGAAAAACGCTTTTTGCAACACACTATCATCAGCTTAACCAATTAGCGGAGTATTACCCTCGTATAAAGAATTATCAGTTTACAGTTAAAAGAAAAGGGCAGGAGATTTTGTTCTTACACAAAATTTTACCTGGGGGAACTGATCGAAGCTATGGGGTCGAAGTGGCGAGATTAGCGGGGCTTCCTCAGGCTGTAGTTACTAGAGCTAAAGAAATCTTAGATGTTTTTGAAAGTTCAGAAACTCCCAAAGTTCTCAAATCTAAGAAACTTCCTACCAGTAAACCTGAATTAACGCAGCTAACACTTTTTGATGTTAATAAAATAAACTCTAATAAAGGTGAAAGACTAGATCCAATGGAAGAAATTTCTCCAGAGCATATTCTGGGTGATAAGATAATTAATGAACTTAAAAATATAGATCTGGATCATATTACACCTTTAAATGCCCTGAATAAACTCCATGAATTAAAAAAGAAACTAAATGAAGAAGATAATAAATAAATCTATTGAGTGATGTCCCCGTGAGCCAAATTGTCGTTTTATCGGAAGACACTATCAACAAGATATCCGCGGGAGAAGTTGTTGAGCGCCCAGCGGCAGTTGTTAAAGAATTAGTCGAAAATGCAATTGATGCAGGTGCAACAAAAATCATTGTTAAAATTCAAGACGGAGGAAAAAAATCAATCTATGTTTCAGATAATGGAGTTGGAATGTCACAAGCGGATGCTGAGTTAGCTCTCCTTCGATATACAACCTCAAAAATAAGATCCGCTAAAGATTTAACGAATATTTCTACATTAGGCTTTAGGGGTGAAGCTTTAGCAAGCATTTGCGCCGTTTCACGGCTGGAATTAGTTACAAGGACCGAAGATCAAACTACTGGTATTAAAATAATTGCAGAAGGTGGAATAATCAAAGAGAAATCAGAAATCGCATCTCCAATTGGAACGATGGTCTCTGTTCGTGATCTCTTTTACAACACACCCGCACGAAAAAAATTCTTGAAAATTGCCCCAACTGAGTTTAACCACATTTTTAATTATATACGGCATTATGCGTTACGTTATTCAACTATCTATTTCCAACTTATTCACAATAATCGAGATATTATTAGTACTCCAAGTAAAACACTTCTTGGTAGAATTACTGATATTTATGGGAAAGATATTGCTGAAGAGATGATTTCAGTCAATTATTCAACAGAAGACATCAAAATAACTGGATATATCTCAAGTCCAAATTTAACACGGGGAGATACCTCATATCAATCGATTTTTGTGAACTCAAGATACATTAAAGATAGCCGACTTACGAAGAATATTGAAAATTCTTATGGTCAATTACTGGAGAAAAGGAGACATCCCATTATAATTCTCAATTTAGAAATAAATCCCATAGAAATTGATGTTAATGTTCATCCAACAAAACGTGAAATACGTTTTAGCAAAGAAAAACCAGTTTTAACGTCGCTTAAATCATCAATATTTAATACACTCGCTGAAAAGGATCATATTCCTTCTGTAGAAATTAGAGAAGAACCGCTTTTAAGAACAACTATACATCCAGATGCTCTAATCGAAGAAACTGTACGTCATGAGATAAGTAAGTCCGAAGATATTATGAAAACGACTATGAGTAAACCCGAAATCCCTTCAATAACTCCACCACTACGTTACTTCGATTCATCAGCAGAGTCTGTAGCTCTTCTAAGGAAGGACTTTACGATAGATAAATTAGGGGATCTAGTCCTACTAGGTCAAGCTCATTTTACTTACCTTATATTTCAAGATAAAGAGGGACTCATACTCGTAGATCAACACGCTGCAGATGAGCGTGTGCAACTTGAAAAATTATCCAAAAAATACATGAACTCAATAGATACTCAAGATCTTCTTGCCCCGATAAAGATAGAACTTAAATCGCACGAAAGCGAGATGCTAAAAAACAATTTGGACCTGTTGAATGAATATGGGCTCAATATTGAACACTTTGGAGGAACAACATTCGTGATTCGTAGTCTGCCAATCGGTCCTGTAGATGTTAATGAAATAAAGGAAATGGTTGAGGAATTACTCTCATCGGGTGATCTGGAAAACAAAGAAACACTAAAGGAAGTAATAATTAAATTGATGGCGTGTCACTCCGCAATAAGGGCCGGTGAGAAACTTTCTGCTGATACAAGCCTATCCTTAATAAAGAATCTATTTCAAACTGAAAATCCATATACCTGTGCTCATGGTCGGCCAACTCTGATACGCATAAGTAATAAACAATTGGAGAAATTATTCAAACGAATTGCATGAAAATCAATCCATCTTGAAAATTTGACGCTTAAAGTTTTTAAATACATATTAGAATGAGCAGATCCATCACGTTAGTGCCAGTTGGACCGGTAAGTACCAAATCGCTGATTTCTTGGAAGAAATGATAGGCATCATTGTTTTCTAAACGTTTTTGGGGATTTAGTCCTTTCTCTCTTGCTCTTAATAATGTAGAAGGGTCAGTAAGCGCTCCTGCTGCATCAGTTGGTCCATCGATTCCATCAGTACCAATAGATCCAAAAGCAACTCCATCCATTGTTTCTCCTAATTTCATAGCCGCCCCTAAACTTACTTCTTGATTTCGTCCTCCCTTTCCAGTTCCAGTTACTGTTACAGTTGTTTCTCCACCTGCTATGATTGCACATGGTTTAGGGAGTGGGTGTCCATGTGCATGAATTTCTTTTGCTATTGCTGCAAAAGCAATACCGATTTGACGCGCTTCACCTTCCAACGATGATGTTAAAATGATGCTATTTAATCCGAGTTCTTCTGCTCTAAGTTTCGCAGTAGTACAAGCGCTAAAATTACTACCAATTATAACGTTATAACAGGAAGGTGGCATTTCTTTGGGTGTTTCTGGAATTTTTTGAGCGAGACCATTATTTAAACGTCTCTTTATGGTCTCTGGTGTCTCATCCCAGAGTTTATAGCGTTGAAGAATCTCAACGGCGTCTTGATAATGGGTTTCATCAGGGGCAGTAGGACCTGATGCAATGGAATCCAGAGGATCACCTACTACGTCTGATAAGATTAAACTAATCAATGAAGCGCCATGTTTACAAGCATGTTTTGCAAGTTGTCCTCCTTTAAAATTCGAAATGTGTTTTCTGACGGTATTAATCTCGTGAATCGTAGCGCCGGATTTTAGAAGACCCTTTGTGATTTGCTGTTTTTCTTCTAATGAAATCTCTCCTGCTGGAGCTGGCATTAAAGCAGATCCACCGCCTGAGATCAATGCAATAATCAAATCATCCTCTTTAGCTTGACTCACTAAGTCTAGCATTTTCTTAACACCATTTATGCCATCAATTGAAGGAACTGGATGATCTGCTTCATTTAAGTTAATATATTTTGTTTTAAAACTTGATTTTGTTCCTCGTAAGATATTTACCTCACCTGAGGTTATTTTATCTCCCAGGATTGCTTCCAATGCTTCTGCCATAGTTCCACTAGCTTTACCTCCCCCTACTACAAAGATCCTTTGCAGTTTTTTGAGATCAAAGTTATGATTTTCAATATGCACGATATTATCTTCTCGCTCAAATTGTACATATTTTTGGATTGCATTTTTTGGATCGACTGAATTAATTGCTTTTTCTACGATATCAAGTAAGATCTCTCTGCACCGTTTGTCCTTTTCATTACGTGCATTTTTAATTAATTCTGCTTTGTTCTTAATCATAATAAAAACCCCGCAAACCTAAGGTAAGCATTTTTAAATGAACTCTTGAGTTGTCACATACCATTTTCAAAAACATCCATATAAAAAAATCGTAGGAACGAGATGCCATGGCTTTTGAACTTGATCCAACGTTAATATCAGTTATAATTGTTTTCGGAATTCTGGTTCTTATTGAAGCAATACCTATTGTCGCGTTAGCATTAGAATTCTTTGTTATCGTCCTACTTACTGCAGTTAGTCCGCTACTCACGATAGTTATTGGAACAGTTGGGATTCTTATAGGTTCTATGCTTTCGTATTCCTATACTTATTTACTTTCCGAAAAAGTCCCTTGGATACGGAAGTTTTTACAAAAGAAAAAAATTGAACGTATGATACAGTTTTTTAACAAACGAGGCGATCCACTTCTTATTGCAACTCGGTGCATACCATTTCTTCCTTTTAGACCTATGAATTTTGTTTGCGGGGCAACAAAATACCCTTGGAAAAAATATTTCCCTATAACGCTGTTTGGCGCATTTGTTCGAGTATCGATAATAGTTGCTATTGGTCAAGAGATCTTAAAACTTAAAGTAAGTTTACTACCTCTGTTTATTGTTCTTTTCATAGTCATAATCATTATTGGCATTATAGTTGACAGAGTTCTAAGTAAGGTCATAGCTAAAGAAACACTTGAGAGTAAAAGTCAAGAAATTCCATCTATACCGACATCAGCAACAGATTCATGCGAATCTATTGAGAAAACGCATGGGTTGAAGCGGCTAGAAATTTATGCGGCACGTATGTGGAATTTACTTAATGAAGGGAAGTCCTTCTTTTTGATATTTTCCGTTTTTATTATCTTATTGCGTGTAATAATTATTCCTTTTCTTATTTTGGTGGGCGCAAACTTTTTTCCTATGGACGATCTCTTCATATTATTAATTAATTATAACAATACTCGCCTTATTTCATCGGTCTTGTTTATAATTCCATTTCTCGTTGTTTTCATAATCTTTGATTTTCCTCTTAGGTATCGAGTATTCCTTTGGGTTCTTTTAGGTGTTTTTCTTCTTATTTTTCAGTATATTGATTTAATCTCTTCAATATTGATCTTAATATTCTATTTCTTCTTCACTGTTTTTCTGTGGGGGTCTATTTATTATCATTTTCGAGTTGGCACGTCTCTCACAAATTTTAGAAGATTTTGGAAACTCGTCTTAGAAAACCCTGATTCGACAAGTGGAAATTCACTCGAACAGCTTCCAAAAATTTTTATTACGGTATCTTTGTTTACGTTTTTACTTCGTAATCCTATAACTAACTTGACTGATAATTTAATCCTACCTTACCTTATTTTATTGATACTTGCAGTTTCTATGGGACTTTTGTCTCATCTACTCTACTTTAGGATCATCCCAAGAGAAACTGGAGTTCATACGACAATTATAAATAATGAACGACTTGTTGACCGCATATATGTCATTGTAATTGATGGATGCCGAAAGGATCGGTTAGAAGAAGCTGATACCCCTACTATTGATTATTTACGCAACGAAGGAACTGAATATTCTAATATGAGGACAGTTTACCCTGCAAGGACAGTTGTTTGTTTCTCAAGCATGTTTACTGGTGCTGGCAAAGAAAAACATGGTGTGACAAGTAATTTGGTACTCAAGTCGTTTTTCGGGAAAAAAGGAGTTAAAGTGGAGTCTATTTTCGATGTACTAGAAAAAAATGACATGAAAGGTCGGATGGTTGCAATTGCGCACCTTATTGATGCATTTGGAGAAAAAATTGTACAAACAGTGAGCGCTGTTTGTCCCAACGACCTAATTGATGGAGTCATTTTTAAGACAGCAGAATCAATCATTGAAAAAGAAGATCCAGAGTTACTCATAATTCAACTCATTTCAACTGATCAAACGGGTCATGTATTTGGTAGTTCATCCACTGAATATTTGCAAAAAATTGAAGAGACCGATAAAAGGATTTCAGAGTTTCTTGACTGGTTGAAAGAGAAGGATAAAGTTAAGAATTCTGTCATAATTATTATGGCCGATCATGGACAATCTCATCGGGGTATAGGTGCACATGGACACTGGGACAAAGGTGAACGAGAAGTACCTTTTATTATGTGGGGCCATACAATTAAAAAAGGTGTAAAAATCGATAAAGAAGTCAGAATATTAGACCTTGCACCAACTTTAAGTTATCTATTTGGGATTCCTCCACCCAAAGAGTCAATCGGCATTGTTCTCTAGTCAATCGCCTCAAATAGTCCCTATGTTTGAAGAACCCATATGGTCCTTAAAATGAGGTTGAATGAAATTAAGAAGTACCAGATTAGTCTTATCGTTGTCATCGTAATAAATTTACTATTGACACTCCCACGACTATATGAAGGTATTCCTTCTGGAATCGATTCAAACAGCCATTTATTCAAATGTGTCTATATTTTTGAGTTTACAAAAAGGTTCGGTCATTTTCCGAGTTGGAGCGATGCATGGTACGGTGGCTATCCGATTTCTCTATTTTATCCTCCATTGAGCTACCACATTACGGTTTTTGTAATGCAATTTGGCGTCCCGCCTCTCCTCGCTTATAAACTAATTGAAATCATCTTCTACGCATTAGTAACTCCGTTAGCAGTTTATACGTTAACCCAGGGACTTAAATTTAAAAAAGGAGTGGGGTTTTTTGCAGCGTTACTGTTTAGTGGAATACCTGAAGTTTTATTAAACTTGATGAGGATGGATAGATACCCAAACATCATAGTTATTCCACTCGTCTGTCTTTTCTTTGGAATATTCTTCCGTATGAAAGGAACGAAATATTATGTATTATCTTACATTTTGTTAGGCATCATTTTTCTTACTCACCATCTGACCGCTCTGTACATCAGCTTGCTTTTTCCAATCTATATTCTTTATCAGAAATTGAATGGAGTCAAAATCTCAAAGAGTTTTCTGGTAAGTTTATCTGTGCTTTTTTGTGCATTTATTATCGCGGCATTTTGGACATTTCCATTTGTACTAAA
>Ga0180438_10004049_pt1 | contig 21498 bp, 17 predicted proteins | sample SS_ome_12_FD_132455 | JGI IMG/M metagenome (GOLD analysis project Ga0180438, IMG submission 132455) | Hypersaline lake sediment archaeal communities from the Salton Sea, California, USA - SS_3_D_2 metaG | ecosystem: Environmental > Aquatic > Non-marine Saline and Alkaline > Hypersaline >...
AGCGCGGACGCGGTCCGGGCGATGCAGCGGGAGATGTCGGAGATCGAGGACCGGTTAGCGCAGCTCGGCGACCCGGAGGCGGCGTATCAAGCGCTCCTCGATCAGAAGAATGAGCTGGTGGTGCAGGCGGGCGGCGCGCGCGCCGAACGTCTGTTGCGGTTGTCGGAGGCACTGACCGACGCCCGATCGGACGCGCGAGAGGTGCGGGAGGCGATCAGCGCCGGGGTAGCCGTGCTGGACGGATTGGACCGGGCCGCCGGGGCGCTTGGAAGCGCCAGGGGCTGGGGAACGTGGGATATGATCGGCGGGGGCATCGTCGCGACGGCGGTCAAGCACTCGCGGATCGACGAGGCCCGGGCGGCGATCCACAGCGTGCAGCAGTTGCTGCGGCGGTTCCGCCGGGAGCTGGCCGACGTGGAGTCGGAACCCGACCTGGGCGTCGACCTCAGCTCGTTCGAAACGTTCGCCGATTATTTCTTCGACGGGTTGATCGTGGACTGGATCGTGCAATCCCGTATCCAGGAGTCGCTGGAGCGGGTGTCCGGCACGCGCGGCACGGTGCAGGCACTGGTGGCGGATTTGGAGACGGCGCTGGACGGGGCCGAACGGCGGGCGGAGGAGATCGAGAAAGAAAGACGCGCCTTGGTGGAGGGGGCATAGGGCGAGCCAGAATGGACGGTGTGCATGCCTGAGAACAACGAGGAACAAGGCGAACCAGTCGCCCTGCCGTGCTACGAGCAGATGGCGGAGGAATACGCGGCGGCGGTGGACACCAAGCCGTACAACGCGTACTACAAACGGATCCTCGAACTCCAACCGACGGATGAGTTTCGATCCGTGGACCCCGAGGGGTATGAACGGCTGTCGACGCACCCCTGGTTCCTGATCGTCCGGGCCCGCCGCGACCTTCCTGAAAGCTAAACATACAAAATGGACACAATCACACATCGCCTGCCCGGGCTGGTGTTGACCGACCACGATTTCAGCGTGCCGTTGGACCACGACCGCCCGGGCGGCGAACAGATCACAATCTTTGCCCGCGAGGCCGTCGCACCCGGAAGGGAGGACGACGACTTGCCCTGGCTCGTCTTTCTGCAAGGCGGCCCCGGCTACGAGTCCCCGCGTCCGAACGGGAAGACCGGATGGCTGAAACGGGCACTGGCGGAGTACCGGGTGCTGCTGCTCGACCAACGTGGGACCGGACGGAGCACCCCGGTCCTGCCCCAGACACTGGCCCGATTTCCAACCCCCCAGGCACAGGCCGACTATCTGAAGCATTTTCGAGCCGATGCGATCGTGCGGGACGCCGAGCTGATCCGGCGCGAGCTGGTGGGGGAAAACCGCCGCTGGAGCGCGCTGGGGCAGAGCTACGGAGGCTTCTGCCTGGTGCACTACCTCTCGGCCGCACCCGACGGTTTGAAGGAGGCCATCTTCACCGGCGGACTGCCGCCGCTCGACCGTCCGGCCGACGACGTCTATCGCGCCACGTACCGGCGGGTGATCGAGAAAAACCAACGCTATTACGCGCGCTACCCGGACGACGAGAGGCGCGCCCGCGAGATGGTCGACTACCTGGCGGCGCACGAGGTCCGACTGCCCGGCGGCGGCCGCCTGTCGCCGCGCTGGTTCCAACAACTGGGGATCGCCTTCGGCGCCAGCGATGGCTTTGAAAAAGTGCACTATCTGCTGGAGGGCGCCTTCGTCCGCGGCGCGGCCGGTTGGGAACTGAGCTACGCCTTCCTGCGCGGCTTCGAGAACGCCCTCGCGTTCCAGACCAACCCGATCTACGCGGTGCTGCACGAATCGATCTACTGCCAGGAGGAACCATCCAACTGGTCGGCCGAACGGTTGCGGGCCGAGTACCCCGAGTTCGAGCTGGCGCAGGACCGGCCGGTCTTCTTCACGGGTGAGATGGTCTATCCGTGGATGTTCGACGAGTACCCATACCTGCGGCCGCTGAAGGACGCGGCGGAGATCCTGGCAGCCTACGACGGGTGGTCACGGCTGTACGACGTGGACACGCTGCGGGCAAACTCCGTGCCCTGTGCCGCCGCGGTCTACTACAACGATATGTACGTCGAGCGGGCGTTCTCGGAGGAAACGGCCCGAGAGATCGCGGGGATCAAGCTGTGGGTGACGAACGAGTACGAGCACAACGGCCTGCGCTCCTACGGGGAGAAGGTTCTCGGCCGCCTGCTCGATATGTTGCACGGGGAGAAGTGACGATCGAGGATCCAATACCCAATCACTACCCAATCATTGACAAGGAGATAGACACATGAAAATCGCACATTACAAGGACATTCCAGCCGATCCGGTGGGCGAGGAGGATGCCTCCGGCGTGACCGTCCGCTGGGTCATCGCCAAGAAAGACGGCGCGCCCAACTTCTCGATGCGGGTGTTCGAGCTCCAGCCCGGCGGGTACTCCCCCCACCACTCCCATCCGTGGGAACACGAGGTATTCATTCTCGAGGGAAGCGGAGCTGTCGTCCGGGAGGGCAAAGACGAGGCCATCTCCAAAGGGGACGTGTTGTTCATTCCCCCGGGAGAGACACACCAGTTGAAGAACACGTCAGGCACGGAGACGATGGAGTTCATCTGCTTGATCCCGAATCCGGCATAGTCCCAAACCCGGCGAAGGTTGTGCAAGATGCTCAAGGCCAGGTAGCGCGACGGCGCGGGCTACGCCCAACCTTCGCCAGGCCGGTGTGAACCGGTGTGTCGAAACAGGAGAAATCCCGTGCACCGAAGACGCATCGAGGAAGTATCGCTGAACGCGTGGCCAGCTCTCCAGCACATCTTGTTCGATGGCTGGATCCTGCGCTTCTCTGGAGGCTACACGAAGAGAGCCAACTCGGTCAATCCGCTGTTTGACTCCAGCATGGACGTGGACGAGAAGGTGGACGTGTGCGAGCGGATGTACGCGGAGCGGGGGCTGCCGTGCGTGTTCCGCCTCACGCCTTTCTCGTCACCGCCGGGACTCGACCGTGTCCTGGAGAGGCGCGGCTACGCGAAGATCGATCCCACACTGGTGCTGTACCTCGACCTGGAGGACCACCCTGTCCCACCAGAGCCGGCGGCGGAGCTGCACGAGGAGCGGCTGGATGATTGGTTGGCACTCTTCTGTCGACTGACCGAGTCGCCGGAGGAGAAACACCAGACGCACAAGGAGATCCTGCACGCGATCCCGGGCAGGCAGTTCCTGGCCTCGCTGGCGGACTCGGGGCAGGTCGTCGCCTGCGGCGTGGGCGTGCTGGAGAACGAGTACTTCGGCATGTTCGACATCTTCACACACCCCCAACACAGAAACAGAGGGCACGGAGCGGGCCTCGTCGCGGGATTGCTGGGATGGGCGCGGGAACACGGCGCGACGCGCGCCTACCTCCAGGTGATGCGGGACAACACGCCGGCGAGGCGGCTGTACGAGAAGTTGGGGTTCGGGGAGGCGTACGTGTACTGGTACCGGGCTCTCCGAATAGACCGAGCAAAGGGGGTAAGATCTGCGCAGGTTGAGTCGTCTGAGAGGTAGACGGGCTGTACGGACCGGCCCGCACAGCAAGCTGGTCCAGTCTCCTTTCGTGAGCCCCGCCCTTCGTGGGCGGGGCGTTTCTATAGAGAGCCTGGGCGAGCGGTCACCGAACCCCCCACCGGCGCGGGGAGCTTGGCCAGGGGTTCTGAGAATCAGGAGGGGGCCAGGATATGCAGGAGCCGACAGTTTTCGAAGCGCATTCGAGTTACGTGTTGGGGCTGCTCTTCACACGCGACGGCCGGACGCTGATCTCCGCCGGCATGGATAACGTGGTCAAGTTATGGTCGGTGCCCGATTGGAGGCCGGTGCGGACGTTCGAGGGACACGCCAACAGCGTCAACGCCATCGCACTCTCGCCTGGCGGGAAAACGCTGGCGACTGGTTCGACGGATGCCACGGTGAGACTGTGGTCCTTCCCGGATGGCCAGGGGCTGCACACGCTCCAGGATCGGAAGAAGGTCGTCGCCGCCGTCCAGATCTCGCCGGACGGGAAATGGGTCGCAGCGGGCTCGTACGGGGGCCGGGCCAGGGTGTGGACGCTCTCGGGGGAGGACGTCGTAGCCATCAAGGCCAGCAGGAAGAATCTATCGTCCATCGCCTTCTCGCCGGACGGGAAAACGCTGGTCACGGCCGGGCTGGGGGACGACATCTCGGTCTGGGCCCTGCCCTCCGGCGAGCGGATCGGGACGCTGTCGGGCCACAAAACCGCCGTCATCTCGCTGGCGTTCATCGAGGCGGGACGCAGGCTGGTCTCGCTGGGGTACGAGGGGGCGGTCAAGTTCTGGGACGCCGAGACGTGGCGCGAGGTGCGGACGGTGCCGGTGGAGGCGCCCAACGTCCGCGGTTTGTCCATCTCCCCCGACGAGCGGACGGCCGCGCTCCGTATGGAACACAAGGTCCAGCTCTGGTGGGTGGCGGATTGGACGCTGCGGGCGGAGCTTCCGGCCGGGACGAAGTCGGTCAGTGCGCTGGCGTTCTCACCGGATGGACGGTGGCTGGCAATTGGCGCGGCCGATCGAAAGATCCGGATCTGGGAACTCGTCTAGCCTGTTGCGCCCGCATCCAGGCGTAGCGCCGGAGTGAACCGGACACGCGACACCGGTCAGTCCGGTCGCCCGCGAATCTGCACGGCCAGCGTGCCCAGCGCCGCCAGCCCCATACCCAGCACCTGGCGCCAGGTCAGCCGCTCGCCGAGGAAAGCCCACGCCAGCACGGCGATCTGGAACAGCATGGTGTTGTTGATGACGCTCGACTCCGTTGCCGACAGCGTGCGCAGTGTGCGGTTCCACAGCGTGAAGGCCAGCGCGCTGTTCACCACGGCCAGCCAGACGACGATCGCCCATTTCGCCACCGTCAAGCGGGGCAGGCCCTGCACAGCGACCCCGCCGGCGAGCAGCGCCAGCGCGCCGATCCCCATGCTGACCACCGTGACCGCCGTTGGATCGAGCACACCACTCCGATTGACGTGCCGTCCCAGGACCGCGGACAGTGCGTTGGCCAGCAGGCCAACCCCCGCGACGGCCAGGCCGACCACCTGGTCGGTGGGAAATGAGGCCGGGTAGAAGTAGACCATCGCGCCGCCCAGGCACAGGCCAGTGCCGGCCCACTGCATCCACGTGGGCCGCTCCCCCAGCAGTAAAATGCCCAACAGCGCGACGATGACCGCCGAGAAACTGAACAACAGGCTGGTCGTCGCGGCCGGCAAGTAGAACAGGCTCAGGAAGTTCGCCCCCTGGGTCACCGCATAGAAAAGCAACCCCAGCAGGATCAGGCGCGCCCACGTGCCAGCGGACAGGCAACGGAGCGCGGCAACGCGGTGCGGGCGGGCAGCAAACGGGAGCAGGCAGGCGAAGGCCACCGTGTAACGGAGCCCAGCGAAGGGCAGCGGGGGGATATCCTCCAGGCCAACCTTGACCAGTATGTAAGAAGTGGACCACAGAAACGTGACGAACAGCGCCTGGAGCGCCGCCCGGGAGTGCGGCGAGATGTGGTTTTTTCGCATCACGTACCTCCGAGGAACAAGACGTGGGCCAAAGACGCGCACCCACGCACGCCAACCTGATCCCTCCAGGCTTTTATCCTCTCAGGTACTCGCCGAAGTCCCGGCTTACGTGACGCTCGGTCCAGGCCTGGCACACGCCAGCGGAACCCTAGTCACCTGATTGGCGATGGCTGAATAACGAAGGCCATTATACGGTACCACAGTAGCGGTGTCAAGTTCGCGGAAACGGGCCATCTATCGTTTGCCTTGCCCGTTCTCTTGTGCTACAATGCAAAACGTCTTATCCCTTGAGGAAGCCCGAGGCAACGGCCAGGGCGGAAGAGCGGGGAGGGCAATAGGAGGAGCGGTATGGAACTGCTATTATCTGCGATATCCAGCGGCGGGCTGGTCGGCGCGGCCAACCAATACCTATGCCTGATCATTATCTCGGTCGCGGCCAAGGTGGGCCTGGTCCGGCTGGCCTCACCGGTGTCCTTCATGGAATCCTGGTGGTTCATCGGTATCGTGGCCGTCTTCTGGGTGCTCACCGTCCTGCCGGCCTACGGCTCGCTGTTGAGCCCCGGCGTGATGAACGCGATCAACACGGTCACCAACTTCGTCAGCGGCTTCGTCGTCCCGGCCTCGGGCGCGTTGCTGACGCTGGCCTCGATCGGCATCATCGCCGAGATGCACCCTGATCTCTACACGATCCTCCAGTCGCTGCGGATCTTCGATCCCAGCGGCGAATCGATCGGCCAGATCGGCTGGTTGGCCGCCAGCGGTGGCGCGCTGGCAGCCTCGACGCTGACCGGCGCGAAGTTCCTGGCAAAGCCGGCGATCAGCACCGCCACCGGGACGACGGGCACCGCCTCGGCGCCGGCCTACGCCACGGTGGAGAACGTCGCCTCGGTCATCCTGATGGTGCTGGCCTACGTGCTGACGCGGATCGACCCCTGGCTGCTGGTGGGATTGGTCGCGCTGATCGCGGCGGTCATCCTGGCCACGCTGGCATGGTCGGTCTACCAACTGTGGAAGCTGGGGAAGGGCGTCGGCCGGTTGATCGGCCTGATCGAGACCCGCCCTGGCGCCGGGCTGTCGGTCGTGGCCGAGTTTCTCGTGTGGGGCTCCGGCTGGCTGATCTGGGGGCATTGGAACCGCGGGCTGGTGCGGTTGGTGCTGTGGGGGCTGTGGATCGCGCTGATCGCCTTCGGGATACCGGCTGCGGGGGCCGCGCTGGCCGTCGCGCTGGCGATGGTCCCATTCCTGGCCGTCGCCAGCTCGGTGCTGATGATATGCGCGGGCGTGGCGACCGTCGTGGCGGGATTGTGCGCCGGCGCCCGCTCGGCCGGGGCGCTGATGAAGACGATCGAAGGATGCATGCAGCCCATCCCTGGCACGACGCCAGAGGCATCCACTCCATCGAGACCGTAGTTCTCTCGAAACCATCCGTGTCTACAGTACCCCTGTCGCTATGGAGGGAAAGGATATGCCAATCATCCACGTAAACGTGTGGGAAGGGTTCGGGGAGAAGAAGGCGAAGACGGTGATCCAGAAAATCACTCAGGCCTTCGTCGACGTAGGCGTTCCCCAGCACGCGGTGGAGGTGGTCGTGCACGAGATCCCGAAATCGCACTGGGGCATCGCCGGGGAACCGGCCTCAGAACGAGTTATCGGCGGCCCGCCATCCGAATAGATGGTGCTGGGGCGCCATCACCCTTTAAAGGCGCCATTCCGATGGCGCGCTGGCATATGAATAGCCACCTGTTCGGTTCACGCGGGATGAGAACGTTCATCGTGACCTGGCTCGGGCAGATCGCGTCGACGCTGGGATCGGGCCTGACCGACTTCGCGCTGGGCGTCTGGATCTACGAGACCACCGGCTCGGCGACGCTCTTCGCCATCAACGCGGCGATCTGGCTGGTGCCCAACATTGCGCTCTCGCCCCTCGCCGGCATCCTCGCCGACCGTTGGGATCGCCGCCTGGTGATGCTCCTCAGCGACACCGGCGCGGGAATCAGCTCTTTGTTCGTCGCCGCGATGCTCCTGACCGGTGAGCTTGAGGTATGGCACGTGTACGTCGCTGTGTTCTTCAACTCGGCGTTCAGCACGTTCCAATGGCCCGCCTACTCCGCTGCCACGTCGCTGCTGGTGCCCAAAGAGCACCTGGGGCGGGCCGGGGGGATGACGCAGATCGGCGAGGCAATCAGCCAGCTCGCGACGCCGGCGATCGCGGGCGCGCTGTTCGTGAGCGTGGGGCTGAAGACCATCCTCTTGATCGACGTGCTGACCTATCTCGTCGCGCTGGTCACGCTGATCGCCGTCCGCTTCCCACAGCCCGAAGCGACCGAAGAAGGGCGGACCGGGAAGGGGTCTTTCTGGAAAGAGGCCGCATACGGCTGGACCTACATTCGCCAGCGGCCCGGCTTGCTCGGCCTGCTGGTAGTCTTCGCCAGCCTCAATTTCCTCGGTAGCACGTCTAGCTCGCTGTACACCCCCCTGGTGCTGGGCATGACCACACCCGATCGGTTGGGGTACATCAACTCGATTGGCGGGCTGGGGATGCTGGCGGGCACGCTCTTGATGAGCACCTGGGGCGGCCCCAAGCGACGCATCTACGGGATCTTCGCCGCCGAGACGTTGACGGGGTTGGCCACATTGCTGTTTGGTCTGCGACTATCCATCCCCTCAATCGCCGTCAGCAACTTCTGGTTCCTGTTCGGCATGCCGATCTCCAACGGGTGCAGCCAGGCCATCTGGCAGACAAAGGTGGCTCCCGACGTACAGGGGCGGGTTTTTTCCATCCGGAGCATGATCGCGTTTTCGATCATGCCCATCGCCTATGCCGTCGCCGGGCCCCTGGCGGAACAGGTCTGCGAGCCCCTGATGGCGGAGGGTGGTGCGCTGGCGGACCTGTTCGGGCCGGTGATCGGTGTGGGACCGGGACACGGCGTCGCCCTGATATTCGTCGTCGCCGGAGCGCTCTATCTGCTGACCGCGCTGATCATCCTGATCCACCCGCGTATCCGCCGGGTCGAGGATGAACTCCCAGATACGATTCCAGACGAGGGAGGGCAGCCTGCGCCAGATCACGGACCCTAAGGGTCTGGGCAGTTCTCCAACCAAATTCCAACGTTTTCCAACGCATCCCAAATGCAGCGCCAACCAGAACCGTCCGTTAGAGGCTGAATTTTGTGCTACAATACAATTGGCGATACGGGATACCTTTCCAGTGGAGGGCCGACAGGCGGTCCGGGGAAAGGTGGAGGGGTACGGGGCCTCCCTACCGAATGGTGGGGAGGCCCACCCTTTTGGAGGCGAGCTTGACAGCTCCGCCTTTTTTTGTATAATACGTGGCGTTCGGGCGACGTAGCTCAATGGCAGAGCAGGGGACTCATAAGCCCTTGGTTGGCAGTTCAAATCTGCCCGTCGCCACACAAACGGCCCGGCTGACGCCGGGCCGTTTGCATATCGTCTATCGTGCACCGCGCCGCGATCGGGTAAATCAGACCGCCGTTGCCAGGACCTCCTCGGCTGCGTCCAGCCGGGCGAGCACTCGTTCCTGGCCCACCACAGCGAGCGACCCGAACAACGGCGGGGAGACCTTCTTCGCGCTCACGGCCCAGCGGACGATGCCGAACAGTTGCCCGGCCTTGAGCCCCAGATCCTCGGCCAGCGCGCGCATCGCTGTCTCGATCGGTTCCGGTTCGAACGGCTCGACGCCAGCCAGCACACCGCGCACTGTCCGCAGCGCCGCCAGGCTCTCCTCCGGCGTCATCTTCTTCCCCACCAGCTTCTCCGCCGGCGGGGTCTCAACGTCCTGGAACATGAAGGCCGTCATTTCAACGACGTCCTCCAGCCGCCGTATCCGCTCCTGCACCAGGGGCACCAGCCATCTCAGCCTGGCCTGCACCTCCTCCGGACAGGGATCGGCCACCAGGCCAGCTTTCTGCATGAACGGAAGCAGCCGGATCAACAGTTCCTCCTGGGGGAGGTTCCGGATGTAGACGCCGTTCATCCAATCCAGCTTATCGTAGGCGAAGGCGGCCGGCGCCAGGTTGATGCGAAACAGGTCGAAGCGCTCGATCAATTCCTCTCGGCTGAAGATCTCCTGCTCCTCGCCCTCCCCCGGCGCCCAACCCAGAAGCGCCAGGAAGTTAAGCAGCGCCTCCGGCAGGTATCCCTGGTCGCGGAACTGGGTGATGGACGTAGCCCCCGCCCGCTTGGCCAGTTTCTTGCCCCCGGGCATCGTCACCAGCGGGACGTGGCAGTAGGTCGGGATCTCCCACCCCAGCGCCTGGTAGATCAGGATACGCTTAGGCGTACTGGGAATCCAGTCGTCACCGCGGATGACGTGCGTGATGCCCATCGAGTGATCGTCCACCACCACCGCCAGGTGATAGGTGGGAAAGCCATCGGACTTGAGGAGCACCTGGTCATCGATGGTGCTGTTCTCGAAGACCACATCGCCTCGGATCGCATCGTGGACGACGGTCTGGCCGGTCAACGGGACCTTGAGCCGGACAACGTGGGGTTCGTCGGGCGAGACTTCTCCCGGGGGACGATTGCGGCAGTGGCGATCGTACATCGGCATCTGCTTGTCCGCCCGCTGTTGCTCACGCACCCGCTCCAGGCGCTCCGGCGAACAGTCGCAGCGATAGGCCAGGCCCTTCGAGAGCAACTCCTCGGCCGCCTGGCGGTACAGATGCAGCCGCTCGGACTGGATGTACGGCCCATACGGCCCGCCCTTGGCATATGATTGGGCATCTTCCACACCCGAACGCTGCAATTCCTCCAGCCCTGGGCCTTCGTCAACGTCTAACCCCAGCCAGCGCAGTCCCTCCACGATGACCGGGATCGTCTCCGGCTGATATCGCACCCGGTCCGTGTCCTCAATCCGCAGGATGAACTTGCCGCCCATCTTGCGGGCAAAGAGCCAGTTGAAGACAACCGTCCGAATGTTGCCGATGTGCGGCTCACCGGTCGGGCTGGGTGCAAAGCGAACGCGAACAGTCATAGTATGTAGTCCTTGGTCGGTTGGTCGATTGGTCCTTACTCAGTTGGTCGGTTGGTCCCTGGTCCGGCATCGATTGCGAAGCTACGGGAGAACCTGGGATAGCAAGCGGGGCCTATTTGCCCTGCCGACGTCTCATCGCCTTCTCGATCTTGGCCCAGGTATCGCGCAAGCCCACGGTCTGGTTGAAGACGAGCTTGTCACCGGCCGAATCGAGATCGACGCAGAAATAGCCCTGCCTCTCGAACTGATAGCGACTTCCAGGCGCAGCACCCGCCAGGCTGGGCTCCACTTTGCAGGCAGTCAGGATCTCCAGCGAGTCCGGGTTGAGGTTAGCTGTGAAATCCTGGCCCTCTTCCTCGACCTCCTCGGGATTCTCTTTCAGGAAGAGGCGATCGAACAGCCGGACCTCGACATCGAGCGCGTGGGCGGCAGAGACCCAGTGCAGCGTTCCCTTGACCTTGCGCCCATCCGGCGCGTCGCCGCCCCGCGTCGCCGGATCGTACGTGCAATGCAACTCGACGACCTCGCCCTGCTCGTCCTTCACGACGTCCACACACGTGATGAAGTACGCGTACCGCAGCCGTACCTCGCGGCCGGGAGCCAGGCGATAGAACTTCCTGGGCGGGTCCTCGCGGAAATCGCTCCGCTCGATGTACAACACGCGGGAGAAAGGCACCTTCCGCGTCCCCTGGCTTGGATCCAGCGGGTGATTGATCGCCTCCAACTCCTCGACCAGATCCTCAGGGTAATTGTCGATGACCACCTTCAGCGGGCGCAGCACGCCCATCACCCGGAGCGTGTGTTGATTCAACTCGTCGCGCACACAGTGCTCGAGGAAAGCCACATCGATCGTGCTGTCGGCCTTGGCCACGCCGATGCTATCACAGAACGTGCGGATCGCTTTCGGTGGGTACCCTCGGCGGCGCATCCCCGATAGCGTCGGCATGCGCGGGTCGTCCCAGCCGCTGACGCTCCCTGCCTCCACTAACTTCAGCAGTTTGCGCTTGCTCATGATGGTGTAGTTGAGATGGAGGCGCGCGAACTCGATCTGCCGCGGCGGCTGCTCAAAGTCCAGTTGATCGAGGCACCAGTCGTACAGCGGCCGATGGTCCTCAAACTCCAATGAGCACAGGGAGTGGGTGATCCCCTCGATGGCATCGGACAGGGGGTGGGCATAGTCGTACATAGGATAGATGCACCACTCGTCGCCCGTCCGGTGATGGGCTGCGTGCAAGATGCGGTAAAGGACAGGGTCGCGCATATTCAGGTTGGGTGAAGCCATGTCGATCTTGGCCCGCAGGACGCGTGCCCCGTCCTCGAACTCCCCCGCCCGCATGCGCTCGAATAGATCTAAATTCTCCTCGACGCTGCGATCCCGGTAGGGACTGTTCCGCCCCGGCTCGGTCAAGGTGCCCCGGTACTCGCGAATCTCCTCGGCGCTCAAATCGTCGACGTAGGCCGCGCCCCGCTTGATGATCTGCACGGCGAAATCGTAGAGCTGCTCGAAATAGTCCGACGCGTAGAACAGCCGGTCTCCCCAGTCGAAGCCCAGCCAGCGGATGTCCTCCTGGATCGACTCGACGTATTCGACGTCCTCCTTCGTCGGATTGGTGTCGTCGAACCGCAGGTTGCACAGCCCGTCGTAGTCCTCGGCCACGCCGAAATTGATGCAGATGGCCTTGGCGTGCCCGATGTGCAGATAGCCGTTCGGCTCCGGTGGGAAGCGGGTGTGCACACGGCCACCGTACCTGCCTATCTCATTATCCTCCTCGACAGCCACCCGGATAAAATCGAGCGGGGCCGCAGCACCTGGTTCTTCCGTCTTTGAATCTCTCATGGTTTCTTCTCCTCATCACATCCAACTGCGCGATACGCATCAAGTTTCAAGCTTCAAGTACCGCTCCACACCCTCCAGATGCCAGGCCAATTGGCGCTGGTAGGTCGAATGGGGCACGAAAGAACGCCGGATGGCGTCTGGCGTCGCGTCGCCCACGACTTCGATCTTCTCCAGATCGGCCACCCCCAGGCCTGTGCGGGAGCAGTACTGCAAGTAACCAACCTGTCCCGGATCGAAGCCCATCAGGTGAGTCGTGAGCGCATCGACCGCCAGTGGATCCGTGCCGGCCAGTGCAACCCGCCAGTCAACGGGATCACCTAACCCAGGGCCCTCCCCTTCCATCCCCTGCCAGCCGTCGATCAGCGCCAGGTGGGGCCAAACCAGGGAGGCCACCAGCGCCAGGTTCAGGTTGAGAGCGGGAAGCCCCTGGTGCATGGCCATCTTGCTCGACCCGCCCACGTGACCGAGGATCGTGCCTTTGCCCCACTCGGCCAGCCCCGAGCGCCACACCCACCTGGGCGCTAATCCAGCCAGCCGCTGCACCAGTCCCTGGGAGCCGCCATTCCGCCGGGTAGCATGCGGATTGACCAGTGCGCCCATCACCATATTCTTGATCGCGAGCGTGACGACGACCAGGTCGTGGGTCTTCGGCGGACCCACCGAGATACGATAGTCGGCCTCGACGGCAGTGCGCGCCAGGTAGACCGTCAGTGGGCGCATGCGACGATCGTAGACCTGCACCGGAACGACGTCATCGGCGTTGAGATCGACCAGTTCGACCTCGAACTCCTCGACCAGCGACTCGTACCCGTAGTTGCGGAAGCCATCCCAGGTCGAGGACAGTGCGGCACCCTCGGCAACGACGATACGGCCGTCGTAGCGGGCGCGGACGAAATCCAGCACGGCGCGAACCGCATCGACGTGCGTGGCCGCCACCTGGCGGTCGACCGAGACGAAATTGGGCTTGACCAAGATACAGCGGACACCGCCGAGAGCAACCTGGTCCGCAATACGGTCGAGCGCTGCCAGGGCGTTCCGCCGCCGACCATCGCGGCTATCTCGTTGCACCAACGCAACCGTCGCCGACCTCATTCCCCTCGCCTCAGAACTCCAGCTTTCGGTGGCGCATCACCACGTTCTCGGCCAATCCGACGCCGATCATGGTCGTCAGCAACGCGGCGGGGCCGTACGAGATGAAGGGCAGCGGCAATCCCACGACCGGCAGCAGCCCCAGGTTCATCCCGACGTTGAAAATCACCTGGAACAGGATCATCGCCAGCGTCCCCGCCACCAACATCCGCCCATAGGTGTCCGCCGCGATGAGCATGATACGCAGCAGGCGCGAAAACAACAGCAGATAGAGCACAAATAGCAGTATCACGCCCAGGAAGCCGAGTTCCTCAGCCGAGACGGAGAAAATGAAGTCCGTGTGGCGCACCGGCAGATAGCGAAGCTGGCTCTGCGTGCCCTGGGCCAACCCTTTGCCCAACAGTCCACCTGAGCCAATGGCGATCGACGCCTGATCCAATTGATATTGGACGTTAGGATCGCTGCCCGGGTTGATGAACCCCCACACGCGGTCGCGCATATACGGGTACTGGGCCATCAGTTCCCACATCGGAATCAGTGCCCCCAGCCCAAGCAGCGCAGTGAACACCAGGTATCGCCTGGGCACATCCGACGTGAAGAGCATCACCAGCCACATGAAGACAAACACCGCCGCGGTGCCCATGTCGGGCTCGAGAAACACCAACGCCGCCATGGCAAGCGCCATCAAGCCCGAGCCCAGGTAACTGACGAAGTCCGGCCGGTCCGCAGTGAACTCGACCAAGCTCGTCTTGGGTGCTCCAAATAGCGGCGGATCGGACGAACTGCGCCGCCGCCGGCGGCGGCCGAGTATCGACCCCACCGATATGGCCAGCAGGTTCATCGCCAGGAATGAGGGCTGGAACCGGATGAAGCCCAGATCAAACCAACCACTTACCTCTCCGATCTCGCTCTGCCCGAAGAAGAGCACGAGCACCAGCAAAGCAGCGGCCAGAAGATACGCCAACCACCAGAAGTCACCGAGCCACTGATAATCACGCGGGAAGATGGCCAGCAGAAGGATCAGGCCAATCCCCACCGCGCCGAACATAGCCTGTCGCCGCCACAGGTCGTACAGGCGCGGGTCCGGACTGCCCAGGTTGGCGCTGTACACCATCACCACGCCGAAGGCTGTCAGCAGCACAGTGACCACGAGCAAGACGTAGTCGAAGTGTCGCCAGAGACGAAACGCACTCATTGCTACCTCTTCCGTCGCTTACGTTTGGTGGACAGGGGGATATCAGCGACGAGACGCGTCTCACGCGCATTCTGAGAAAAATTCACCTCCACGCCCTCAGCGTCGATCGGGACGTGGCGCGAGATCACAGTGACGATTTCGTCCTTGAGCGTCTCCAGCAGCGCCGGCGAGATGTTCGATCGGTCGTGAGATAACACCAGGCGCAGCCGCTCTTTGGCGACGGCCCCGCTAGACGAAGGTTCCCCACGGCCCAGCACGCGTTCAAGAAATCCCATGGTCAGTCCCCCTCCGAGCGCACAAAACGGAAAAGCCGCTCCAACACCCCAGGCTCGCGCAGGGGAAGAAACGGCACGTCCTCACCCAATAACCGGCGCGCGATGTTGTGAAACGAACGCCCCGCCGACGAACTGTCGCTGGAGAACGCCAGCGGCTGGCCCCGGTTCGCAGCGACCAGGATGGCCTGATCCTCGGGCACGATACCGATGAGATCGATGGCCAGCAACTCGACGACGTCGGCGACAGCAAGCATCTCACCGCGGCGCACCATGTCGGGCTTGATCCGGTTGATGATCAACCGCGTGGGGCCCTGCTCCTCCGCCTCAACGAGTCCGATGATCCGGTCAGCGTCACGCACGGCGGCGACCTCTGGATTGGTGACGATGAGGATCTCATCCGCCGGGGCGACGGCATATCTGAAACCCTGCTCGATTCCGGCGGGCGAATCGATCAGCACAAAATCGTGCTGCTCGCGTAGGCTGTCACACACCTGGACCATATCCTCGGGCTGCACCGCACTCTTGTCGCGGGTCTGTGCTGCAGGCAGCAAAAACAGTTCCGAAAGCCGCTTATCGCGCACCAACGCCTGGCGCAGCCTGCAACGCCCCTCGATCACGTCGACCAGGTCATACACAATCCGATTTTCGAGCCCCAACAACACGTCCAGGTTGCGCAGGCCAACGTCGGCGTCAATCGTGACCACGCGCTGTCCGCGCACAGCCAGCGCGATGGCCAGGTTAGCCACCATCGTCGTCTTGCCGACACCCCCTTTGCCGGAGGTCACTGTAACCACTCTTGCCGCCATTGGCTCTCCTTCCCCTTCCGCCCCAGACACGAATCCACAGGTGAAAGCCGGTTCGAAGTACCTCGTTGATCATTCCCACAGCGCTGAAGCGCAACCTACGAACCAGGCTCCACGCCCAGCGCAGGCCCGATTCATCCTCGCCTGGTTCCATTCGCCCTATGGCCATACCAGGGCGCAGCCACGATCTGCCCCTCCTGCACCGCGGCCATCTCCGGCATCGGCTTCCGCCGCTTGTCCTCCGGCGAACGGGCAATGTGCCCGGCAATGCGAAGCTGGGTCGGTGCCAGATCAAGCGCACATATCACGGCATCCTCGTCCCCCAGCGCCCCCGCATGAACCAGGCCACGCACCCGGCCCCAGACGACGATATGCCCACCGGCGACCACCTCCGCCCCGGGATTGACGTCACCGATGACCACGACGTGACCCGGATGGCGCAGACTCTGGCCCGAGCGCAGGGTGCGCTGCACGACCAACCCCTCAGCGAAGGGAGTCTGCTCCTCCTCGGGCGTGGCATCCGGCCCACGAGGACGCGGCAGGCCAACGTCAATGACCAGCCCCAGTTCCTGTGCGGACGTCTCCGTGAACGGGTTCGAGCTGACCACCGCCCACAACTCAACCTGGTGGCGCTCCAACAGCGCCCGCGCGCGCTCAATCTCGGAGCGAGTCAGTTCCTGCACTCCGACGTCCAACGCCACACGGCCACCACGGAAGAAGGAGGGACTCGCGCCAAGCCGGGTCTCCAATGCTTCGAGTTGACCGCTCCAACCTTGGCCGGATCGATCTTCTCCTTCCAACGTGACGAGCAAGCCCTGGCGGATGCCTTTGATGGTGATCGATTCAGAAGTCACGCCTGCCCTCCCGGACGATTGACAGCATTATAGCACAGGAAGCGGCATTATGAAAACTTGCCACATATCGATTATGTCAGGTTGGAGGGGAGGCTATTCAACGACCGAGAACGAGCCAACGACGGTGGAATCGCCGACCGGCCGGCCTCTTGCATCCACAACCGGCAAGCGTTGCATCGTCGCCAGCAAGTACCAACCCACCTCGATCCGGTATGTGCCGGGCGGAGCGTCGGGCTCCAGCCGCACGTCGTAGGGATCGGTGACCTCCTCGCCGGGCGTCCACCGGCTGGTGGGATAACTGCCCTGGACAGGCCACATATCCACCTGCCCGTGCAGCCGACCGTCGGGGCCGATTAGGTGCACGAAAACGGTGTAATCCTCGTCCAACGCCCGCAGGGCCTGCCATCGCAGCACGATGGGAATCGCCTCGCCCGGCCACAGGCCTGCACGATCCGCCAACGCAACGTCGGCGCCAAGCAGAATCAGCGCATCCGCGAAGTTGGCCAATCCCTGCTGCGCAGGCACGACCTCGACGGTCGCCAACGGGCAATCGTTGGCCAACGGGGCCAGCCAGCCGCAGCGCGCGGACTCGCCCATCAGGCCGGCGGAAAGCACGTAGTCGCCAGGGGCCTGAGGCGCGGTGATGACGTGACGGCTGCGCAGCATCCCGCTGGCCAGGGCGGCCACGGGGGCTTCGTCCTCCCGCGCTGCCTGGGCAGGTTCACCCGGGCCACGGAGGTCGGCCCAGGCCAGACGCACCGCCGCGTCCCCCTCAACGCCGTGCCAGGAGAGATCGACGACGAGCGGGGCGCCGGCAGGCACCTCGCCCGCCAGGTTGTAGCCCGTCAGCCACGCGCCGCCCGCAAACGCGAAGCGTTGCCGGTGCGCCAGGGGCGGCAAGGGGCCAACAGGCGGGACCACCTCCAACGTATCCAGCGCCAGCCACGCCGTCCCTCCACCGTCCACATCCAATCATGTGTCGCCGAAGGGGGGAAACAGGCCCACCTCCAGCGCATACTCACCGCGTGGCAGCCAGGACGGGAGCCGGACCTCGTGGTAATCGGTGACAGGTCGTTTTGCAGGCCACGCATTGGTCGGATAGAGCCCGCCCACCGGCCGAGCTCCGTCACTCTCCCAACGCACTCGGCCCCCGCCATCGACCACCCGAAGCTGGACGAGGAAGTCTCCGTTGACGCGCGTCTGGGCCTCCCAGGTGAGCGCCAGATGGAATACCGCCGGGTCCAGCGGGTCCGCGCTTAGATCGGCATCCAGAAGCTGGACAGCATCACCGAAACGCGCGATCACCTCCTCAGAAACCCAGTTTTTAGCAGGAGTCGTGTTTTCCACCGCCACCAGTGGCCCCACTGAGTGCAGGTGGAATCCGACCAGGTCCGGCAGATAGCGCGCCAGATAGACCGTCTGCCCGGCCCCCATCCTGGCTGCCAATTCTGCCTGATAGAGTTCCTCGCTGCCGAACAGCAGCACGTCAAGATCAGGTCGCAGGCCCTCGATCTGTTGGAGGTAGTATAGCGGCGCGAACTTCTCCACGTCGGCCAGGACCGCGCTGCCCGGCGCCAGTGGCAGGTTCAATACGTACTGCCCCCAGGCCAGGTCGCCCGGATCGTGGCTCATGTCGACGATCGGAAGGTTGAGCCAGATGAGGCGCAAGGGAAAGACGAACAATGACAAATGACAAATGACAAATGACAAATGAAAGACGGGGGATGGAGGACGAGGGGCTGTGGCCCACGGGTGCAGGCGGGATACGAGAGTAGTTAGAGCGAGGAGGCCAGCGCCGATCCAGATGGCCAGGATCACGTGAGCAGGGAGAAGGAAGACAGAGATGTCGGGGACGTAGTAGTCCAGACCATATAGGACGAAGGCCAGGAAGGTGACACCGGTCAACGCCAGCGCCCGTCTCCGGCCGATAGCGAGCCACGTCACACCGCTGGCCGCCAACGCCAAGCCGGCCCACCCGAACGGCTCGCGCAGCATCCGCCCGACGATGCCCCAACGGACAGGGTCGCGCCAGCCATCCAGCCGCAGCGCCGCGTGGAACTGGCCACCGGTGATGTAGGTGACAAACTGGCGCAGTGTCATCACCTCTCCGTGGTTCAACGCCGGCCAGCGCAACGGGATGAAAAGGTAGACCGAGAAACCCAGCAGCCCCAGTCCCGCCGCGACCAACCAGTCCTTGAGGCGCAGCCGCGGCCGATCCCAGACCAACGCCAACGCGACGGCAGGCAGGAGAAGCGCCGTCGTCAGATGATTGGTGAGGCCCAGACCAACCAGGAAGCCGATCACTTGCCAGCGCCGCGACAGTGAAAGACGGGGGGCGGGCGGGCGGGAGTCTGAGGAGGCGCCGAGCAGGAAATACAGGATAGCCGCCACGAACAGGTTGTGCAGCGCGTACACCTCTGCGACGACCGCCTGGGACCAGAACGTGGAGGAAAACGCGAGCGACAGCGCGGCGACGAGGGCCGGCAGCCAGCGGACAACGTGCTGTGTCATACGCCCTGAACCGGCCGCAACACGACCGGGCGCAGCCAGCCGGCGCACGAGTTTGTACAACACGAGCACCGTCCCGCTGGCGAACGCGGCCGATGCCAGGTTGACGCGCCAGGCCATATTGCCGAACGGCAGCAAGGTGAACAGCTTGCCCAGGAGGACGTAGAGCGGGTAGCCGGTGGGGTGCGCCACCGCCAGCCGCGGGACGACGACCTGGAACTCGAACGTATCGGCCAGGCCAAGCGAGGGCAACAATGTGCGCAGATATAGCCCAAAGGCCGCCAGTCCCAGCGCTGCGGGCGGCATCCACCGGTTCCAGCCCCCAAGCGCCACCAGGAGCGCCAACACAGCCCCGCCGACGAGCAGCACGCCTCCGGCCAGGGGGCCCGACACAACACCGACGACGTAAAGGACAGGCAGGATCAGTGGAATCACAAATGACAGGTGAGGAAATGACAAATTAGAAAATGACAAATGAACAAACGAAAAATGAGCAAATGAGAAGCGAGCAAATGACGAAGAGCTGCTGTGCAAGGCCAGGAGGAGAACGGCCAGGGCGCAGAGGGCGGAGAGGGCAGCGACTGCTAGGACGGAGCCGTACAGCGTGGGGCAGAAACCGGCCTCCGCCACCAGGCGGGCCAGGCCCAATCCCCAGACCGCGCCCGCCCCTGCAGCTCCCGCGACGCGCAACCAGCCGTCAGGAAGTGCCTTCATCGCGGTCGTCTTCGGGGCTGCCATCGCGGTTGAAGTAGTACTCCAGGATGTCGTGGGCCACCGGCACCGACGCCGTCGATCCCTCGCCCCCGTTGTACAGAAAGACGATGACGGAGATCTCCGGCGTCTCGAACGGGGCGTAGGCGGCGAACCAGGCGTGCGTCGGCTGTTCCAGCCCAACGCCACAGATGCCGATCTCCAGCGCAATGTCGTCGCAAAACTGGGCCGTGCCCGTCTTGCCGGCCACGCGCAATCCCTCGATCCGCGCCTTGGGCGCCGTGCCATAGGCGACCGCCCCCTCCATACCCTCCTGGACCAGCGACCAATGCTCCGCGCTGATGGGCAGCGTGCGCACGATCTCGGGCTCGAATGGCTGGACGGCGACACCCTGCGCATCGGTGACGTGGTGGACGACTGTGGGACGATAGAGCGTCCCACCATTGGCGACGACGTTGACGGCGTTGAGCATCTGCAACGGCGTAACGGTCAGATACCCTTGACCGATGGACAGGTTATAGGAATCGCCCGTCGACCAGCTCTCGCCGATCGTGAGGCGCTTCCAGCTCGAAGAGGGGACCAGCCCGCCGACCTCGGCCGGCAGTTCCACGCCGGTCGGCTGGCCGAAGCCGAACAACTTGGCGTACTGAGCGATGCGATTCACGCCCAACCCTTCGAAGTCGGCCTCTTCAAAACCACCCCCGACCTTGTAGAAGAAAATGTCGCAGGAATGGGCAATACCGCCCACCACGTCCAGCGCACCGTGGCCGGAGAGATTCCAGCACAAGAACGGTTGCGCCCGGCCGGGGTCGTTGGGGTAGTACTTGTTGGGGACGACGATCCGGCCCGGACACGAGAGGCGCGTATATGGCGTGAGCACCCCTTCCTGAAGAGCACCCGCGGCCACCACGACCTTGAAAACCGATCCCGGGGGCAACTCGTCGGATATGGCGTGGTTGAGGAGCGGACGGTGGGGATCCTCACCAAGTCGCTCCCAATCGCGGGCCGAGATCCCCTGAGCAAACAGGTTGTCGTCGTACGTCGGCAGGCTGACGAGCGCCAGAATCTCGCCCGTCTGCGGGTTCATCACGATGGCCACGCCCCGCGGCGAGTTCACGTTTGGCTGCTCCATCCCGGCCCTCAACGTGTCCTCGACGGCCTGCTGCAGGTCGAGATCGATTGTCAGATAGACGTTGTTGCCCGGCACCGGCTGGGCCTGATCCTCAATCACGCGGATCGTCCGGCCAAGGACGTCCTCCTCAACGATGCGGCGACCCTTTTGCCCCCGCAGCTCGTCCTCATAGGTGGCCTCAACGCCGGCGATGCCAACCCGATCTGTGGCCGGATCGTAACCCTGCGCTACGTACTCGTCCTCGCTTCCCTCCGGGATAGGCAACAGGTATCCGAGCACCTGCGATACCAGCGGGCTGTGCAGATAACTGCGCAGCGGTTCCACCACCACCGCCACCCCAGGCAGCGACATCGCCTCCTGCGACACCAGCAGCGCCGTGTCCCGCTCCACCCCCCGCTTCACCACGAGTGGACGATAGCGAGCCGAGTAGGGCACCGCCGCGACCAACTCCCGCAGACCAGGTGTCGGTTCGTCTTCATCACCACCGCCTCCGGCGGTGGCGTACGGTATGTCGAGCAACATCGCCAGGCGGATAAGCACATCCTCCGCGGCATCTTCATCCTCAGGCAG
>Ga0180438_10004050_pt1 | contig 21497 bp, 14 predicted proteins | sample SS_ome_12_FD_132455 | JGI IMG/M metagenome (GOLD analysis project Ga0180438, IMG submission 132455) | Hypersaline lake sediment archaeal communities from the Salton Sea, California, USA - SS_3_D_2 metaG | ecosystem: Environmental > Aquatic > Non-marine Saline and Alkaline > Hypersaline >...
CCTGCTGCACGAGCCCAAGGTATTGTTTCTCGACGAGCCAACACGCGGCCTCGATCCCAACATGGCTCGCGATATCCGGGCCATCGTGGCCGGTCTGGCCCGCGAGGGCGTGACCGTCTTTTTAACCACCCATTATATGGAGGAAGCAGACCAGCTCAGCAGCCGGGTGGCCATCGTCGACCAGGGACACATCGTGGTCCTGGGCAGGCCAGAGCAACTGAAGGCAGGGCATGGCGAGGGGGACAGAACCACCTTGGAAGACGTGTTCGTCCGCCTAACCGGAAGATACCTGGGAAGAGGCAGCTACCCATGACACAGACAGCCACCAAACGATTGAGCGAGAACCTGCGCATCGTCTGGGCCATTGTGGCCAAGGATGTTGTGGATGCACTCAAGAACAGGAACACACTATCCAACATCGTCGTGGTGCTGTTCACGGTAGCGGCCTACCAGGCGCTTCCTGCCTGGTTAATCCCGGACGAACTGCCCTTCGTACCTGTGTACGATGCTGGGGATTCGTCGCTGCCTGCTGCGCTGGAGAACAGCTCCGCTCTCGACTCGCGCCAGTATGCTTCCCTCCAACTTCTGAAGGAGAAAGTTGCCGTTGGTGATGAGCGCAGATTGGGTCTGGTCATCCCCGCCGATTTCGACCAGGTTGTGGCCTCCGGAGGCGAGCCTGTGTTTGAGGGGTATGTGATATACTGGATGAGTGACTCAGCAGCCACGGAACTCAAGGAGCAGGTGGAAAGTGAAATCGCCAGCCTGGCAGGACGGCCGGTGCACATCAACCTCGAAGGAAACCAGGTATACTTGTCGCCCGACCCGGTGCATTTGGGGAGCTCTGCCTATCTGGCAGCCACCGCCCTCGTCATTGCCCTGGCACTGTTGGGCATGACGGTCACGCCCCACCTGATACTCGAGGAGAAGCAGGCCAGGACGATCGACATCCTGCTGGTCTCCCCCGCAAGCAGCAGCCACATCGTGATCGGCAAAGCATTGACCGGCCTGTTCTACTGCCTGACCTGTGCCACGCTGGTCCTGGCCCTGAACAGGACATTCATCAACCTCTGGGGTGTTGCCGCCCTTGCGGCGACCGCCGGATCACTGTTTGCTGTGGCGATGGGGCTGCTGATGGGCATAATCTTTGAGGACAGGAAGCAATTCACCATCTGGGGTTTTGGCGCGATGGCGATCCTATTGTGGCCAGTCTTCCTGTCCATGCTGGCACCGATCCTGCCCGATGCTCTAGACCTGGTCGTATCGTGGGTGCCGACCGTGACCATCTTGAAGCTATCAATAGCGTCCTTTGCAGCGAGCGTATCGCTGGCCGACGTCGTGCCCGGCCTGGCATATGTACTCGGGTGGACCATTGTCTTGCTGGTGATCGTGGCCTGGTTGGTGAGGCGGTCGGATCGATAGGTCTGGAATTCGCAAGCTCGCAGATCTGCAGATTGGGAAGAGGGGTTGCAGAACATGAGTGATACGGGCGCAAAGCTGACCGCAAGCATCCGGATCAGCCTGGCAATTGCCACCAAGGATATCACGGATGCGATCAAGAACAGGACGATCCTCTCGCTGCTCCTGGCCCTGGTCTTTACTATGCTGACAGCACAGGCTCTGCCGCTCCTGCTCAAGCTGTCCGACGTATCGCAGGTGATCGTCTTTGACGCGGGCGACTCGCAGCTAGTGACCGAGCTGGACAAGAGTGAGCAATACAGGCTGATCCAGGCCGACTCGCAACAGGAGATGGAGGAGATCCTTACCACGATGAGTGGGGAGGCGCTTGGGCTGGCAGTGCCCGCTGGTTTTGACGAGCTCCTGGTTGCGGGAGGGAAGCCCGAACTCGACGGGTATGTCGTCTGGGAGAACCGTTCGGCTGCTGCCGGCTTGAAAGCGGATACGGAGCGACACCTTCAGGATCTGCTGGGACAGCCGGTGCTGATCCACGTCGAGGGCAATGTCCTCTACCCGCCTCCCGAGGGAGGCGGTCGCCTGGGGATGGTGGCTACCGTGATGGTCTTGATCCCGATGGTCATCGGCGCGATGCTGGTACCCTACTTGATGTTTGAGGAGAAACAGGCGCATACTATCGAAGTGTTGCTGGTCTCACCGGCCAGCATCGGTCAGATCGTCAGCGGTAAAGCTCTGGCAGGCTTGTTTTACGTCGTTGCCGCCATGGCGGTCGTGTTCATATTCACCTATTCCACGATTGCCTATTGGGGCATCGCCATCCTGGCAGCCCTGTGTGGCGCCATCCTGTTCATTGGTGTCGGGCTGGTTCTGGGGAGCATCTTTGACTCCCCACAGGCGATGGGCCTTTGGGTGGTCTTGCCCTTCCTCCTCCTGCTGTTGCCCATGGTGGTGGATACCGTTGGCGCGAGTGTGCCGGAGCCCCTGGCCGCCGCGTTTCCGTGGCTCCCAACAGTTGCCCTGGCCAAGGTGTTCCTGCTGTCATTCTCGGGTGAGGCCAGCCTGGGCCGCGCCCTGCCGCACCTGGTGATTGTGCTGGCGTGGGCCGCGCCGCTCTACCTCGTGCTCCTCTGGCTCCTTGGACGCTCGGACCGGTAGTCCAAACTCTACGCACCATTTTTTCCCTCAAAGGCATTGCAGAGAGACCAAACATGTGGTAAGATAGTCCTGTTTCGAGCTTCATAGCGGGGACGCAGATTGTGTTGCCGACAGGAAAGGTGCAATGCCTAGCCCACTCCTGGCTACCAAACTGTATATTCCACGCCTGCGGCCGGAGACGGTACCGCGCGGGGATCTGGTCGAGCGGCTGAAGGCCGGCCTGGAGCAGACCGTGCTTCAGCAAGGCTTGGGCTTTGCTCGCAAGCTGACGCTCATCTCGGCACCTGCTGGATTCGGCAAGACCACCTTGCTGAGCGAGTGTATCCCTCATTGCGGTCTATTGGCAGCTTGGCTCTCTCTAGACGGGGATGACAACGAACCAGCGCGCTTCTGGACCTATGTCATTGCCGCCCTACAAACGGTCTACGATTGGGTGGGCGAACCGATGCTGGCCACGCTCCAGGCAGCGCAGGTACCTCCTGCCAGAGCGCTTCTGCCCGACTTGATCAACGATGTCGCGCGGATCGACGACCCGCTGGTCCTGGTCCTCGATGATTTCCATCTGATCGTCGACCCGGTGGTGCACGACGGCGTCACCTTCTTACTGGACAATCTGCCACCCCAGATGCATCTTGTGCTTGCCAGCCGGTCCGACCCACCCTGGCCTCTGGCCCGTCTGCGCGCCCGCGGAGAACTGAATGAACTGCGTGCGCCAGATCTGCGCTTCACACCCGAAGAAGCAGCAGCCTTCCTGAACGACGTCATGGGACTGGGTCTCTCACCAGAGAATATCGCAGATCTCGATACGCGGATCGAGGGCTGGATCGCGGGCTTGCAGATGGCTGCCATCTCGATGAAGGCGCGCAAACAGAGCCAGGGCGCAGGCAGTGTGTCGCAGTTTATCAAATCCCTCACCGGAAGCCATCGCTTCATCCTGGACTACCTTGTGGAAGAGGTGCTGGAACTGCAGCCCAGGAGCATCCAGAGCTTTCTGCTCAAGACCTCGATTCTGGAGCGGTTGTGCGCTCCCCTGTGCGACGCCGTGACCGGAGCAAATGGAGATCTGTCGCCAGAGAAAGGAGATTCCGAGGCCCCTGGTTCATTGCCCACTCAACTCTCTCCCAGCCAGCACATCCTGGAGCACCTCGAAGCCGCCAACCTGTTTGTGATACCCCTGGACGATGAGCGGCATTGGTATCGCTATCACCATCTGTTCGCCGACCTGTTGTGCAGTCGCCTGGAGCATCAGACGGGCCCACAGGGCCTCCAGTCTCTGCATACCAGGGCCAGTGGATGGTACGAGGAAAATGGGATGGTCGCCAAGGCGGTGAGGCACGCCCTGGCGGCCAACGACTTTGACCGGGTGGCACGTCTGGTCGAGGTCAACGCCCTGTCCTTGATCTACCACGTCGAACTCACGTCCATAGTCAGGTGGCTGGGGGAACTTCCCAGTGAGGTATTGATCTCCCGCCCCTGGCTCACCATTGCCCACGCCTGGGCGTTGGTATATGCCGGCCAGTTCGATGCCGTCGAAGCGCGGCTGCGGATCGCCCAAGAGTCTCTGGCAAACGCAAGCAGCGAGGTACAGGTCGGCAGCCCTGCAACCGGACACCTTCCAGACAAGCCAGAGGATCGAGTCGGACAGGAGAGAGGTGGGGTAGAGGCAGAGGAGAGAGAACGTATCGCAGGCCACATCGCAGCCATTCGGGCCTACGCGCTGATGCTCAAAGGGGACATGTCGCGAAGCGCCTCCCTCTCCCACGAAGCCCTGGATCGCCTACCGGACCACGATGCGCGGGCCCGCAGCTTTGCGATGGGCACTTTGGGTGCCGTGTTGACTTCAAGTGGGGACTTTGAAGGGGCTGCCCAACGCTACATGGAGGCAATGCGCCTCAGCCAGGCAATTGGTGACAGACACCTTTCGGTGGTCGTGCTAACAGAAATGGCCAACCTCCATCTGGTACAGGGGCAGCTGAAGCAAGCTGCCGACAGTTGCCAGCAGGCCTTGCAGTTGGCCGAGGAGGAGGCAAGACAAACGGGACAACCGATGCCGGTGGCCGCATACGCTCACGCAAACCTGAGCTTGATCCTGCATGAATGGAACGACCTGCGAGAGGCGATCGCACATGCCAGGGAGGGCGTCGCCTTATGCAAGAAATGGGGACAGAGGACCATACAGCCATTCTGCTACCGCACCCTCGCCATAGTGCTGCAGGCGAGCGGCGATGAGGAAGCCGCTTTCGAAGCGATCGGCACGGCCAGGCAGATTGCGAGCACTATGTCTCCTTGGATCCGCAGGCGGATGGAAGCCTGGGAAACACGGATACGACTGGCTCAGGGCGATATCGCCAGGGCAGTGAAGTGGGTACAGGAGGAGCAACTACAGCTGGACCTGGAGGCGGACCTGCGTCGGCAGGCATCATTCGCCATTGCGGCACGGGTGTATGTCGCGCAGGGCGAGTTGGACCAGGCCCTGGAATTGCTGGCGCGGTTGCAGGCAGCCTCAGAAAATGCGGGTGCAATGGGCAACGTGATCAAGATCTTGGCCCTCCAGGCAGTGGCCCTGCAGGCAAAGGGACAAGGGGACCAGGCCTTCATGGCCTTGGAACGCGCGCTGTCCCTTGCCGAGGCGGGAGGCTACGTCCGGACGTTTATCGAAGAGGGAGCGCCGATGGCAGAGCTCTTGCGCCAGTCGGCTGCGCGAGGCGCACACCCCGCCTATGCACGAGACTTGCTGCTGGCGTTCGACACAGTAGACCTTGGAACTGTCGCGGCTGAGAAGAGAGAAAGGCTGAAGGACAAAGCCGTCGGGCTGCACCCCGTCACGCCCCCGCTGGACGCCCAGCCCTTGATCGAGCCACTGACCGAGCGCGAGATGGATGTGCTCCGCCTCCTCAATACCAGGCTGTCGATTGCCGAGATCGCGGAAGAGTTGATCGTGGCCGTCAGCACGGTCCGGTCCCACACCAAGAGCATTTATGGCAAATTGGACGTCCACAGCCGCATGGAGGCGGTTCGGCGAGCCGAAGAGATCGGATTGCTCTAGTCTGGCTGCCGCCGATTTCCGATGGCCCCCACGAGCAACGTGGGGTTTTTTGCGGACAATCCCCTACCAGAATCCCCAACTTTGGGGATGACATTTCCCCCGGACATGGACTATACTGGGGGCAGGAATTACAAGAGGCCCATGGGTTCAAGTCAGAGGGGGAATCCAGATGGAATACACATACGACCTGCGCGCCATCCAAGCAGCCACTGCCCTGCGGCAGTATCGTGCGGAACGCCAGACGGAATCACGCGAGTTACATTGGCTCTCTCAACAGAGATGTTGGCTATTGTGCACGTTGGGCCGACAGCTGGTCAAGTGGGGGGAACAGTTGAAGCAGTATGGCCTGCCCGAACCCCAGCCCCTGGGAACTGGCATGGGCGGCAGCTAGGCGGAACATTCGTCGTCACAAGGAAGCAGAACTATGACCAACGGACGCGAGTTTGACAAGCCAGGAGTCTATTGCATCAGGGTCAAGGGCAATCTGGATCCAAAATGGTCGGACTGGTTTGGGGGCATGACCCTCAAGCCCCAGGAGTGCGATGAAACAGTGCTGAAGGGCCAGGTGATGGATCAGGCTGCACTACATGGCATGCTAGCCAAAATCCGCGATTTGGGCCTGCCACTTCTGTACGTCGAGAGAATCGAAGCGCCTCCTGCAGCCGAGCCGCAGGAGAGTGGGGGCTCCGAGGCACGGCACTAGACGCCTGACCGGTGTGCCGGCCAGACGGCCTGGTTACCTGGTGGATAAAGCCAGGCAACCCGGCACTGGAGGGATGCCAGGGATGGACGAGAAAGCCAAGACCGTGAAGTAGCACTGGCTAGGGACCAGCCAGATCGGGATAGGCATGGCGCTGCTCCCAGCGCCATCCCCTCAATCGCTGTGGTTGAGGGGTTTTTTCTCCCAGCACAATCCTCAATGTGAATCACCAAACTTGGGGATGACAGCTCACCCACCCACAGGCTATACTGTCAATCAGACAGAGAGGAACCACGATCTTCGCGGCATCGAAGTGTTGACAGGGACAAATGTCAGCCGTGCAACCTAGGAGGGAGATGATGGAAGAAAGCGCCATTCGCATTGAAAAGCTCACCCGTGACTTTCAGGCCGATGCTGGTCCAATCAGAGCCGTGGACAAACTCTCACTGGATGTGCCGGCAGGTATCGTGTTTGGCTTCCTGGGCCCCAACGGAGCGGGCAAAACGACGACCATCCGCTTGCTGCTGGGATTGCTGGAACCGACCAGCGGCCGGGCCAAAGTGCTGGGCTACGACACGCAGAGCCAGGCAGCGCAAATCCGTACCCACACGGGCGCACTCCTCGAGCACTCGGGCATCTACGAGCAGTTGAGCGCCGAGGACAACCTAGAGTTCTACGGCCGGGTCTGGCGCCTGCCCAAAACCGTGCGACAGGACCGTATCAGGGAACTTCTGACCCAAATGGGCCTGTGGGAACGGCGCCACGAGCCGGCCGGAAAATGGAGCCGGGGGATGAAGCAGAAGCTGGCCCTGGCCCGGGCGCTCTTGCACCGGCCATCGCTGGTACTCCTGGACGAACCTACGGCCGGGCTAGACGTGGCGGCAGCCGTGGAGGTTCGCGAAGACCTGGCCTTCCTGGCCGAGCGCGAAGGCGTGACGATCTTTTTGACCACGCACAACATGTCCGAGGCGGAGAAACTGTGCCACCAGGTGGCCATCATCCGCCAGGGCAAGCTGGTGGCAGTCGGCCATCCTGACGAGTTGAGGGCACGGTCAGGCGGCCCCCGGCTGGAGGTCATCGGCAAGGGGTTCACTGAGCTGGCACTCACCCGGCTGCGGGCTCGGCCGGAAGTGGTGGCAGCCGAAGCGACCAATGGGCACCTGGCCATCGAATTGCGCCAGGAAACCACAGCGGCGCCGCTGGTCAGCCTGCTGGTGGACGCTGGCGTCCAGGTGGAGGAGATCCGCCGTGGCAAAGCCAGCCTGGAAGAGGTTTTTCTGACGCTGATGGAGGAGGAATAATCGATGAATGACATCCTGACAGTCATGTGGAAAGAGAGGAAAGGGCTGTTTCGTTACAAAGGCAGCCGTACTCGATTTCTGCCTGTCTTGCTCACACCCGTACTCCTGGCCGTCGTCATGCCCTGGCAGTGGGGTGCGGAATGGGTAGAGGAGATTCCGACGGTCATACTATCAGCCCTTATCCCCATGATACTGGTAGGTGTCACCATCCCGGACTCATTTGCCGGAGAAAGGGAACGGCACACGCTGGAGACATTGCTGGCCAGCCGGTTGTCTGACCGGGCCATCTTCTTTGGCAAGGTGGCGGTGTCGGTAGCACTGGGCTGGGGGGTGACGCTGGTCGTGCTCCTCCTGAGTCTAATAACCGTCAACATCGCCCACTGGGACGGCAAACTCCTCCTCTACCCTCCGGTGATCGCCTGGGGCAACCTGGCGCTGAGCTTGCTCATGGCTGTGCTGGTCGCTGGGATGGGCATCCTGGTCTCGCTGCGCGCCGAGACAGTGCAACAGGCAGCGCAGACGTTGATGGCCCTTTTCGTCGTGCCTATCATTCTCATGCAACTCGCCGCCTTTGTGATCCCGATGGCGCTGCCCAGTGACCAGATCCGGCGCCTCATCGAATCCATCGACGGCACGCAACTGATGCTCATTGTCCTGGCTGTGCTGGCCCTTCTGGCCGCCAGCATATTCGCGCTGGCCATGGCTCGCTTTCAGCGCTCACGGCTGGCTCTCGATTGACGGCTGCCCAGTAGCGCTGCAAACCAAGCACGGATTGCTGGCGGCGAGCCTGCCCTTGCTGCCGCACCAGTGCATGTAGCAAGGAGGAGAAAAGGGCTTCTCCTGCGCCACTCGGCCGCCCAGAAACTCCAGTCAGCGCCCTCAGGCGCGGTTGGGCGTGTTTTTGTTGAAATGTCGCTCATGACCTGCTACACTGGAGTAAGAACCGAGCACGAGAGGAGCCATCGAATGAAAACCAAGATCTTGACGCCACTGCTGCTGCTGGTCCTATTCCTGACCATATCTGCCTGCAGTAGTCAAAGCACGTCTAGCCCCGAGGTAGCGCCGACCGAGCAGCAGGCAGAGGCCAGGTCCGGCGACCCTACGGAAGAACCGGTTGCCACCACACTGCCGGAGCCACGCGCCGAACCAAGTCCAGGATTCGAGGCAGTCTTTGAGGAAGCGCCATGTCCCATGGCGCTTCCTGCAGGCACCGTCGAAGGGGAACACATCACCTGTGGCTATGTGGATGTGCCGGAAGAACACGCGAACCACAGCGGCGATACGGTCCGGCTGGCCGTGGCCGTGGTCCACAGTGCCAGTGACAAGCCCGCGCCCGATCCGCTGGTGATGCTGGCGGGTGGTCCGGGCCAGTCGGCGTTGGAGGCCTATCCGCCCCTGCTGACCTTGCCAGGGCTCAACGGCTTTTGGGCAGAGCGCGACGTGGTCCTGGTCGAACAACGCGGTACCAGGCATTCCACACCATTTCTTGAGTGCCAGGAGGTGCAGGCATTCCAATTGGAAACGTTGGACCAAGACCTCAACTACGAGGAGAGAAAAGAACTGCATCTGGAGGCACTGACCGCCTGTCGTGATCGTCTGGTCACTGAGGGCGTGAATCTGTCTGCCTTTGACAGCCTGGAAAGCGCGGCCGACATCGTGGCAGTGCTGGATGCCCTGGGCTACGAGGAATTCAACCTCTATGGTGGTTCGTACGGTTCTTTGCTCGCGCAGCACATCATGCGCGACTATCCCGACCGCGTGCGCAGCGCTATCCTCGACGCTGTTTCGCCGCTGCGGCACGAGCCCAATGTGCTGTACAAAGCCCACAGCACCGATCGCGCGCTGCGCCTGCTGTTCAGCCAGTGCCAGGCCGACCCCGCCTGCGACGAGATCTATCCGGACCTGGAGTCGGTGTTTCTCGATACTGTGGACCGCCTGAATGGTGAACCCGCGGCGATCCAGATCCAGAATCCTGGGACCGGCGAGACGCACCCCATGCTTTTGAGCGGGGACAGGCTGCTGACCCTGACCCGTGACCTATTGTATCGAACTGAGGTCCTCCCCAATCTGCCCCAGATCTTGTACGACGCAGCGGATGGAGACTATACCTTCTTCGAACTGCTCCAAGCAGCCCTGCTGTTCCAAACCGGCATAGCAGATGGCCTGTACAAGTCAGTGGTGTGCAGCGAACTCGCCGACTTTTCTGTGGCAGACATGGCCGATTCCGCTGACCTATACCCTCAGGTCGTGGCGGCCGTAGAACCGCTCATCGCCGAGGTCATGCTCGATCCGTGCGAGGTATGGAACGTCGAGCCGTTGGATGAATCTACCAAAGAGCCAGTGACCGGCGACATCCCGACGCTGGTGCTGTCCGGCGAATTTGATCCCACCGTGCCACCCCACCTGGGCGAGGTTGCGGCCGAGGGCCTGACAAATGCTTATGTCTACTCCTTCCCTGGGACCGGGCACAGCATGATTGCCGCAGGTGAATGTCCTGTCTCGGTGATGCAGGGCTTCCTCAACGACCCCGCACAGACAGCCGACGAGAGCTGCATCGACGAGATGGCCGGACTGGTCTTTCGGATTCCCGTTGAAGGTCTGGAGTTGGAGCCCTTCGTCGACACGCAGCGGGGCTTCCGTGGGCTCATACCTACAGGCTGGCAAGAGCTGCAACCAGCCAACCTGGCGCGCGGAAGCTCGGCCCTCGATGTGGCCTACTTTGTGCTAGAAGCCCAGCCCGTTACCGCCGACGAGATGTTCGCCAACTTGGCTGCGCAGTTGGAACTGGATCCAGAGATGGAACCAGTGTCGACCGCCGAGGTTGGCAGCTTTGCCTGGGATTTCTACGCCTTTGAACGCCAGGGCTATCCGGCGGACCTGGCGCTGGCCGAGGAGGATGGCAAGACCTACTTTGTGTTCCTGCTCTCGCCGGCCGATGAGCATGAGTCGCTGTACGACGAGCTCTTCCTGCCGGCCGTGGAGGCAATGGCTCCCCTGTCAGAAGCTGGTGAGCCGGCAGAGGTAGAGGAACCAGCCGGGTCTCAGGCCCAGTAGAAGCAAATGGCCTGACCACCTGGGCGCTCTACACCGCCGAGACTCGGGGCTATGTGATCGACTCTGCGCTGGCAGAGCGTGGCGAAGCCACACTCGTCGTTCTCCTTGTGACCGCTGCCAGTGAGCGCGACGTGCTGCATGGGGCAGTGTTCCTGCCCGTCGTGGATGCATTGGTCCCGCTCGACTGATCAGCCCAAACCATGGCAGCTCGCCGGGATTGGACACCTGGCCAAGACGCTATCAGCCTTTTGTCCGATGCACCGGCTGCGTTTTCGTGATATACTGAGAATCGGAGACAATGCATCCACAAAAGGCCAGAATGGTCCAGATCCTCCTTCCAAAGAGGATGGCAATGTCAGGTTTCCGGGAGGATTGGGTCCTTAAGCGGCGGGATAGCTGTGATACAATGAACGTATCACGCGTTCCGACGAAGGAGGGAGAAACATGCAGTTTCAAACATTCAAACCAGGTCCCCAGTACGCGACGAGGATGCGCCTGGTGATCACTATCGTGGCGCTGTTGGTGTTGGCTGGTGCGGTCTTGCTCGGCCTGATCATAGCCATCGACAACAAAGCCAGCGCGATGGGCATCTTGCTCACCCTGTTCATTCCCACAATGCTTGCCGGTGTGGTGTGGTTGGTGGCCATTTTACTGACCGGCCCCTACTACCGCAGCCTGAGCTACGAGATCCAGGACGACGAGGTGATCGTCCGCGCGGGCATCTGGACGAAATCGGTCAAACACGTGCCCTACCGCACGGTGACCAACCTGACGGTCAAACGGGACGTCCTGGACCGGCTCATGGGTTTGGGCACGCTGAGGATCCAGACTGCAGGGATGAGTGGCCAGACAGGCGCCGAGGAGACCCTCGTCGGCCTGACCAACGTGCAGGAGGTCTACGACCTGGTCGCCACAGAGCTCAGGCGCTTCCGAGGCGGAATGGCGCCAACTCAGGCAGAGGTGGAAGCCATCCCGGGCGAGCCACCGGCCGACCCCATGCAGGCGATCCTGGCCGAGGTCCGGGCCATCCGGCAAGCGATGGAGACCAAATGATGAAACTCGGGTTTGTGACCTTTTTGGTTTTGCTGTCCCTGATTCTGGGGCTGGTAGCCTGCGGCGAGCAGGCTACACCCGTGCCCACGGCGACCGCCACCAAGCAGCCGCCTACAGCTACGCCAGCGGAGGTGGCGGCCAAACCGACGGACACGGTCGAGCCCACCGAGGAACCTACTGCCACGGCCGAGCCGACGACCACACCCGAACCGACCGCCGAGCCCACCGGGGAGCTAGGCACAGTAGAACTCGAGCCTTTCACCAACGAGACGATGGACATTCAGGGGCTGGTACCCCAGGGTTGGCAAGAAGTGGCGCCAGGAGTATATACTCGCGGGGAGGGCTCCACCGACCTGGTCAGCCTCATCCAGCAGGCAGCGCCGGGAATGACAGGAGAACAGCTCGTCGGAATTCTAGAGCAGCAACTGGGGCTGGAGTCACTGCCAGAGATTGCCGACACCTACGAGTCAGCAGCCTTCACCTGGGAGATGTACGTGATCGAGGTAGAAGCGCCGGGGGTGGGTACAGTGATGGTCGACTTGGCCCTGGCCGAGACCGACGAGGCCGCCTACGTGGTGCTGCTACAAACATTGCCGGATGAGTATGAGGCCCTGCATGAAGCAATCTTTGTGCCAGCAGTCGAGGCACTCGCTCCTCTGCAGGAAGCCGGTGAAGGGGTGGAGGGCGTAACCTACGAACACCCCGGAGGCCTGTTTACCGTGCCGGTGCCCACCAATTGGACCCTTGAAGAGTTCGCGGACTATGCCATGCTGCTCAGCCCCGACGGTGAGGTGGCAGTATATGTGCTGGTGGTCGAGGCAGAGGACCTAGAAAAGGGCATCGAGGACGCATGGACCGTCGTCGATCCCAAGTTCGATCTGGAGCCCAGCGAGGTGATCGATGAGCCGAACCCGGCTGGAGTCGAAAGGACAATCACCATCATCTATGACACCGGAGACGACGAGGAAGCGATCATCCTGGCCGGCGGCTGGCTGGTAGATGGCATGACCTACGTCGAGATCTTTGAGACCAACCTCGAGGCCTACCAGAAGCGTGCGAACCAGTTGCAGATCATCAACTCGGGCTACACCATCGCTGCACTGGAGCAGGCCGATCTGAGCGGAGTCGAACCACTGCCGCTGACCGATGAGCTGGTCGCCGAGCTGGAAACATATCTCGTGGCAAAGATGGAGGAGCTGGACGTGCCGGGGGCCGCAGTGGCCATTGTCCGGGACGGCGAACTGGTTTACGCCAACGGCTTCGGCGTGCGCGACCGGGACACGAAGGAACCAGTAACGCCCGGCACGAGGATGATGGTCGGCTCGACTACCAAGCCACTGACAACCCTGTTGATGGCCCAACTCGTCGAGGAAGGCGCCTTTACCTGGGATACACCCGTGGTTGAGATCCTTCCGACATTCAAGGTGTCCGACCCGGAGGTCACGGAGCAGATCACCATGCGCAACATGGTCTGCGCCTGCACCGGTGTTCCCCGGCGGGACTTTGAGTGGTTGTTCAATGCCAGCGAGCTGAGTGCCGAGGACATTGTCGAGTCGCTGGCCGACTTTGAGTTCTTTACCGACTTTGGTGAGGCATTCCAGTACAGCAACCAGATGGTGGCTTCAGGCGGGTATCTGGCCACGCTGGCCGCTGGCGGCACCTACGGCGAGCTATACGACGACTATGTAGCGCTCATGCAGGACCATGTCTTGGATCCGATGGACATGGTCAGTTCGACCTTTTCCTTCGACGAGGTAGAGGCCAGCAGCAACTATGCTATGCCCTATGGCATGACGCCGCTAGGAGACATGGTCAAACTGGAACTGAGCGACGAGGCCGTGCTGGTGCCCATCGGACCGGCGGGCGCGCTGTGGTCCAATGTGCTGGATATGGCAAACTACCTGATCACCAACCTGAACGGCGGGATGGCACCAGACGGCACGCAGGTGATCTCCACAGACAGCCTGGCTGTCACTTGGGAGCCGCAGGTGGACATCACAGCCGATGCCAGCTATGGCCTGGGCTGGATCGTCGAGGACTATGAGGGGGTGAAGGTACTGAGCCACGGCGGCAACACCTTCGGGTTCACCTCCGAGATGGCGTTCCTGCCCGATCACGGTCTGGGAATCAGCATCCTCACCAACCAGCAATACTCCGGTCTGGGCCAACTCGTACGATATCGCCTGCTGGACCTTCTGTTCGAGCACGACTCTGGGGTCGAGGACCTCCTACAGTTCCAACTCGAGCAGATGGAAGAGGCACGCAGTGAATTGCAGGAGTCGCTCTTGGATGGCGTGGAAGAGGAAGCCGCTGCACCATACCTGGGAGCGTATACGAGCGACATTCTCGGTGATGCAACGCTGGAGTGGCAGGACGGGGTGCTGGTGCTGGACGTGGGCGAGTTCCAGACAGAGATCTGGGCCCGGGAGACAGAGGATGGCGAGATCAAGTACCTGACGTTCGAACCACCACTTGCCGGGGTGCCACTCGAGCTTGACGAGGATGAGAGCGGAAAGCCACTGCTGATCCTGGGAGTTGGCGTAGTAGAATACACCTTTGAGAAAGCGGAATAGATCCCGCATCCAGCGAGCAATCTATGTGAATGGGGAGAGGATGGGATCATGCAATCCTGGGAGCTAAAGACTCAGGAGGCCTAGGTTCATTCACACTGGAAGGAGCAAGTCTGATGAGTATCGTTCAAGTTTCCAATCTAGCCAAACGCTTCGGCGCCACACAGGCTGTGGCCGACGTCTCGTTCACCGTCGAGCCCGGCGAGATCTTTGGCCTGCTGGGCCCCAACGGCGCAGGCAAGACGACCACGATCCGCATGATGCTGGACATCTTTAGGCCGGACGAAGGCACAGTCCGCATCTTTGGCGGCGACCTGGACATGGAGAAGAAGCGGCGCATCGGTTACATGCCCGAAGAGCGTGGACTCTACAAAGATCAGAAGCTGGAGCCGACATTGGTCTACCTTGCAACGCTGAAAGGGCTGGACGAAAAGACAGCCCGCAGCCGCCTGGGGCCCTGGCTGGAGCGGTTCGATCTGGCAGTACATAGCGAAAAAAAGGTGCAGGAGCTCAGCAAAGGTATGCAGCAGAAGGCACAGATCATCGCCACCCTCCTGCACGAGCCGGACCTGATCGTCATCGACGAACCTTTTTCGGGATTGGACCCGGTGAGCACCCGTCTCGTCAAGCAGATCCTGGAAGAGCAAAGACAGGCCGGACATTCGGTCCTGATGTCCACGCATCAAATGTACCAGGTAGAGGCCTTGGCCGACCGCATCGTCCTGATCGATGAAGGGCAGACAGTGCTGTACGGGGCGGTGCAGGAGATCAAGCGGAGCTTTGCCGGGAATGCCGTCACCATCGAAGGACAGGGCGATTTTAGCCAGATCCCCGGCGTGTTGGAAACCAGCAACCGCAACGGCTCATGGCATCTGGCCCTGGAGATCGGCACCGACCCACAATCTGTATTCCGCACGCTGGCTGCGCGCGAGAATGTCCGGATTGAGAGTTTTGCACTGGAGGAGCCGTCGCTGGACGACATCTTTATCAACGTCGTGCAAAACGGCGCAGCGAAACTGGAGGTCGGCAATGCGTAACCTATGGCTGGTCGCCAAGCACGAGTATGTGCACACTGTGGCTCGCCGGGGCTTTATCATCGGCACACTGGCGATCCCGCTGGGCTTGATCGGGTTGATCGCCTTGATCATCCTGGTTGAGGGCTCGGGCAAGAACAACCTGCCGGTGGGTTACGTGGACCACACTGGCGTGCTGGAAGCCAGCCGGCAGGCCACGCTGCCTGACGCCGGCGACCACGTAGAGATCTGGGCGTTTCCGGACGAAGAGGCAGCGCTGGCGGCCCTTGAGCGCGAGGAGATCCAGGCCCTCTTTGTCCTGCCCGCCGATTATCTGGAGACGCAACGTAGCGACTTGTACTACCTGGAAGAGCCGCCCAGCAACGACGTATGGGGCGAGTTTGACGACTTTGTGCGCATCAACGTGACGGCTGGGCTGCCGCAAGCGTTGCAGCAGCGACTGCTGGATGGAGCCGGCATCACCGTGTACGACACGGTCAGCGGTCGCGAGTTCAGCGAGCGAAATGTCGTCAACATGGTCCTGCCGTTCGTCGCCACCTTTGTCTTCTTCTTTGCGACCATGGTCGGCGCGGGCTACATGCTGGGGATCGTGGCCAACGAGAAAGAGAACCGGACGATGGAGATCATGGTCAGTTCGGTGACGCCAGGGCAGCTCATCGGCGGAAAGACGGCCGGCCTGCTGGCCGCATCCCTGACGCAGCTAGGCATCTATGTGGTAGCCACTGTCGTCGGGCTAAAGCTCGCCATGCCGTACATCCCCGAACTTCAACAAGCGACGGTGCCGTGGGACTATTTGGCCATGATGGCCCTGTTCTTCCTGCCAGCCTACGCCCTCATTGGGGCGATGATGGTAGCCATCGGAGCATCGGTGACGGAACTGCAGCAGGGCCAGCAGGTGGCTGGCCTCCTCAACCTCGTGTTCATGCTGCCGATCTTTCTCCTGCCGATCTTTTTCAGCAACCCTGGCCATCCCCTCCTCGTGTTCTTCACCTTCTTTCCCACTTCTTCGTTCCTGACTGTGTCGTTGCGCTGGGGGTTGGGTACCGTGCCGCTGTGGCAACTGGCGATCAGTTGGATACTGTTGGTAGCATCCGCACTGTTTATGGTGTGGGTAGCTGCCCGCATCTTTCGCGCCGGAATGCTGCGCTATGGGCAGCCGCTCAACCTCAAGGGGGCGGTTGAGGCCATCCGGGCCAAGTAGGAGAATTGGATCATGCGTAACATCTGGCAAGTGATCAAACACGACGTCGCGGTGATATTCAGGCAGCGTTCATTCTGGATCCTGACACTCCTCATGCCGCTATTCCTCATCCTGATCAACGCGTACTATATCGTGGAGGAGGGCGGCCTGAGTTCCACCGACAGAGACTCGAGCGCTGAGGAGACACAGGCGGAAGGCTCCGATGTGCTGGTCGTCGGCCTCGTGGACGAGGCTGGGCTCATCGTCGAGATGCCGGAAAACCTCCCGGCTGACCTTTTCGTACCCTTTGCCGACGAGGCCACAGCACAGGCCGCCCTGGAGAATGGAGAGATCGAGCAGTACGTCCACATACCGGCTGACTATGTCGCCAGCGGGGAGGTCACCGTCTACGACCGGAACTTTCAGCTCTTCGAAAGTGGCGAGGGTATGGGCGTCGCCTTTGGCAGCAACAACATGTGGATGCTCCAGTACCTCATCGACTACAACTTGGTTGGCGACGAGCAATTGCTTGCCATTCTGGGGAATCCAGTGCCGTCAGCGAGCGCAGAGTACCATGCCCTTCGTCCGCCTGCAGAGAGCGACCCGGAGCGTCAGGAGTTGGCCGAGGTGGTCGCCATGGCCATGCCCTACCTCTACTACTTCCTGCTGGTGATCGGAGGCCAGTATATGATGCGCAGCGTGGTCGCTGAGAAAGAGAACCGTACCGTAGAAGTGCTGTTGCTAAGCATCAACCCCTGGGAAATGATGACAGGCAAACTGGTGGCCATGAGCCTGGTGACGTTGGTGCAAGTTGTGGTCTGGGTGGGTGGTGGATTCTTGATCCTCAACAAGGGAGCCCAACTGCTGGATGTGGCCCAATTCCACTTTCCGCCGGGGTTCGCGATTTGGGCCGTACTCTTTATGATCTTTGGCTTCTTGCTCTTTGCCTCCGTGATGGCGGCAGTGGGGGCCATCGCCCCTACTGCCCGCGAAGGGGGACAGGCCATCTGGCTCCTTGTCCTGCCACTCATGCCAGTGCTCATGTTCGCCAGTGAGTTCCTGGAAGAGCCGAACGGGACCCTGTCGGTGGTGTTGAGCCTCTTCCCGTTCAGCGCTCCGGCCGCGATGGTGACCCGCCTGGCGGTAGCACCGGTGCCACTGTGGCAGGTGCTCACCAGCCTGGTCGGCTTGGCAGCCATCACCTACCTGTTTGTCGCGCTGGCAGGACGCTTCTTCCGCCCGGGCAACCTTTTGTCACAAGAGTCTTTTAACCTGCGGCGCCTGGCGACAGCATGGCGGAAGTAGAACAGCCAACTCCGCGTCCAAGCGCCCCGGTGCATTTGCCACCGGGGCGCTTTTTGTGCTACACTGTGAGCCAGCGACCAGCACGACCCGTCGCACACCAGCTCACCTAATCTCGCCACAGAACGTCAAGATTAGAACAAAAATTCGATTCATTCATGACATACATTGACATCTATGGCCCATATACTATAGGTTGGGCCATTCGACGCGGTCTCCTGCTCTCGGCATCACACACCCACAGAACAAGAGCGAAAGGATAGTATGTTTCAGGACAAACTCGTTATCCGCGGTGCGCAACAGCACAACCTGAAGGACATAGACCTGGCCCTGCCCCGCCACAAGTTGATCGTCATTACAGGTGTGTCGGGCAGTGGCAAGAGCAGCCTGGCCTTCGACACTCTGTATGCCGAGGGTCAGCGGCGTTACGTAGAATCCCTCTCCTCCTACGCCCGTCAATTCCTGGGCCAGATGGAAAAGCCCAAGGTGGATTTCATCGGCGGTCTGAGCCCGGCCATTGCCATCGAGCAGAAGGCAGTGAGCAAGAACCCCCGCTCCACCGTGGGCACCGTAACCGAGATCTATGACTACCTGCGGGTGCTCTATGCCCGCGTAGGCACACCCCATTGTCCCCAGTGTGGCCGCAAAGTGAACGCCCAGTCCGCCCAGGAGATCGTGGACCAGATCGCCCGGCTGCCATCCGGCGCCCGTTTTCAGGTCCTGGCACCGGTGGTGCGCGGCCGCAAGGGAACCCACGAGGAGGTACTCAATCAGGCCCGGGCCGACGGCTACGTCCGCGCGCGGATCGACGGCGTTCCGGTAGAACTGGCCGAGCGGATCGAGCTGGCAAAGACAAAGAAACATGACATCGAGATTGTGGTAGACCGGTTGGTGGTTCCCGACCCGCATGGAGTTCGTTCCGAATCGACCGGCCAGTACACAGCATCCGATAGTCCGGGGAATGATGAGTTTGTCGCGAGACTCACCGATTCGGTCGAGACGGCACTGAGGCTGGCCGAGGGGTTGCTGTTGGTGGATATTCTGGATGGCGAGATGCTCACCTTTTCGGAACAGAACGCCTGCCCCACCTGCGGCATCAGCTTCCCGGAGCTGACACCCCAGATGTTCAGCTTTAACTCCCCTCACGGGATGTGCCCCGACTGCAACGGCCTGGGCACAAAGGTCGAGTTCGATCCGGCGCTGTTCATCGAGCCGGACAAGACGGTGGCGGAAGGAGCGGTTCGCACCTGGGGCGAAGTGGGGAAAAAGAAGTCGTCAGGCATCTTCCAGGCCGCCACACAGATCACCAGGCAGTTTGGCCATGATCTGCACACGCCCTGGCGCAACCTGTCGGATGAGTGCCAGCAGGCCATCCTCTTTGGTGGTGTCAAGGTAACCTGGCGCTCAGAGAGCGACCGGGGCAAGTGGGAAGGTGAATGGGAAACCGAGGGAGTGGTTCCCGGCACACGGCGCCGCTACCTGCAGACCAGATCGGAATACATGCGCCGCTGGTATATGCAGTTCATGAGCCAGCAACTTTGTCCCACCTGCCAGGGACGGCGCCTTCGCCCCGAAGCCACGGCGACCACCGTCGCCGGTAGAAGCATCCAGGAGGTCACGAGCCTGTCGATCTGTGATGCACTGGCATGGGTAGAGGGGCTGTGGCCCGAGGGGCAGACGAGCAGGACAGCAACCCAGATCGGCTGCGCGGATGACGCTGGACAGATCACACAGCCGGCATTAACGACGGAACAGTTTCAGATCGCCGAGGAGGTACTGAAAGAGATCCGGGAGCGCTTGCAGTTCATGCTCAACGTAGGCCTGCACTACTTGGCACTGGACCGCTCGGCGCCGACGCTTTCGGGTGGCGAAGGACAACGTATCCGTTTGGCCAGTCAGATCGGCTGCGGGCTGGTCGGCGTGTTGTACATCCTCGACGAGCCGAGTATCGGGCTGCACCAACGCGACAATCGGCGTCTTTTGGACACCCTGGAGCAACTGCGCGACATGGGTAACACTGTGCTGGTGGTGGAACACGATGCTGAGACGATGATGACTGCCGACTGGATCGTGGACCTGGGTCCCGGTGCCGGGGTGCGGGGTGGCTGGGTTGTCGCCGAGGGCACGCCGCAGCAGATCATGGACGAGCCGCGATCGCTGACGGGTATCTACTTGTCCGGCGCGCTGGAGGTCGTGTCACCCAACGGGCAGAGGCGGCCCACCAACGGCAAATGGCTGACGCTGAGGGGAGCCAGGCAGAACAACCTCAAGGACCTGGAGGTGCACTTCCCATTGGGCCTGTTCACGTGCGTAACCGGAGTATCGGGCAGTGGCAAGTCCTCGCTGGTGGCCCAAACCCTGCATCCGGCGTTGGCCCAGGAACTGCATAACACAGCCCAGAAGCCCGGTGATCACGACGGTGTCGAAGGACTGGAACACGTGGACAAGGTGATCAACATCACCCAGGATCCCATCGGCCGCACGCCGCGATCCAACCCGGCCACCTACGTCGGCGTTTACACCCACATCCGCGAGATCTTTGCCCAGGTGCCCGAAGCCAAAGCACGTGGCTACAAGCCAGGGCGCTTCAGTTTCAACGTCAAGGGCGGACGCTGCGAAGCCTGCCAGGGCTATGGGCAGAAAAAGATCGAGATGCACTTTCTGCCCGACGTATGGGTGATGTGCGATTTGTGCAAGGGTACCCGCTTCAATCGCGAGACGCTGCAGATCCGGTACAAGGGCAAGAACATCGCCGACGTGCTGGACATGGACGTAAACGAGGCGCTTGAGCATTTCGCCAACATCCCCAAGATCAATCGCCGGCTGGAGACTCTGGCTGATGTAGGGTTGGGCTACATCAAGCTTGGACAGAGTGCAACCACGCTGTCGGGTGGCGAGGCGCAGCGAGTGAAACTCGCCAAAGAACTGTCCCGGGTCGCCACCGGCGACACGGTGTACATCCTGGACGAGCCGACAACCGGCCTCCACTTTGCCGACATTCAGAAACTGCTGGATGTGCTCCACCGTCTGACTGACGCCGGCAACACAGTGATCGTCATCGAGCATAACCTCGACGTGATCAAGACCGCCGACTGGATCATCGACTTGGGTCCTGAGGGAGGCGATGGCGGCGGGCAGATCGTCGCCCAGGGCAAGCCGGAGGAGATCGCTCAGGTGGCAGGTAGCTATACGGGCCAGTTCTTGCGAAAAGTTCTCGAGACCATAGCCCAGGCCTCACAGACGCACAACATCGAGTTGGACATCCAGGCCACCGACGCTGTCGAGATGGCACTCGCACGGTAACGGGGCCGCTGCCAGGCAGAAGGGGAAGAGTCGACATGGAGCTTCGAAAGCTGGGTAGAACCGGCCTCGAGGTGAGCGCCATCGGATTGGGCACAGAACACTTGTTTGGACAACCGCGGGATACCGTGATCTCGGTGATCCGCAATGCCATCGACCAGGGCGTGAACTACTTTGACGTGATCTTTGCCATGCCCGAGTACCTGGACAACATGGGGCTGGCGTTCCGGGGGCAGCGAGACCGGGTGCTGCTGACCGCTCACCTAGGCTCCACGGAGAAGGATGGGCAGTACCTCAAATCACGGAGCGTGAACCGCTGCGAGAGATTCTTCCACGACTACCTCAGGCGGCTGGAAACCGGCCATGTCGACGTCCTGTTCCTGCACAAC
>Ga0180438_10004051_pt1 | contig 21487 bp, 18 predicted proteins | sample SS_ome_12_FD_132455 | JGI IMG/M metagenome (GOLD analysis project Ga0180438, IMG submission 132455) | Hypersaline lake sediment archaeal communities from the Salton Sea, California, USA - SS_3_D_2 metaG | ecosystem: Environmental > Aquatic > Non-marine Saline and Alkaline > Hypersaline >...
CCCATGAGCCGGATGCCGCTGTCATGGTGTGCGGGGGGATCGCCGTCATGTATGCAGGCGGGATCGTGGAACAGGCGGAAGACCGGGCGATCTTAGCCGAACCCAAACACCCCTATGCACAGGCCCTGCTCGACAGCCTGCCGGAAAGAGGTTTCCTTGCCATTCCCGGCCATCCCCCTGCGCTGACCGCTCCACCGCAGGGCTGCCGCTTCCATCCCCGCTGTCCGAGGCGAATGGAGGCATGCAGGGATATCAGGCCGGAAACCAGCACTGATGCTGGATGGGAGGTGCGATGTCACCTGTATCGCTGAGGGCGGAACATGTGAGCAAGCGCTTCCCGCGGCAGGGGAGGCGGGAACCGGGACCTCTGCTTTTGGAAAAGGTCACTTTTTCTGTGAACCAGGGAGAAACCTTCGGCATCATGGGAGCTTCCGGAACCGGCAAGACCACACTGGCCAAAATCCTGGCTGGATTGGAACCGCCCTCGTCCGGAGCCGTCACCTATGCCGGCCGTGCTCTGAACTCAATGGACAGAAACACCAGGACACGGTTCCGCCGCAGGGTGCAGCTGATGTTCCAGAATCCGGAAGGCTCGCTCAATCCGCGCAAACGCATCGGCCGCAGCCTGAAGGAAATCCTGCGCCTGGCCGGCTCGCCGGCCGAGGCGCACCGGGACCGGATCGTCTGGGCTTTGAAGCAGGTTGGATTGGCGGACGAGGTTTTGGAGCGTCGCCCCTCCCAGCTTTCCGGCGGGCAGAATCAGAGGGTCGTGCTGGCCCGAGTGCTGCTTTTGGAGCCTGAGTTCCTCATCCTCGATGAGCCGACCTCTTCGCTTGACATAGCGGTGCGGGCACAACTGCTTCACCTCTTGAAATCCGTGCAGGAGCGGCACCGCATCGGCTATATATTCATCTCCCATGACCCGGATGTGGTCCGCTTCATGGCCGACTGCATCGGTGTCATCGAGGGGTGCACGCTGAAAGTGTGGGCAAAAATGGGGACTGTCCCCATTTGATCTAAATGGGGACAGTCCCCATTTTTCTTGACAAATGCCTGAATATCGCGCATTTTAGGTATGGAAAAGAAGATACCGGTTTCTGTAACCGGAACCAGGAAGCCCGGGGCTTCAGAATGAGTGCAGATAGGCGCAGAATTTCAGACCGGAGGACTTCACCCACTCCGCCCCTGAGCAGATACATTTTCAAAGGGCGGCGCCGGAAAGCCCGGCGCCGGGGGGAAGACCGCAACTATTATGTGGACCGCTACGAGCTTCGATACCTCTTGCTGATCACGGCCATACTGATCCTGTGTTTCCTAGACGCCTATTTCACACTTACGCTGATACGCTTCGGCGGCCTCGAGCTGAACCCGTTCATGCTGTTGTTGATGAACAAGGATATCGCGCTGGCACTCATCTCCAAATACCTGATCACGGTCTTCTGTCTGATCTTCTTCCTGCTCCATAAAAACTTCCGGATCTTCAAGCGGATCCGGATCAATTCGTTGATCTACGGCGTGCTGTGGGTGTATCTCGCCTTGGTTTCGGTCGAATTTTACTGGATCTTCAGCCTCACACGCGTAATGCCCGCCTCTCCCTGAAGCCACGGCTCATATCTGGAGCCCCCACATGACTCATCGACAGAAACGTTCCTGAAGCTTTTCTCCATGAACGAATTCGCCGATTTCATGGATCAGAAAGAGGGCGGCCCGAAAATTAATTTCGGGCCTGTTTATGTAGAGAAGGAGAAAGAAAGAAGGCTAATCCATGTTTTCACTGAAGGCGATCGGGATGGCTTTCCATACTTTGACGCGGACTCCGTCTTTTTCAGCAGGGCTGAATTTCCATTTTTTTACGGCGTTTTCCGCAACCTGGTTAAATCCGTAGGGGCTGTCGAGCCGACGGATGACCACCGTCTGGATCACGTCTCCGGTTTCTGAGATCAGGGCATTGATCATCACTATTCCCGATACCCCGCGGCCGCGGGCCGCTTGTGGGAAACGGGGGAGTTCCTTATGGATGGGCTCCGGTTGCCGATCCACCAGCTGGATGGAGACGATATCTCCCTCCCGAATCTTGGAAGCCTCCCGGGCGGCGGGAGCAGAGTCCTCGGACCGACCGGTTAGGGTGGAGGGAATTGCGATTTCCGTTATACCGGCGGGCGAGGTGTCGGTAAGGGCAGAGGAAACAGCCCGATTTTGGGGCAGATGCTGGGTGATAAGGGGCTGATCCCCGGCATCCGACCTAGGGTTTCGGTCACCGATAAGCTGAGGAGTCAGTTCGGCCTCTTGGATCTCCGCCGTCACCTGAGATGTGGCGGAGGGGGGAGGCGCTGGATCCTCCCGAGGCTTTTCCGAGGGAACAGAGGCGGATCCTTGTGATCCCTCCGTCGAGGTGTCGGTCCCGTCCAAATCTTGAGCGGATCGGGCCTCACCCGGCGGGTTCTCTTCACTCGACCGGCCATCCTCGGCTCCGTCGGTTCCGGGCAGGGGCTGTGCGATGGTCGTCAATCCGAGCGAGCCTTGCTGTGCCGGCGATTCACCGGAATCATCGGGCCTCAGGATCAATATCAGAGACACCAAAATGATGATAAAAACCGCGGCCATAGGAACGACGATTTTGGTGGGAACACCTTTGAGCCTGCCCAATATATTCTTGAAGAAGCCTGATCCGGACTTCTCCTCATCGTCTCCAAAGGTACCGAACACATCATCCTCTTCCACCACCTCCTGCAGCTCGGGGCGGAGGGATTTCTGCTCTAATGCCGAGTCTTCTACCGCTTTCTGGGCCTCGACCGGAATCTCGGCTGTGGCATCCGGCTCGGCATCCTCCGTCTCCTGGTCGCCAAGCTCTTTGATTTTTAGCTCGAGCTCGTTTTCCATGGTCTCGGCGACGGTTTCAGCCCGGCTTGCGTCATTCTCCTTGGAATCCTCGTTTAACTCTTCGGGGGCCGAGGCCTCCTCGGCCGGTTCGGGAGCTCCGGCCCGGGCTATCGCCTCCAGCTTCTGCATGACATCATCCTGCGGCCTGGCTTTCGGTTCGGGATCCACAGATCCGGATTCGAAAACCGGAGGTTCGGGTGCGGCTTCACCCTGAGGGGCCGCAGTCTTGCCGGCGTCGGCATGGAGCGGTGATGTCTTCTTCGCCGAACCTCCCAGGCCGAAATCAGAGAAGGCATCCTGCATCATGGCATCGAGCTCTTGGGCGAAATCATCTTCCAGCCGAGGCTCCGTTGAGGCGGGCTCTGGATCGGAGACCGATTCCATGAGATCCTTATCCAAATTTCTCGGCTGAAATACCTCGGGGGCCTGATCTTGCGGCTTTGAGTTCTCCGGTTCCGATTCTTTCGGTTCGATGTCTTTCGGATCCGATTCCTTCGGTTTCAATTCTTCAGGCTCGAAATCTTTGGATTTTGGCTCTCCTGACTCAAATTCTCCCGCCTCCGGCTCATTGGATTCCGGCGGATCGGTTCCGAGCTCATTCGGTTTTATCTCTTTAGGCTCCATCTCTTCAGGTCCTGCCTCTTCAGCTGTCATCTCTTTAGATTCCGCCTCTTTAGTTTCCATCATGCGGACCGCTTTAGGGTCCGGAACCGGGCCGGAATCTGCGGACTGTAATTCCTCCAGCGTATCCTCGACGGGCGTATCCGGAATTTCCACCCCGTTGAGTTCATCTCCCGTGCCGTTTTCCCCGGGAATAAGGTCGCTGATCAGCTGCCGCATTTCCGTTCGCTCAAAGGGTTTGCTGACGAATGCCGAGGCCCCGAATGACCGAAGAGACTCTATTTTGAACTGCTCCTCCCGGTAGAATTTTGTCAAGATGATGACCGGGATCTTGGGATCCATATCATGAGTGATAATGCCGCACAGTTCGAATCCATGCAGCTTCGGCAGCATGGGCTCAAGGATGACAAGATCGGGTTTTTCCTGCTTGGTCTTATCCAATCCGGTTTCGCCGTCACACGCCACCAGAGCATCGAATCCTTCGTCTTCGAGAAATCCCCTTAACGATTCGGCGGATTTCTCATCGAAGTCAACCACCAAAATCTTTTTTTTCGTCATCTTTCTCCCATCCTGCTCGCACTGGGGATGAGCCGCGGCTTATTCCTCGTTCGTCAGGTATATTTAAGAACCACGGCCGGAAAACGTCAATCACCCCTAGGGGTGATTCACGGGATGATAATTATAAATGCGGGAGAGGATAGACGAGAAATCCGCGGAATTATTTTTCCATTTGGAAAAGGGTGTCTTCGATTCCGGTGTTGAATTTCACGTCAGAGATGGTTATGGTCAGATATTCCATGCCGTCCACGAATTGGGCCACGGAATGGGACACCATGAAGCCGTCGACCTTTTTATAGTCGGTGGCATAATTTTCGATCGCACGCTCGACCCCCGTAGCGTCGGTGACTATCGCGTCGGTCCTATAAGGCAAATAGGTCTCGGGATCGACATAAATGGAGGCGGTATAGCCGTCTTGGTATTTCCGTTCCAGCACAAAATATTCTTTTCCCTCGAGCGATTCTTTGCCCTTCACGGTGTGGCTGATGCCGTATTTTTCCGGGTTGAGCACCGAGACGACGGGCATGGCCTCCCGCTTGATATTCTCGGCCTGAGGACCGGTGAATTCCTCGATGGCAAAGGTCTGCTGATTTGTGCCCCAGGCAATCTTCCCGTCAAAGCAGTTTGTGATGAGCATCCCCATGATCTCGATATCCGAGCGCCTTTTATCCGGCTCTTTCTTATACACGGTGAGGCTGCCCTCCATTCCCTGCGGCACGACCTCGAGGGTCCCGGTGAGGGTCATGTCTTTAATGCCCTCCAAGACTTTTTTCCCACCCTGAGCCTCGATCATCTTGGCGAGCAGTTCATCGGCCGTTTGGGCGGAAAGGGTTGCCGACGACAGGAAAAATCCGAGTAATACACCAAAGGTCACGATTCTTTTCATTCTTTTGTCTCCCTTTTTTGATTATTTTTGAATTTTCAAGCGAGGTCCGATCTCTATTGATAACGAGGTCCCATCTAGGCTGCGGCTCTAAAGAGCTGCACGGTTTCCTCTTTGAGGAGAATGATCAAGGAATAGATTCCGAGAGCGGTACCGAGCGGTATGTTGATCAGCGACAGAAAGGACAGGATCAAGGTCAAGATACGGGCCCATTCTTTTCGTTTCAAGAGGCCGATGCCGGCGATGATCTTGGGGATGGACAGCAGCCACATGAATCCCGCCGCACTTATGCCCACGATTCTCAGGATGGTGATGCCTTCGGCATCCATGTCGGGAATGAATGAAAGCCCGAAAAGCAGCCCGAAGACGCCCATCCCTGCCACCAAGATCAAACCACCATGCACGATCCAGAGGAACCCGCACAGCTGCACATGTTTTTCCAATCGATTCCTCACATCATTTCCCAGCGGAATCCGCGCAGATCACGGCCGTCCCGCTGGCGCTCACCATCAGCATGCCCCCGGACTGGCCCACCTGAATGGTCTCGTAGTCCAGATCCACGCCGACCACGGCGTTGCCGCCCAAGGCGCGTGCCTGCTGTTGCATCTCTTCCAGGGCAATATCCTTGGCCTGTCGAAGCTCCCGCTCGTAGGCGGCCGATCGCCCTCCCACGATATCGCGGATGCCGGCAAAAAAATCCTTGAAGATATTAGCCCCCAAAATGGCTTCTCCGGTAACCAGGCCCAAGTAGCGAGTGATGGGCCGGCCCTCAATGTTGGGCGTCGTAAGCACCAGCATGTTCCCTCCTTGATCTCAATATGTCCACGTTATTCATGCACATGATTCATACGAATCGCAGGCGTTTTCGTTTTTTGTATGAATTCGTTCCCTTGGTCACTCTTCACATCCAATACTTCCCCGGGAGCGACTTTATTCAAAGGCAAGCGGCAAGGTTGCATTTTGTCGAAAAATAGAGGATAAAAGGGGCGGAAAAATAAAAATCCCTCATGGCCGTCGCAGTCTTCGTAACCATCGCCTTCCTGTTTTGGGGAATCCTGATCATGTTGGCCGGATTTCCCTTGGTATTCGTGTGCTGGCTCCTGGACCGGAAGGGTCGGATCAACCACTACCTGGAAAAATGGTACCTTGCCACGCTGTCGCGGATCTTGGGCGTGCGCCTGACCGTGGAAGGGAGCAGGAACATCCGTCGTTCGGAACGGTATCTCATCATCGCCAACCACAAGAGTGCGGCCGACATCTTCGCTGCAGCCCGGGTGCTGCGGCTGCATTTCAAATTCTTCGCCGCCAGCTATCTGTTTTCCATCCCGATTTTCGGGTGGTGCATGTCCATGGCCGGATATCTGCCCATCGACCGTTCCGACCGCAGGCAGGCCCGGGAATCCATCATGAAAGGCACGCGCGTGCTCAAACAAGGTCGAGCCAGCCTCCTCATTTTTCCCGAAGGAACCCGAGTGGAAGCCCCGGAAATCGGAGATTTCAAATTCGGATTTCTACGCATCGCCACGGAGGCCCGCCGCCCCATCCTGCCGGTGGTTTGGGACGGGACGACCGACATCAAAAAAAAGGACTCGTTCTGGTTTCATCCCGCGCACGTCTATGTCTCGGTTTTGCCTCCGCGTTCGACCGAGGACATCACGGAGGAAAACTGGGCGGAGATCAAGAAAGAGTACGAAGAGATGTACCGGACCGAGTACGCCCGCATCCGGGAGCTCAGGCTGTCTCACGAAACCTGAGTGCCGCCCCGCCGGTTGGAGTAGAAATTAAAAGCCAGCCCGCCTGATCACCGGCCCGATCGATGCTCGGCCGGCTCGGGCATCCCTGTTGTTCGGAGATATGATACATGTTATAGTGATCCCTTAAATTTTGACTGTCAGGAGGGAAGATGAAAAAGCACCCGGTTATCCTTATAATCCTGGCCTTGAGTCTCGCAGCCCTAGTGACGGCCCAGGATCCGGCGGGGGAGAAGACAGAAGATCCTTGGAAGAATTTCTCCTTGGTGGAAGAGATCAAACCGGTTCCGGAGGCGGCCAGAATCGGTTTCGAATCGATCACCAGCCGAGACGCCGTCATCCACTTGAAATTTCTGGCATCCGATCTCCTGCAGGGACGTGATACCGCCTCGGCCGGATATGACATAGCGGCCAAGTATTTCGCCACCATGTTCGAACTCCTGGGCCTCGAGCCGGCAGGTGATTCGCCGCGCATCGCTCCCCGGGGAGATATCGTTTCACCGCGCGGGTTGAAGCGGCCGAGACGCAGCTATTTCCAGAACATAGCCTTCAAAGAAATCCTGAAGTCCGGCAGCCGTGCCCGGGTCGACTGGCAGAAAGGGGCGGCCAGGAAAAGCTTTTCCTTCTATCCCGGTCAGGATTATGCCTACCGCGGATCCGAATCCCGGTCTTTTACGGCACCGGTGGTGTTCGTGGGATACGGCATTCAGGAGGAATCTCTCGAGTTCGATGAGTACTTGGGAGTGGATGTCAAGGGGAAGATCGTCATGATGCTCACCGAAATTCCCCTTAAGGAGGATCTCGATTCCCAGTTCAACAAGGCCCGGCTCATGCAGAAATACTATCCTTTCCGCCTTTCGCGGCGCACGCCTTCTCCCAAGGCGAAGCTGGCCGAAGAGTTGGGGGCCATCGCCATCCTGATGGTGGAAAACTCGCCGGAGAGCAATCGGAGCCTGGCTCAAGAGGACCTGGATGAACAAAGGATCGATGACGAGCAGCCCATCTTTCCCGGCAGCCGGCGGCGGCTCCTCCTGATCCAGGAAAAGAGCCAGCGCATGCCGTGGGAAACGATTCCCACCATCAACATATCCCGGGAGACGGCCAACAAGATCCTCGAAGGCACCGGAAAAGACATCGAAAGCCTTAAAAACGCCATCGAAGAGACCAAACAGCCCCAATCCATGCCCCTGACCGGGGTGTCCTTCACCATGGACATCGAAGTCGAGACCAAGCTGGTCCACAGCGCCAATGTCCTGGCCTATATGGAGGGATCCGATCCGGAGCTAAAGGATAAGGCGATCGTGATCGGTGCCCATCTCGACCATCTAGGGCGGCGTGGGGATTATATCTTCAACGGCGCCGACGACAATGGATCGGGCTCGGTAGGAATCCTGGAGCTGGCGGAGGCGTTTGTCAAAAGCCCGGCCAAGCCCAAGCGGTCCATCCTGTTCGCGCTCTGGACCGGAGAGGAAAAAGGCCTCCTGGGATCCCGGTACTATGTGGCGCATCCCTATGTCCCTCTGGGGCAGACCGTGGCCAACCTGAATTTGGACATGATATCCCGCTCCTGGAAGGAAGCGGACTTGAGACGCAGGTCCGCCACGATGGGCCTGCGGGTGGATGCCGAGTTCATGAAAAAGATCGATCTCAAGAAGTTCGTGAGCCTCGGATTTGGCGCCGCCACCCCTCTGCTGGGTGAGCTTATGACCAAGAATAATCATTTTATCGGGTTGGATCTCCACTTGCGGCCGTCCGAAGAAGCCACCGGAGGCAGCGATCATGCGCCTTTCGGCCAGAACCGGGTCCCCTGGGTGGCCTTTCATACGGCCCTGCACGAAGACTACCACCAGGCCAGCGACACGGTCGAAAAGCTCGAGCCCCAGCACTTCGAGCGGATCCTGCGGCTGGCCTATCTCACGGCCTTCGACCTTGCCCAAGAGGGCGAGCATCCCGAGGGAAAATAGCCCAAGCAACGGCGGTACATCCGGCACCGATGAGGCCCCAATGTGCCGGACCCCGCTTTTCCCTGCTGAAAAGGGCGGCCTAAGCGTATTTAAAGGGGGACATTGCTCTATAACCGCACTTTTATGTTAAAGTTCTAACAGTCGGAGCGCATCAGTCAACGAAACTTCGATTTGATTCGTTTTCTATGGTGAGCAGATCATACGTGTAGAGGCATGGAAGAACGAGACCTAATCGAGTCCGCAAGGCAAGGCGACGTGGAGGCCTTCCGGCAGCTGTTCGAGACCAACAAGCAAAGGATCTTCGCCATCGCCTTTCGCTATGCCAAAAACAAACAGGATGCGGAAGATATCCTGCAGGACACATTCATCAAGGCCTTCCAGTCGCTGGACAAATTCCACCTGGACGAAAGCAACAGCTTCACCTCATGGCTCTATCGGATCGGCATCAATTCCAGTATCGATCTCATACGCAAGAACAAAAAAATGCGAGATAAATATTTTGATTCCGACCATTTCGACCGTATCTCCTCCGATGATGACGCACACAATCCCGAGTACACCATCCGCCTGCAGGATGTCCGGGACAAGCTCGGCGCTGTGTTGAGCACGCTGACCGCTCGCCAGAGGATGATCTTCATCCTTCGTCACTATCAGCAGCTGACCACCGAGGAGATCGCGGAATACATGAACTGCTCACAGGGAAGTGTCAAGAAACAGCTCTTCCGCGCAGTCTCGGCGGTCAAGGGCCGCTTCCAGAGTCTTATACCGGAGAAAGCCTATGAAGTGCGGTAAGTATCGGGAACAGATCGTCTTGTATCTATATGGGGAACTGGACCCTGCGGAGCGACGGGATCTCGAGCGTCATCTCGGTGAATGTCCCACCTGCGCCGGGGACCTGGCCTACACCCGCGAGGTGTTCGGGCTGATCGATCAGGCCGAAGCGGATGCAATTCCCGAGGCCGGCTGGGACAAGTGCTGGTCGCGGATCGCACTGGGAATCCAATCCCCCCCGCCCGCCCGAAAGAGCTGGGCGGGCTTTCCCCGCTGGGCGACCATCACAGCGGTCGTGCTCTTGATCTTCGCCGCCGGGATCTATTTGGGGCGCTTCTGGCCGACCTCACTTCCCCCCGGGGAGACGGGTGCGGCATCGGCCTCCGATTTTTCCCCGCTCACGCTGCAGGACTATTTTGCCAGCCTCCAGCCGGTCCTGGTTGAATACGCCAACCAACCGGCGGAACCGGCCGCAGGGGATCGCATCGTCGTGGACCGCAGCCTCATTCACAGCCTGCTGGTCCAGAATTTCATGCTTATGCGGCTGGCGGCTCAAAATGATCCCGAGGCGGAGGATCTGCTGGAGGACATCGATCTCGTGCTGCGTGAGATCAAGAACCTGGACAGCTCGGATCCCGATGCGTCGGCCATGATCCGCCGGCTCATCCGCCAGAGGGAAATCCTCTTCAAAATAAACGTAATCCAAACACTCTAAGGAGGTATGACCATGAGATTTGCCAAAATATTCTCTCTGTTGCTGGCCATCGGATTGGTTCTTTCCGGCCCGGGGCTGGCCCAGGAGCAAAACGACAAGGCCGTCTACGACTCCGCCAAGAAATCCATCTATGACAAGGACTGGCAGGCCGCGATCGAAAACCTGGAATATCTGCTGGACAAACACCAATCAAGCACCTATGCCGACGACTCCCTGTACTGGCTGGCCTACAGCCTGGATAAGCTGGGCGATTCCATGGACGAGATGAAGAGCCGCCTGGAAGCCAAGGAGAAATCCATCGGCCACCTCAACCATCTGATCGTAAAATTCCCCGACAGCACGTGGGTCGACGACGCCCGTATCCTGCGCGTCAAGATGGCCGAGGATCTGGTCGAAAACGGGCTTTCCGACTACCGCGTGTACATCAGCGGCAGCCTGCAGAAGCTTACCGAGCTCGAAGAAACGTTAGGAGCCGAGGAGATGGAACTCGGAGCCATCGAAAGTCTGGGCGGAGTCCTGGCTTTGGGTGAATTGGCCAGCCTGGAGAGCCTGCAGAGTATCCAGGCGTTGGAAGCCCTGGAGGGTATGCAGGCGATGGAAAGCCTGGAGGCGCTCGCCGCCATGGAAGACGCTTATATCCTGGCAGAAGAGCCCATCTCCGGCCTGCACGCCCTGGAAGGAGTCGAGGCCCTGGCCATCGCCGCGGATCAGGACGAGGAGAAAAAAGACCCCGAACTCGAACTCAAGCTGGTGGCCCTGCAGGCCCTCATGAACGTGGACAGCGAAAAAGCCTTCCCCATCCTGTTGAAGCTCGTAGAGGAAGAGGACAATCCCAAACTGAGGCGCAATGCCCTCTTCGTGCTCAGCCGGTCCCAAAATCCGGATGTCCTCCCCCTCATGGCGAAGCTGGCCCGCCAAGATCCGGACCAGTCGGTGCGGCAGCAGGCCATCTTCTGGCTGGGGCAGCGAAAGGACGATGAAAGCCTCGACATGCTGTTCGACATCTACAGCCGATCCGAAGACAGCAAGGTCAAACAGAGCGTGCTCTTCGCCCTGTCGCAGCGGAGAGACGACCGGGCGCGGGATAAGCTGATCCAGATTGCCAAGAGCGCGACGGACATCAAGACCAAAACGCAGGCCATCCTGTGGCTGGGGCAGCGAAAGGACGAGGCGACCGCGGCCCTGCTGATCGAACTCTACGATAAGGAAACCGACAGCAAGGCCAAGCAGCAGCTGCTGCACGGGCTGGCGCAGAATAAAAAGAGCAAAAACGCCCAGGAAAAACTCATCGCTATCGCCCGTTCGGAAAAGGACATGAAAACCCGGGAACTCGCCGTTTTCTGGCTGGGACAGAACAAGAACGCCGAGATCCTTAATCTGCTGATCGATATGTACCACGACAGCGACGACGTCAAGCTGAAGAACCGGCTCGTCATGTCCATCGCCCAGAACAAGAATCCGGAGGCCGTGCCCCGGCTGATCGACATCGCCCGCAAGGAAAAGAACCCTGATCTGCAGAAAAACATCATCTTCTGGCTGGGACGGTCCAAGCACGAGGCGGCCCTCAAGTATTTGCAGGAGATCATCGAGAGATGAACACCATCCGACCCATGAGGCACCGGGGATTGGTCCTTGCGGCTGCCGGCATCCTGATCCTGCTGGCCGGATTCCAGGCCGGGTTCGGGCAGCAACCGGGCCTGGAAGGCAAGGTGATGTTCCTGGAAAAAGAGGGCGGTTCCCTCGCCGAAAGGATGCAGGCGGCCGCCCGAACATTCCGGCGCGAGACACCGCAAGGGCTCTACTTCACGGGATACATCTTCACCGCCCTTAGGGCCGTACATATGGGAGAGGGTTGGGAATCAAATGCCCCCTACCGCATCGGCATCAAATCGGGGGAAATCAAGATCCGCCGGGTCCGACGGGGAGACAGAAAGTCCGGGTACTCGATGCATACGGATGATGACCGGAGGGGCCCCGCCGGGATCGTGCTGCTCCACCGGATATCCGGGGGAAAAAGCGAGATCCTGGACAGCCAGATCATCGATCCGGAACACACCTACACCTTCGACGAGGCCCCCCTATACTGGCTGGGCGAAGCCGAAGTTGCAGAAAGCCTCTCCTTGCTGCAGGATTTATTCCAGGACGGTTCCCGCGACCTCCAAAAAGAACTCGTATTCGCGATCAGCATGCACGACGGCTCGGAAGTGGAGCCTTTCCTGCGCCGGGTCGCCCTGGGGGATTACGGCACCGAAGTCCGGAAGAATGCGGTCTTTTGGATGGGGAATCGCCCGGGAAGCCTCCCGCACCTCAAGGAGATCTATCCGCGCGTGTCGGGAACGGAGCTGAAGAAGCAGGTGGTCTTTGCCATGAGCCTGAGCCGGGATGAGGAAGCCGCCCGCGAGATGATCCGTATCGCCCGGGAGGAACACAATCTAGAGATCCGCAAAAACGCCGTGTTCTGGATCGGCCAGAAGGCCTCGCAGGAGGCGGCGGCGGCGCTCCAGGATATGGTGGCGGACTCCAAAGAAGACGAGGATGTGAAAAAATCCGCCGTATTCGCCATCAGCCAGCTTCCCGAGGAACAGTCGGTCCCCATGCTGATCACCATCGCCAAGTCCAATCCCAGCGCCGCGGTGCGCAAGAACGCCATCTTCTGGCTGGGGCAGACCGGCGGGGAAGAGGCCCTCAAATTTTTCGAGGAGATATTATTGAAGAGATAGGCCTTTCCGATTCTCTCAGAAAAGGGGCCGATCCAGGGGAGAGAAGAACTCCTCATAGAGCCGCAGCGCATACTGGTCGGTCATGCCGGCTATGAAATCCCGCACCCGCGCCTCCAGCGGATCGCCCTCGGGGAAAGGCTTGACATAATCACCGGGGTGCTCCAAGACATACCGGTAGAGGTCTTTCAGGATCATCTCCACCTTCTCCGCCTTGCGTTCGGCTTCCGGCGAGAAGTACACCCGCTCATAGAGAAAGTCGCGCAGTTCGAGGACGGCCGCGTAGATAGGCTCGCTCATGGTGATCTCTTCCAGCTCCACGGCCAGGCTCGAATGCACCGCGTCCTCCACCATGGTGTCGATGCGGTGGGCGTGCCACTTACCCAGGCTGCGGATCAGGCGGGCGGGAATGTCGTCCGGCTTGATGATCTCCGCCCGCAGGGCATCGTCGATATCGTGGTTGACATAAGCGATGACGTCCGAGATCCGCACCACCTGCCCTTCCAGCGTGTCGGGCATATCCTTCTCCCGGGCATCCAGTATCTTTCCCCGCCCCTTGGAGTGTTTGACGATGCCGTTCCGCACCTCATGGGTCAGATTCAGGCCCTTCCCGTTGTATTCCAGTTGATCCACCACCCGCAGGCTCTGGCGGTAATGGGAAAATCCCTGCGGCGACAGCCGCGCGAGGGCCCTCTCTCCCGCATGGCCGAACGGCGTGTGTCCCAGGTCATGGCCCAGGGCGATCCCCTCGGTGAGATCCTCGTTCAGGCGCAGGGCCTTGGAGATGGTGCGGGCGATCTGGGAGACCTCCAGGGTGTGGGTGAGCCGGGTGCGGTAGTGGTCGCCGTAGGGGGCCAGGAAGACCTGCGTCTTGTGCTTGAGGCGCCGGAAGGATTTGCAGTGGATGATGCGGTCGCGGTCGCGCTGGAAGGCGGTGCGCAGGGGATGAAGCTTTTCCGGGCGCCGGCGGCCGCGGGACGCCGCGCTCAGGCAGGCTTTGGGGGAGAGCGATCGGCGCTCCTGCTCCTCGAGCTGCTCGCGTATGGTCATGGTCGATCCAACGGCATCCCTGCTTTCGCGCGACCTGGTTGAATCTTTCCGTTTGACGCCTGATTTCTACGCGATGAGCAGAAACGCATAGCGGTTCATGGTTTGGTCGTAATCGGAAAGGACTTCGATGGGGAATCCGACCGGGCGCACGGTGGCAAACACGTCCACCCCCAGGGCCTCCGGTGTGGGGCGCGCCTGTTCGGGATGCTTACAGCGGGACTTCTCGCCGCTGCAGTTTTTGCAGATCCCGCAGCTGTCCAGAAACAGGAGAAAGGCCTTGCGGTAGCCGCTTAAGAAGACCTTCCGCTCAAGCTCCAGGAGCTGCAGATTCTTCTCGCGGGTCCAGGCGTGGCGGTCTTCGGGGCGCTCCACACGCTTGGCAAAATGAAACACGGCCGCCAGGGAATAATCCCGAAAGAATCGCTCGCATTCGGGGAGGGAAGGGACCTGAGGGGGGCAGACCGCGGTCTTTCCGTACTCGTCGCACCCATACATGCATTTCATGCGCACCCATGGGGAGACCACGATGTTGTTTGGGTCGACCCATCGGAAATGGGTGCAGCCGGCCTCTTGAAAAAGGGCCTCCAGATCTTTGGCTTCTTCGACCTTGTCCGACATGAACGGCACCTTGTTCTAAAAAGGGAATTATAGCATACCCGTCGTGATAGTTTAAAACTCGGCACGGCCTCGGCCTCCGACCGCGCCTTTGGGGACAGACCTACCAGAGCTTTTCCCGGTTGCCCAATTCCATGGTCAAGGCATAGACCAGCCGCGAGATCTTCTCGACCTTGTCGTATTCGATCTTGTCCGCATCGTCGGTGGGCCGGTGGTAATCGCGGTGGGATCCGGAATAGAAGAAGACACTGGGTATGCCTTGCATGTCGAAGATGATGTTATCGCTCCCCACCCCGGGAGCGTTTCGAGGCCGATCGAATTTCAGCGGCCAGTTCACGGTCCGCCTGTTGACCTCCATCAGGGCCTTCTTGAGCTCCGGCGTGACCTTGTCGGAATCCAGCGCATAATGGCTGCGGTCTCCCTTGGAATAGGCGTCCGTGCGCCCGATCATGTCCAGGTTGAGGTTGACGACCACCCGGTCGATCGGCACCGGACCGGAGGCCACGAAATAGCGTGAGCCGAGGACCCCACCCTCTTCCTTGGTAAACAGGACGAACACCACCGATCTGCGGGGCGGATCCATGGCCACCGCTTCCGCGATCTCCATGACTCCGGCACTGCCGCTGGCATTGTCGTCGGCGCCGTTGCAGATTTCGCCTCCGCGGGGCTCGAGGTGATCCAGGTGGGCGGTCACCGTGATGCACTCTTGACTTAACACCGGATCGGTCCCCTTGACCATGCCCACCACGTTCCAGGTCGGGACGGGCTCCTGGTCAAAGGAAAAGCCGATCTCAATGTCCGTATCCTTCAGTTCGAAACACGAATAGCCCTCGAGACCGGGAGCGGACAGCCGGGACAAAGGCTCGTGCTGACCGGCCAGCATAGCCTCTGCCATCCCGGGCTTGACGGCACAGATCAAAGGGATCAGCGCGCCGAGGCCCGGGTCTTGAAGCGCATAGGACTCGCCCCGGGTCTTGGCGGGCAGTTTATCCCACATCTTTTGTATCTGCTCGTCTCCGATTAGAAAAACCGCCGCGGTTTTCTTGGAGAGCAAGCCCATGAGTTTGTTCTGCCACCCGGCGGCGGAGGCGTATTTCTTGTGTGCTTCCGGAGGAAGGACCGGTTCCCCTTTCCTGAGCGGCGCCCCGAACATCATGACGACCACCTTGTTCTCGATGTCCAGGCCTTGGAAATCATCCCAGCCGTGCTCCGGCTCCGAGATCCCGTATCCCACAAACACCACCGGCAGCCGCCGGCCTTCGGTCGGATAGATTTCGCCTTCGATCCACTTGAAATCCGGGCCGTGTTGGAATTTTGTTTCCCCGTCGGGAGTTTTGATGAGCATATACGGCTCGTCCTTGATCCTGCGCTTCACGACCGGCACATCCTGAAGGTATGTGGATTCTTCTCCCGACGTCATGAGGGGTTCCAGTCCGGCGGCCTGGAACTGGCTGGCGCCGTAGAGGGCGGCGATCTCATACCCCTTCGAACCCAGGTAGCGGCCCTCCAGGGCATCCGACGCCAGGAAAAAGATATGGTCCCGCAGCTCGGCCTCGGTGATGGAGCCCATCGGCTTCTTTCCAGTCTCTTCGATTTGAGGCCGGGCGGCCGCACCGATGAAAATCAAACCGGAGATAATCGTGATTACAGCGGTTTTCTTCATTTAAAACGGCTCCTTTTAAACGATTATTGTTTGCATGAATGATTATGAGCGTTCCACTTTAAATACGGAAAGGCGCATGACTTGGTTCGCCGCCCGCCGATTTGTTCGATGATGGAATTGATTGCGATGAGCCCCCCTGAAAATCCGTTTCTAAGCCAACAAATCGGGGTGAAAAACTGACCAACTATATTAATATGAACAGCTTGTAACAGTAGGAGCGCAATCCATGCAATCAAAAGCACCGCGATCAATAACGGGGACCGAAGATCAGGGTGCCGAGGCGGACCCGGTTGGCGCCCTCCTGGATGGCGACCCGGTAAGAGTTGGTCATCCCCATGGAAAGGATTGTCATCTCAATGCCCGTCAGCCCCAGCGCGCCGAGGCGTTCATAGGCCCGGCGGGTCTCCACAAAATAGGGGCGAGCGTCCTCCGGGTCCCCCATAAATGGCCCCATGGTCATGAGGCCCTGCAGGCGGAGGTGAGACAGCGGAGCGATCCCGCGGGCCAGGTCCTCGACCGCCTCCGGAAGCACGCCGAACTTCTGCGGCTCCCGCCCGCTGTTGACCTCGATCAGGACGGGCATGGCCCGCCCCAACCGTGCGGCCCGCCGGTCGATCTCCTCCGCCAGGGCCATCGAGTCCACGGTCTCGATCATATCGAAAAGCTGAACGGCTTTTTTGGCCTTGTTTTTTTGGAGGTGGCCGATGAAATGCCATTGGGCGCGACCGCCGATTTTGCTCTTGGCGGCCTCCGCCTCCTGCACGTAGTTTTCGCCGATGATCTCGACTCCGGCCTCGACGGCCTGAAGGATCTCGTCCGGAGTGCGGGTCTTAGCCGCCGCCACCAGCTTCACGCCCTCCGGCAGTTCCTGTAGGATGCGTTTGACATTATCCTGAATCGTCATCGGGCTAAGTCCATACTCGGGGCGAACGGTTCGCGTTTTTTATTCTATCAGAAGCCCGGACCTGAAACAAAACTCCGGGAGCCCGGGTCCGGTCCTATCGAGTCCCCCCCTCCGTGCGTCGCTGCCGGAGAATGTGGTGGACAAAGCGCCCCAGGCATTTGACGGCTTCGTCACACCGGCGGAACACGGGCACACCTTCCCGTTCCAGCTGTTCTTTCATGGCCCGGTACGGATCGCCGCTGTCGACACTGACCACGAACGGCTTATCCGAACGCCGGAAGATCTCGACCAGCCGAAGGGGCGTGCTGCCTTCCCGCATGAGATCCTCGCCGTGGTCCACGGAAGGCTGCAGGGTATTCATGGCCGGGGACATGGGGAGCGGCGAGACCACGGCGCAGTCGACACTATCATCCGCCAGGATGGCCTCGACACAGGCGCCGAAAGCCCGGTCATCCGCCACCGGGGTCACGTCCATGGGATTGCGGATGTCCTGCAGCCCTGTGATCCCCAACGGCTCCAGGATCTCGGCGATCCGCCGGGTGGTTGAGGGCGAGAACCGTGCCAGTTTCAGGGGGCTGTCGCCGGTGAGGGAGTCCGACATGATCACGCACTCGAATCCGGCATTGGAGATGAGCCCCACCCGGGCAGCCCGCACCTTTTTTTCGGACAGAAAACACAACAGCTTGACCATGGACTCGAATTCGTCGATGGTGTCGACCACCAAGGCGCCGGCCTGCTCCATCACGGCGCGGCTCACCGCATAGTCTCCGGCCACGGAGGCGGTGTGGCCGGCGGTTGCGGCCCGCCCCTCCGGCGTGCGGCCGGCCTTGTAGGCCACCACCGCCTTGCCCGGCTGCCGGGAAATGGCTCGAGCGGCACGCGCCAATTCCAGGCCGTCGCCGGGTCGGAATCCTTCGATATAGAGCGCAAAAATCCGCACCTCGTCGCGGTCCCGCAGGTAATTGAGATAATCTGAAATAGTGAGATCGATCTGATTGCCGATGGAGACCGCGTACGTCGGTTCGATTCCCGCCAGTTGGCTCATGCGCGAGATCATAAAGGCTCCGCTCTGGCTGATATAGGCCAGCGGGAAAGGCCGCATCCCTTCCCGCGGGAGATCAAAGATCTTGTGCTCCGGCACGAAGGTGGTGTCGTACCGGCCGGGCCGCGAGAATATCCCCAGGCAATTGCCGCCGTTGACCACCGGCGTGGGCCTGCCTGACCGGCGGCTGGCCTGAATCAGGGCCCGGATATCCGCCTCAATCGCCTGGGTCCCCTCCTTTTCTCCCATCCCGCCGGCGATGATGATCAGCGAGCGGGCCTTTTGCGCGTCGATGAGCTCCTCGATCACCGACCGCCCCTGCTCCGCCGCCACCGTTAGCACAAACAGATCCACGGCCTCCGGCAGATCATCCGGGCCGGCGAAGCAACGGCAGCCTTCGATCTCCGCGATTCCGGGTTTTACCACATAGATCCGGTTGCGCGGGAATCCCCGCTTGAGGATATTCTTGAGGATTATGCGGCCGAGGTTCATCTGTTCGGAAACGCCGATGACGGCGATGCTGCGGGGCTCCAGCAGGTATTGGATGCCGGTAAACGGCCGGGGCGGCTGCGGGGCGCTCCGTCGGGTGATCCGGCACATCCCGTCCAGGGGCACCAGCCGGCCGCCTCGGACCACGAAAGGATTGACTTCGGCCTCCCCGATCACGAAAACGCTCCGTTCCGCATAGGGAGAGAAGTGCGCGGCCAAGCTCTGGAACTTGGCCTGGATTTCGGCCAGCAGCTCTGCGGCAACCAGAGGCGGGCGGCCGCGAAAGCTGCCGGTCAGCTTCTCGAAAAAAGCCAAGCAACGAATCCGATCGGCAGTGTCCTGCCCTCCGCTCAGATGGGCGGCGGTGATGGACACAACGCGGCCGGCCTTGAGATGGGTGTGGAGGAATTCCACGTCCAAACCGCCGCTGCCCATGCTGAGGACCGGGCCGAATTCGCGCGAGTTGCGCATTCCCATCAGGAGTTCCGAACCGAATCCCCGGTCCTCGTACTCCACCGCCTCGAGCACCAGATGCCCTTGGATCCGGGCGCGGATGTCCTGCCTCCCCTCTGCCGAGTCGTCCGGGACTTCTCGGGCCGCCCACGCCGCAAACCGCTGCGGGACCTGGGCCAGCATGTCGGCCGCCGCCCGATTCACCGCTGCGGCCTCCTTGGCGACCCAGCGCACCCCGCCCACATCCGACTTATGCGTAATGTCCCGGGATGCCACCTTCACGACCACCCGGGGACCGGGAAGAACCGATAGGTCCCGGTCGGAGAGCGATTCTCCGGCGGCACAGAATATGTGGAGCGGAGGCTCTATCCCGAGCGCCTGCAGGAGGGCATAGACCTCGTGCTCGAGGAGGGCCCCGTCTCCCACCCGCTGAAAAAGTTCTTCGATGGCGGCAAAGTCGATCTTCATGCCCATCTCCCGGCGGCTCCAGCCCCCACGCGCCGCGGCGGACCCGCAGCCTTCCGCAGGCGCGATGCCCGGCGGTCAGAGGCTCCGGCCGGCATCTGCACCCATGCGTTGTTCCTCGGCGGCCGCTTTCCCCAACCGGAACGCCTCGAGGTTGGTCTCCACCATTTTTTGACCCTTGGCCGAAAAGAGTGCGGTTATATACTCCTCGAGAAGCACCTCCTCCACGATGAGCTCTCCCGAAGCGGCACCCAACATCACCATGTTCTGTACCCGGATCGATCCCGCCGCGCGCGCCAAGCCTTCCGAGTCGATGATGACATGCCGCTCGGCACGGCGAACCGCGCTCAGCACCTCTTCGACGGCCGGATAGTCCGGAATGTTGATGTAGGGCGTCCGGCTGGTCACGACCCTTCCCCCGGGTGCGAGAAAACTCACATAGCGCAGGGCCTCCAGCGGCTCGACGCTGAGGATCATGTCCGCCTTCCCCTGGGGGATGAGTTCACTGTATATGGGCTCGTGCGAGAGCCGGAGGTGGGATTGGACCGCGCCGCCCCGCTGAGCCATGCCGTGAACCTCGGCCTGTTTGAAGTTCAGGCCCGCCGCGAGGGCCGCATGGTCGATCACAAAGGCGATGGATAGGATTCCCTGCCCGCCCACACCGGCCAGGATGATATCCTGTTTCACCTCACCGGTCTCCTTCGAGTCGGCGGCATTTCCGGGTCTCCTGGATGCACTCCCGCGCCGATACGATCACCGACAAACCGGGGTGTGTCAATTCCTCCCGAATCACCTGCACATTGCCCTCCAGATTGCGGGGCAGCGGTGTGATCTCCCGGATGTGCTCCGGATCTACGCCGGTTCCCCGGATGACTTGCAGCAGTCTTTCTCCTGAAAGGGCGGTCGGCTGCCCACCGGTCATGGCGACGGCCGCATTGTCGACGATGACGAGGGTCATGACACTCCCGGCCGCCGCCGCGTCCAGCAGCGGAGTTATGCCCGAGTGGGCGAAGGTGGAATCCCCGATCACCCCCACCGAGGGATTTATTCCGACATCGGCGGCGCCCTTGGCCATGCCGACGCTGGCCCCCATACAGACACAGGTGTCCACGGCATGATAGGGGGGAAGGGCCCCCAGTGTGTAACACCCGATATCGCTGAACACCGAGGCGTCCGGAAAATTCTCCAGGGCCCGGTTGAGGGCCTGGAACGTATCCGCGTGCGGGCAGCCCTGGCAGAGCTGCGGGGGGCGGGCCGCTAATCCCAGGTCGGAGGCGGGCTGATGGGGAAGCGGATCTTTCCCGAGGGCCTGCCGGATCAGGTGCGGCAGCAGCTCTCCGGTGATCGGGAGGGAACCGTCGAGCTTCCCGCGGACGGTCTTACCGGTCATTCCCAGGAGTCCGCTCAAGCGGGTCTCGATAAAAGGATATCCCTCCTCCGCGACCAGTACGGAATCCACATGATCCAGCAGTCGTTTGAGCAACCCGCGGGACAAGGGGTAGGTCGATACCTTCAACAGCGAAGGCGGAGGCCCCGAATCCGAAAGACTCTCGAGGACGTAATTATGCGCGATCCCGGCCGCGACGATGCCGAAGGCCCGGTTCTCCGGATCGATCCGCAATGAATTGTAGGCCGACTCATCGGATAGTCTTTCGAACTCCTCCTGCAAGTCCATCAGGATTCGGAAGCGCCGCCGGGCATTGACCGGGAGCAGTGTCCAGTCCCGGCTCTCCCCTCTGCCCAAAGGCTCTGCGGGTAGGGGATCCTCCGGCTCCACCCGCGAGCGGCTGTGCGACAGACGCGTAACCATGCGGATCATGACCGGGACGTTCCAGCGCTCCGAGACATCGAAGGCCTGGCGGGTCATGCGGTAGGCCTCCTGATGGTCGGAGGGCTCGAAACAGGGGATGCGCGCGAAATCCGCAAAAAAACGGCTGTCCTGCTCG